>Ga0256829_1000976_pt1 | contig 24904 bp, 18 predicted proteins | sample 131447metaG_FD_185979 | JGI IMG/M metagenome (GOLD analysis project Ga0256829, IMG submission 185979) | Hydrothermal vent microbial communities from Lau Basin, Pacific Ocean - 131-447 | ecosystem: Environmental > Aquatic > Marine > Hydrothermal vents | place: Pacific Ocean: Lau Basin | collected...
GGCGTCGGCGTGTCGGAAAAACCCACCCCCACCCCCCGCCCCGGCGCCCCCCCCACCGCCACGCCCACACCCACCCCCGAGCCGGGCGTAGGCACGCTTTGTGTGCTGCTTTACAATGACAAAAACGGCAATGGCCTTTACGAAGACACCACCGAGCACCCCCTCGCCGGCGGCGCGGTCAGCGTGACCACCCGCGTCGGCTCGGTCTCCCTCACCGCGACCACCAGGGCCAAAGATTTTGTCTGCTTCGACAACCTCAAAGAAGGCAAATACATCATCACCATCGGCGTTCCGAAAAACTACAACCCGACCACCGCGCCCAATGTCACCCTCACGCTGCGGCCGGGCGATACCACCTATGTCACCTTTGGCGCCCAGCAGGCGGCTCCGGCTTCCACCGCCGTGCCGCAAAAGCGCCCCTCGCCTTTGCTGGGCATCGTGGGCTTCTTTTTTCTGCTGGGCGGCATAGGGCTGTGGGCATTCGCCCTCCGCCGGATGCGGGGGCGGTAAGGCTAACCGGCCATGTGGCAACATCGCCTTTTCATTCTCAACCGACAGCAAAGCCGACCGGCGGGCGACCTGCCGGGGACAGGGCTTTACCTGCCGCCCAAACGCGCCCATCGCATGCGCCGCCGCGATGCTCTGCTCATTTACCTGCACCAGGAAGGCAACGCGCCATTGGGGGCCAAAGACCAGCGCGCCCTGCTGGAAAAACTGGCCGAGCGCTATTTCAGCCTGAACGGCTCGGTCACCGCGGCAATGAAAGAACTGGCCAATGCCCTGAACGCCTTTTTCCTCAACCGCAACCGCAAACTGGCCCCCCACGGCAAACAGGCGGTGGGGTGGCTGACCCTTGCCGTCTGGCGCGGCCACACCCTTTACCTCGCGCTTTCCGGCCCAATGCACGCGGCCGTGCTGGGTGAACACACAACCCATTATCACGACCCCCAGCTCAGCGGGCGCGGGCTGGGGGTAGGGCGCGCCGCGCGGCTCTACTTTGCCAGTGCGGCGGTACAGCCCGGCGATGCGCTGGTCGTAGCGCCGCGTTTTCCGGCAGCCTGGGATGAGCGGGTGCTGCGTCTGGAAGCCGCCCGCAAAATTTCGCCCCTGCTGCGGCGGCTGGTGGCCTACGGCGGCGCGCAGCAGGAAAGCGCCATCATCCAGGTGCGCGTGGGCGAGCCGGAAGTGCGCCGCGTGGTGTTGACTGCGGCCGCCGCCCCGCCAGACGAACACGAAACGCCGGAAGCCCCCCGGAAAACCGCCCCCCCTCCTCCGCCGGTGGCCGCAGCCGCCCCCGCACCGCCGGAAGCCGCCGCTCCTGCCCCCCCGCCCGAGCCGCCCCGCCGCACGCCCCCGCCCGCAAAACCTGCCGCGCCGCAGGCAAAGCAGGCATCGGCGCCCCGGCCGAAACCCCGGCGGCGCGGGCCGGGCTTCCCGGCGGCTGCCAAAGTGCGGGCGGCCGGAGCAGCGGCGGGCGAAACCCTCCGCCGCGGGCTGGCTTCCCTTTGGCGGGCGGGCGAGGGGCTGGCCGCCGGCTTCCGCAAGGTGGCCGCACAAGGGCTTTCCACCTCCGCCGATGAAGTTTTTGCCCTGCCGCGGTCGTTCATGGCGCTCACCGCCGTGGCCGTGCCGCTGGTGGTGGTCACGGTGGCGGTAGTCGTTTTCGTGCGCCGAGGCCGCCTGAAACAGTATGAGGCTTATTTTGCCCTCGCCCAAACCGAAGCCCGGCAGGCCGAGGCCATTCAAGAACCGATTACCCGCCGAAACGCTTTTGCGGAAGCGCTGCACGACCTGGAGGCCGCCGAAACTTATAACCGCACGGCCGACGCCGAAACGCTGCGGGCGCGCATTACCCAGGCGCTGGATCAACTGGACGGCGTGCAGCGGGTGGCTTTCCGGCCGGTTTCCGACCGCCTGCCCGCAGAAAGCCCGGTGAAGCGGCTGCTCTTCCAGGGCGCCGACCTTTATGCCCTCGCGGCGAACGGGCGGGTCTATCATTTTCAAATTCGCGGGCGTCATTACACCCTGGACCGCAATTTTTCGTGCGGCCCGGGCGTGTACGGCGAACTGCAGGTCGGGCCGTTGGCCGATGCCGCCCTGTTGAGCCGCCAGTTGCAGCCCCAGGCTTACAGCGTGGTGGGCATCGACGCCGCAGAGCATGGGGTGCTCTGCGGGCCGCAACGAGAGGCCACCGCCTTTGCGCTGCCTCCTGCAGCCCCGGCGCACTGGCAGCGCCCCCAACAGGTGGCTTACCAGGACGGCGACCTTTACATTCTGGACCCTCCGGCCAAAGCGGTAGAAGTTGTGACCATGGACGGCGCCGGAACTTTCAGCGGCACCCCCTACAACGCCTTTACCGAAGGCGCCCCGGAAGGCATGGAAACCGTAATCCAGATGGCCGTGCAGCGCGGCGGCTTGTATCTGCTGCACGCCGACGGGCAGATGACCCGTTGCGCCGAGGCTTCCGGCAACGCCATGAAATGCAAAGCACTGCCCTACAACGACACCCGCCCCGGCCGCAGCCCCGCGCCGGTGATTCCCAACACCCGCTTTACCCAAATGGTGCTGGCTTCTTCCCCCGACCCCTCGCTTTACATCCTTGACGCGGCGGCCGGGGCGGTATACCGCTTTTCTTATCACCTTCAGTTCGTGACCCAATACCGGCCTGCCCGCCCGCTTCCCGCAACCATGACGGCCTTTGCCGTCGACCCCGAAACGCAAACGCTGTTCGTTGCGGCGGCAGGGCGCATTTATCAGGGGTCTTTGCGGTAATGTGTACTTTCTTTTCCCTCATTCTGGATCTTCTGGCGGCGCTGGCCGTGATGCTGTTTGGCTGGTTTGGGCGGCTTTTCATTTTTCAACCGGCCCGTTACCTGCGGGCTTTTGCTTCGGTGCGGCTGGAAAACTTCCGGCGCTGGGGGCTGAGCGAGGAAGAAATTGCCCGCCGTCCGCCCGCCGTGCTGCTCCGGTGGCTGACCCGCAAGCCCTACCGGCAATGGCTGGAAAGCCTGGCGCAACAGCCGGAGGGGCATCGCGGGCTGCTGGTGCTGGTGCGTCTGTATGGCGTCGGATTGGCGATGGTGGGGCTGATGATGCTGGCCGCGCTGGTGATTACCCTGCCGGTGCAAATCGGGGCCTGCTTTTGAGTTTTCCCCGCCGCCCTGTGGAAAACACCGGCGTTTCTGTGGAAAACCGGCGCTCTCTGGGGAAAACCTGCCCGCCGACGGGGAGCGGGGAGGGAAAACCGGAGGAAAACAGCCCCCAAAGGCGCCCCACTGTCGTCCCCCTCCCCCGGCTCCCCGCCCCACATGCGGCGAGGGGACGGGGTGGGGTCAACGCAGCGCCGGGCGGCGCCAAAGGAAAACACGGTGTGAACCCACGCCCGGAATTGCCATCGCCGCGATGTGGGCAGGTAATTACGGTCCTTTTGTGCTTTCTGTGGGTGCCATCGGCGCTAATCTGTGCTCATCCGTGAAATCGGTGGATGTTTTTCTGCGAAATCTGTGGTTTTCTTGGCTGAGGCTGAATAGATACGCGTTTTTTACCCAATCAGCCCCAATCTGTGCTCATCCGCTGATTGACTGACAAAACTCGGCCTCGTGGCCAATCTCTCCTATCCCCCGATGAGCCTCGCCTGGCTTTCGGCTTCGCTCAGGCCAGGCGCTCGGCTCATCTGCCCCCTTCCCTCCCTTACTAAGGGAGGGAAGGGGGCGGCTCTGGCGACGCAGTAGCGTCGCCAGAGCGGGGGTAGGGAGAGATTAAATACGAGAACCATCCAAGTGAGATTTGTCAGTCAACCAGGCTCATCCGTGAAATCGGTGGATGTTTTTCTGCGAAATCTGCGGTTTCTCTCTGCTCGGGCTGAGCAGTGACCTTGCGTTACCCTCTTTGCACCTCGTCGCACACCACAAACCCTCATCCTTCATTCTCTCCACACGGAGGCTTCCATGCTCGTCCCCCTTTCCTGGCTCAAAGATTTTGTTGAAATTGACGTTTCCGTTGAAGAACTCGCCCGGCGGCTTACCCTCGCCGGGTTGGAAGTTGAAGCCGTCCGCTACGTCGGCCTGCCCATGCCCCAGGGGCAGCGCCACGAATTCAAGATTTCCGGCCTGGAATGGCCTGCCGACAAATTCGTGGTCGCTGCCATTCACGAAGTGCGCCCCCACCCCAACGCCGACCGGCTGGTGCTCTGCCGCCTTGATGACGGCGGTCAGGAGCACATCGTGCTCACCGGTGCGCCTTCCCTGCTGCCCCTCAAGGGCAAGCCGCTGGAAAAGCCCCTCAAGGTGGCCTACGCCCGCGAAGGCGCCCGCCTCTACAACGGCCACGCCCCCGACTGGGAACTCATCACCCTGAAGCGCGCTAAAATCCGCGGCGTGGTGTCGTATTCCATGGTATGTTCGGAAAAGGAACTCGGCATTTCCGAGGAAATGGACGACATCATCTACCTGCCCGACGACGCCCCCGTGGGCACGCCCCTCGCCGATTACCTCGGCGACGCGGTGTTTGACATCGCCATCACCCCCAACATGGCGCGCAACGCCAATGTGCTCGGCGTGGCGCGGGAAACCGCCGCCATCCTCGGCAAGCCCCTGCGCAAGCCTTCCCTGGATGTGCTTGCCGAGGGCGCGCCCATTGAAGGCCAGGCCGCTATCCAGATTACCAACCCCGACCTCAACCCCCGCTTCATGCTCGGCTTGATTCGCGATGTGGAAATCAAGCCCAGCCCCTTCTGGGTGCGGATGCGCCTCAAACTCGCCGGAATGCGCCCTATCAACAACATTGTGGACGCGACCAACTATGTGATGCTGGAAACCGGCGAGCCGCTGCACGCCTTTGACTACGATGTGCTGGTGGAGCGCGCCGGCGGCAAGCCGCCCACGATTATCACCCGCACTGCCCGGCCGGGCGAAAAACTGACCACCCTTGACGGCGTGGAACGCACCCTGGACGACTTCACCGTGCTGGTCTGCGACACCGCCGGGGCGCTTTCCATTGCGGGCATCATGGGCGGCGAAGAAAGCGAAGTGACCGCAGCCACCCGCAATGTGCTGCTGGAAGCGGCTTCGTGGAACTTCATCAACATTCGCCGCACCGCCCAGCGGCAGAAACTGCACTCCGAGGCGGCTTACCGCTTCTCCCGCGGCGTGCATCCTGCGGTGGCGGAAATCGGCCTGCGCCGCGGCCTGGAACTCATGCGCCAATGGGGTGGCGGCACGGTCGCCGCTGGCTTCCTGGACGCCTACCCCAGGCCGCAGCATGACCCCGAAGTGCTCCTCACCGCCGACGACGTCGCCCGTTCCCTCGGCATTCGCCTCGGCCTGGACGAAATCGCCGACCTGCTCACCCGCCTGGAATTCACCTGCACCCGCGAAGGCGACGCCCTGCGGGTGAAAACCCCGCCCCACCGCCTGGATATCGGCGAAGGCGTCATCGGCAAAGCCGACCTCGCCGAGGAAATCGTCCGCCTTTACGGCTACGACCGCCTGCCCACCACCCGCATCGCCGACGAACTGCCGCCCCAGCGCCCCAACGTTGCCCTGGAGCGCGAGGAACGCCTGCGCGATGCCCTGGCCGGGCTGGGCATGCGGGAAGTCATCACCTACCGCCTCACCTCCCCCGAATGGGAAGCCCGCCTCTACCCGCCCGACGCCCGCGATGCCGCCCCTGCCGAAAGCGACTACGTGCGCCTGGTCAACCCCATTGCCCAGGAACGCCGCGTGCTGCGCCGCAGCCTGCTGGCGAGCATGGCCGAGGTGGTGGTGCGGAACAGCCGTCAGGCGCCGCGGCAGGCGCTCTTTGAAATCGCGCCGGTTTTCCTGCCGCGGGAAGGCCAACTGCTGCCGCGCGAAAACCTGCGGCTGGCGGTGGCGCTCACCGGCCCCCGCGAACTGCCCCACTGGGAAGGCGCCGACGCCGCCCCCATGGACTTCTACGACCTGAAAGGCGTGCTGGAAGCCCTCGCCGAGGCGCTTCACCTGGAAGATGTGGCTTTCCGCCCCGGCAAGCACCACGCCCTGCACCCGGGCAAGTGCGCCGAAATGTTGGTGAACGGCGAGCCCGTGGGCGTGTTGGGCGAACTGCACCCCGCCGTGGCGCACGACCTGGATCTGGACGCCGCGCCGGTGCTCTTCGCCGACTTAGACGCCGCGGCGCTGCTTTCCCACGTGCCCGACGGCCACGCCCTGACGCCCATTTCCCCCTTCCCGCCCGTGCGCGAAGACCTGGCCGTGGTGGTGGACGAAGCCCTGCCCGCCGCCGAAGTGGAAGCCGTCATCCGCAAGGCAGGCGGCAGGCGGCTGGTGGATGTGCGGCTGTTTGATGTTTACCGCGGTGAGCAAATCGGCGCGGGCAAGAAGAGCCTGGCCTACCGCCTCACCTATCAGGACGCCGAAAAGACCCTCACCGACAAAGACGCCGCCAAAATCCGCAAGCGCATCGTCAAGGCGCTCACCCGCGAACTGAAGGCGCAATTGCGGGCATAGAGCCTATCCGAAAAATCCACCGTGCCCGCGGCTCTCCTTCTCGGCAAGGACGCCGATCTCCCCTTCCCCCAAGGAGCCTCGCTACGGCTCGGCTCCTTTGCCCCCTTCCCCTCTTACTAAGAGGGGAAGGGGGCGGCCCTGGCCGCGCGTTGCGCGGCCAGGGCGGGGGTTAGGGAGATCAGCAGCGAAGTCGTCGCCGCAAGGCGATGCATCGTACAGCCCCGCCGTTTTTTCGGATAGATACATAGCGTTTTGCCCACAATAACCGCAGGGGCGGCCAAAAGGTCGCCCCTGTTGGGTTGGGGGGTGTGCTGGCAAGCCCTCCGCTCAGCAAAACCCCCTTGCGCCCGCGGCGGTTTTTGAGTATCCTAACCTTGCCGCAGCCTCATTTGCGGCCCCAAACCCTTCACACAAGGAGCGTGCTGTGGATATCCAAGGCAAGCATGTGTTGATCTTAGGCGGCTACGGCCTGGTGGGGCGCGCCGTGGCGCGGGAGATGCTTCCCCACCGCCCCGCCCGCCTCGTGATTGCTTCCCTGCGCAAGTTTGAAGCCGAAGAAGCCGTAGCCCAACTGAAGGCCGAATTTCCCCACAGCCCCACGCAGATTTTACCGGCGTGGGGTGATGTTTTCCTGCGGGTGGAATGGCAGCGGGAAGACACCCTGCCCCGCCAGGCCGTGCTCGCCAACCCCGAAACCCGCCGCCGGCTGGTGGACGACATCCTCGGCAGCCTCAGCGACGAAATTTTGGAAGCCTCGCTGCTCTACCAGCTCATCACCGGCACGTGGGGAAACCTCGGCGGCCTTCCCGCCCACATCGTGGTGGACTGCATGAACACCGCCACCGTGGTGGCTTATCAGGATGTTTACACCACCAGCCGCCACCTGGAAACCCAAATCGCCAAACCTGAAGGCGAAGTGGACTGGCGCGACGAAGTAGAGCGCCTGCTGGCTTCCCTCTACATTCCCCAACTGGTGCGGCATGTGCAGATTCTGCACGCCGCGATGAAGCGCGCCGGCACCCAGGCCTACATCAAGGTCGGCACCAGCGGCACCGGCGGCATGGGGCTGAACATCCCCTACACCCACGGTGAGGAAAAGCCTTCCCGCGTGCTGATGTCCAAGGCCGCGGTCGCGGGCGCGCAGACGCTGCTCACCTTCCTGATGGCGCGCACGCCCGACGGCCCGACGGTGGTCAAGGAAATCAAGCCCACCGCGATGATCGGCTGGAAGCAAATCGGCTACGGCCCCATCAAACGCCACGGGCAGCCCTACGCCCGCTACGACTGCCCGCCCGACCAGGCCGTGGACGCCGCCGATCCTGCCAGCCTGGTTCCCAAAGGCCCCTTCGGCCGGCGGCAGGAAGGCGTGCTGGAAGCCGTTTACATCAACACCGGCGAAAACGGCCTCTTCGCGGCGGGCGAATATGCCATGATTACCGCCCTCGGCCAGATGGAAATGGTCACCGCGGAGGAAATTGCCCAAAATGTGGTCTGGGAAATCCTGGGCGGCAACACCGGCAAAGACGTCATCGCCGCGCTGGATGCTTCCACCATGGGCCCCACCTACCGCGCCGCCTACCTGCGGGAAGCCGCCCTCAACCGCCTGCACCAGCTGGAAGCCGAACACGGCGAGTCGGTAGCGTTTGAAATTCTCGGGCCGCCGCGGCTTTCCAAACTGCTCTTTGAAGCCTTCCTGCTGAAGCGGGTTTACGGCAGCCTGGATAGGGCGCTGGAAGCCGCGCCCGAAGAAGCCGCCGCCGCGCTGGAAGCCCTCGTCGGCGCCGACGCCGACCTGCGCCAGAAAATCATCTCCATCGGCATCCCCATTTTGCTGGCCGACGGCAAACGCCTGCTGCGGGGGCCGGTCATCAAGGCCGAAACCGCCGAGCAGGGCTGGGTGGACCTCACCCCCGCCAACCTGACGCGCTGGCAAAAGCGCCTCCGCCGCCTGCTGGAAGAAATCCGCCGGCAGAGCCGCGGCGACACCTCTTCGCGCGACGACCGCATTTACCCGGCGGCGCGCGAATGGCGCCCCGATGACCTCACCATTCGGGTGGGCGAACTGGTCGCCTGGGTGCTGAACACCGAAGAGCGCGGTTTTCGTTTCAAACGCTAAACGCCCTGCCCGAAGCCCAAACCACAACGGACGGCGCGTGCCGGCGCGCCGTCCGTGCTTTTTCCCCTGCCGAAGAAAAACGCGCCGGGCAGGTCAGCCCTGCCGCGGCAGGCGCGCCACCGAGGCCACGCTGTCGTCGGCCTGCAGACGCATCAGCCGCACCCCGCGGGCTGCCCGCCCCATGGCCGAAATTTCGGCCACGCGCGTGCGCAGCACAATGCCGCCGGAAGAAATCAGCGTCAGGTGGTCGTCTTCCTGCACCACGCGGGCGGCGACAATCGGGCCCACCCTCTCGGCAGCGCCGGCTGCCAGCGTGCGGATGCCGTGGGTGGCGCGGTGCTTGCGGGTGTATTCATCCAGCGGCGTGCGCTTGCCATAGCCCTTTTCTGTCACCACCGCCAGGAAGCCGCCCGGCTCAACCACATCCATAGAGACCACCCGGTCGCCGGCCCTCAGGCGAATGCCGGTCACGCCGGCGGCCTGGCGGCCCATGGGGCGCACTTCGTCTTCCCGAAAGCGGAGCGCCTGCCCCTGCGCCGTGACCAGCAGAATATCATCGTGGCCGCGGGTGAGGCGCACCCATTCCAGGGCGTCGCCTTCCCGCAGGGAAATGGCAATCAGCCCCGAAGGGCGCACGGCGGCAAATTCCTGCAGCGCCACCCGTTTGACCACGCCCTGGCGCGTGGCCATGAAGCAGTATTCGGCCTGGTCAAAATCGGGCACAGCCACGGCCGCCGTGACCCGCTCGCCGGGCTCCATGTGGAGCAGATTGATGACGGCCATGCCTTTGGCCGTGCGGCGGGTTTCGGGAATTTGATAAGCCTTGGCGGAATACACTTTGCCGCGGTCGGAAAAGAAGAGCACGGTGTGGAGGGTACGGGCGGGGATGAGCAGCACCACTTCATCGTCTTCTTTGGTCGTATGGCCGGCCACGCCGCGGCCGCCGCGGCCTTGCGCCCGAAAGGCGCTCGTCGGCATCCGTTTAATGTAGCCGCGCTGGGTCAGGGTGATCAGCACCGGCACGTCGGCCACCAGGTCTTCTTCGCGGATGTCGGCTTTGGCGCCGCGGGCAATCAGGGTGCGGCGTTCGTCGCCGTATCCCTCGGCCACATCCAGCAGGTCTTCCTTGATGACGGCCAGAATCTTTTTGGGGTGCGCCAGAAGGTCTTCCAGGTAGGCAATCTGCTCTTTGATCTGGCGGTATTCGTCTTCAATTTTCTGACGTTCCAGCGCGGCCAGGCGGCGCAGGGGCATGTCCAGAATGGCCTGCGCCTGGGCTTCGCTCAGCCGGAAGCGGCGCATCAGGCGCTCGCGGGCATGGTCGGCGTCGCGCGATTGGCGGATGGTGGCGATGATGTCGTCCAGATGCGCCAGCGCCAGCAGCAAGCCTTCCAGAATGTGCGCCCGGCGGCGGGCTTTGGCCAGTTCGTGCTCACTGCGGCGGCGGATGACTTCCCGCCGGTGCTCAATGTAAACCTGCATCGCCCGCTTGAGGGAAAGCAGCCGCGGCTCGCCGTGTACCAGCGCCAGCAGCTGCACGCTGAAAGTGGATTGCAGCGGGGTGTGCTTGTAAAGCTGGTTGAGCACTTTGTGGGGCTGCGCGCCGCGCTTGAGTTCAATCACGATGCTCATCCCCCGCCGGTCGGATTCATCGCGCAGGTCGGAAATCGCGTCAATGTGGCCTTCCCGCACCAGTTGGGCGATGCGGGCAATCAGCGCAGATTTGTTCACCTGGTAGGGAATTTGCGTAACCACAATGCGGTGGCGGCCGCCCTTCACTTCTTCTATTTCGGCGCGCGCCCGCACCACAATGCGGCCCCGCCCGTTGGTGTAGGCCTGGCGGATGCCTTCCGTGCCCACGATGATGCCGCCCGTGGGGAAATCGGGCCCCTTGACGAACTGCAGCAGGTCGTCCACGCCGACATCATCCAGCGTGTCGTAATGGTCAATCAGGAAGGTCATCGCCGCGGTGATTTCGCCGAGGTTGTGCGGGGGGATGTTGGTCGCCATGCCCACGGCAATGCCCGATGCGCCGTTGACCAGCAAATTGGGAATGCGGGCGGGCAGCACCACGGGTTCCTGCAGGCTGCCGTCAAAGTTGTCGGCAAAATCCACCGTATCTTTGTCAATATCCACCAGCATTTCTTCGGCCATGCGGCTGAGACGGGCCTCGGTGTAGCGCATGGCTGCGGGGGAATCGCCGTCAATGCTGCCGAAGTTGCCCTGGCCGTCCACCAGGGGGTAGCGCATAGAAAAATCCTGCGCCATGCGTGCCATGGCTTCGTAAACGGCCTGGTCGCCGTGGGGGTGGTATTTGCCCAGCACTTCGCCGACGATGCGGGCAGATTTCTTGTAGGCGCTGTTAGCGCGCAGGCCCATATCGTGCATGGCATAGAGAATGCGGCGTTGCACAGGCTTCAGCCCGTCGCGCGCATCGGGCAGCGCGCGGGCCACAATCACGCTCATGGCGTAGTCCAGATACGCCGAGCGCATTTCATCGTTGATGTCTACAGAGATGACGTTGCCAATGGTCATAAGCACGCTTCCGGAAAAGGGAAAGGCAATGAGCAAGACATAACAACCCGCCCGATGCTGCGCGGGCGGGCTTCATTATTATACCACCGGCGAGAAGAGGGGCAATCCGGGGCGCACACGGCGTCCGCCGAAAACCGGCGCCTTTTTGTACCTGTTCAGCCCCGGCAAAGGGAACCCGCAGACGGCGCAGATTTCACAGAAAAGCATCCACCGGTTCCACAGATTAGCGCCGATGGCACCCACAGAAAGCACAGAAGAACCGTAATTGCCTACCCAAATCGTAGCGCTGGCAATGCAGGGCGTGTTTTCACACCGCGTTTTCCTTTGGCGCCGCTGCCGCTGCGTTGACCCCTCCCCTGGCTCCCCTCCCCGCATGCGGGGAGGGGAGCCAGGGGAGGGGTATGGCAAAGGCACAGCGCATCAAGACGCATGGAGGGCACCCCAGCGTAGGCAGTTACGAAGAACCGCAGAAAACACAGCAGTTTACTTTGCGTCGTCGCTTTCCTTGCCGCGGCTTGACTTTTATCGCGGCTGCTTTGTGCACTTCGCGTGACGCTTTGCGCCCCTGGGGTTTCCTCCGTGGCGAGAAAAGCCAGGCGGTGCAGCGAGCGTTGCGGTAAAATACCTCATGCCCCCTTCCCCTGCGAGGCAACCTCATGTCAACACCCTCTTTGCTTGCCCAACGCTACGAACTCCAGCGCCTGCTGGGGCGCGGCGGCATGGCCTATGTTTACTACGCCCATGACCGCCTGCTCGGCCGCTCCGTCGCGGTGAAAATCTTGCGAGAAGAGTACGCCCGCGACGCCCGCTTTCGCGAGCGCTTCCGCCAGGAAGCCGCAGCAGCCGCCCGCCTGAACCACCCCAACATTGTCACGGTGTACGACTTCGGCTACACCGATAACCGCCTTTTCATTGTGATGGAGTACGTGCCCGGACAAACACTGCGGCAAATCATCGACGCCCGCGCGCCGCTGCCGCCGCAAGAGGCCCTCAGCCTGATGGTCCAGGCCTGTGCGGGGTTGGGCTACATGCACCGGCTGGGTCTGGTCCATTGCGACCTCAAACCCCAAAACCTCCTCGTAACCCCCGATGGGCGGCTCAAAGTCACCGATTTCGGCATTGCGCGCGCCTGGGCCGGCATCAGGGAAACCGCCCAGACCTCCACAACGGTGGTCTGGGGGTCGCCGCGGTATTTTTCGCCCGAACAGGCCGCCGGGAAGCCCCCCCTGCCGGCATCGGACGTTTACGCCCTGGGGGTGGTGCTCTACGAAATGCTGACCCACCGCCTGCCCTTCCTGGGAGACACCCCCGAAGCGCTCGCCCGGCTGCATCGGGAAGCCCCGCCGGTGCCGCCGCGCACTTATGTGCCCGACCTGCCGGAAGCCCTGGAAGCCGTGCTGCTGAAAGTGCTTTCCAAAGAACCTGCCGCCCGCTACCGCACCGCCGACCAGTTCGGACGGGTGCTGGTGCACCTGGCCGAAAACCTGCCCTCCGCGGCCCCGCCAACCGCCGCCATCGCGGCCCCCGCCGGTGCCTCCCCACAGGCCGCGCCCCCTGCTGCTTCTCCTTCGCGCGACCCCCTGGCCATAGACTGGCTGACGGCAGCCCTCGCCCTGCTGGCACTGGCGGCCGTAGGGGGGCTGATTCCTCTCTGGGTCTGGGTTTACCTTGCCTACCACGGGCCGAGGTAGTCACTGTTCAGCCCCGGAAAAATCAGCCGCCGATCGTCACAGGTGCTTGCGTATTTTTAGAATGCCAGGCGCCAGGGAAGTAACGCAAAGGGCGCAAAGGAAGCAAAGACGCAAAGCTTTGACTGACAAAGCTCTGCCTCGTGGCCAATCTCTCCTGTCCCCCGCTGAGCCTCGCTTGGCCTTCGGCTTCGCTCAGGCCAGGCGCTCGGCTCATCTGCCCCCTACTTTTTTATCATACAAGGGAAGTAACGCAAAGAGCGCAAAGGAAGCAAAGACGCAAAGTCAACTTCTGTGTTTTCTGCGACGCTTCTGTGCTTTCTGGGGTTGCCATCGGTGCGAATCTGTGGAATCTGGGGATGATTTTCTGCGGAATCTGCGTCATCTGCGGTTTCTCTTTGCCGAGGCTGAACAGTTACCCGAGGTAGCCCTATGCTATAATTGCGGCTGCCATGAAGCCCCTCTTTGCGCCTTCCATTCTTTCTGCCGATTTCACCCGCCTGGGCGAGCAAATCGCGGCTGCCGTGGCCGCCGGCGCCGACTGGCTGCACATTGACGTCATGGACGGCCATTTTGTGCCCAACCTGACCCTGGGGACGGCCATTGTGGTTGCAGCCCGCCGCGCCACCGACCGCCCGCTGGACGTGCACCTGATGGTCCAACACCCCGAGCCGCTGCTGGAAGCCTTCGCCCGCGCCGGCGCCGACCTCTTGACCGTGCACGTGGAAGCCACACCCCACATTCACCGCGCCTTGCAGCAAATTCATGCCCTCGGCTGCAAAGCCGGTGTGGCGCTCAACCCGGGCACACCCGCCGAAGCCGTATTCCCCGTGCTGCACCTGGCCGACCTGGTCCTGGTGATGTCGGTCAATCCCGGCTTTTCGGGGCAGGCCTTCCTGCCCGAAGTGCTGCCCAAAGTGCGCGCCCTGCGCTCCCGGCTGGATGAGCAGCACCCCAAAGCACGCCTTGAAATAGACGGCGGCATCAACGCCCAAACGCTGCCCCAGGCCCGCGCCGCCGGAGCCGATGTTTTCGTGGCGGCCAGCGCCATCTTCCATCATCCGGAAGGCATTGCCGCCGGGCTGGCGGCTTTGCAAAAAGCGGCCGCTTAACGCGAAAAATCACGGCCTGGCCGTGATTTTCTCGCCGGACTACCGAACAAAACCGGTCGCCTACCCTTTGGTCTTTACCATCGTCCGCAGGCAGCGGGTGCACACCGTCTTCCGCACCTTGCGCCCGTTTTCCCACACCGTCACTTTGTGCAGGTTGGGGCGGAAAGTGCGGGGCGTGGACTTTTTTGACCACGGGCGGTTCCGTCCGAAAGTTGTCGTTTTACCGCAAATTTCGCACTTCGCCATGATGCCCATCCTTTTCACCGAGATTGCTCACACATAAAAAGCCATGCGGTCTCCGCAGGGCGCGCGCAATCTTACCACAAACCGCGCCCAGAAGCAATGTTTTGGGTTTAACGAAAAGCACAGGGTTGTGCGGCCGGCCAGTAGAAGGCTTCCCCAAACGCCGTGGTCGCCGGCCCGGAGTTTCTTGAAACGCAATGAGGCTTTCCCAACCCTCCGGAGAGGTTTCCCGATGACCGATGACAAAACCCCCTTAGGCACCATCCGCATCGCGCCGCGAGTGATTGCCGCCATTGCTTACCAGGCCGTGCAGAAATCTTACGGCGTGGTGGGGCTGGCCCCCAAAAATCTGGTGAGCGGCATTGCCCACGCGCTGGCAAAAGACCCTACCGAGGGCATTGCCGTGCGCTACGACGACGCAGGCATTGAAATTGACCTCTACATCATCGTAGAATACGGCACACGCATCACCGCCGTTGCCAACAGCGCGGCCAACCTCGTGCGCTACCATGTGGAAAAGACCGTCGGCCTGCCGGTAAAAGCCGTCAACGTGCATGTGCGCGGCCTGCGGGTCAGCAATGGGGACGAGAAAAAAGAAGAAACCCGAAAAAGCCGTAAGGCGAAAAAAGCCAAAGAAGCGTAGGAGCCCTCATGGTTGTAACAACGACCCCGAACGAAACCCGCCGCCGTGCCCTCCGCAGCAAGCCGATTGACGGGCAAGCCCTCAAACGCCTGGTGGAAGCCGCGCTCACCTGGCTGCGCACCAACCAGGAAGTCGTCAACGCCCTCAACGTCTTCCCCGTGCCCGATGGCGACACCGGCACCAACATGACCCTCACCATGCAGGCCGCATGGGATGAAATCAAAGACTCCCCCGAAGCGCACTTCGGCAAGGTGTGCAAAGCCGTGGCGCACGGGGCCTTGATGGGCGCACGCGGCAACTCCGGCGTGATCCTTTCCCAGTTATGGCGCGGCTTTGCCAAAACGGCCGGCGAGGCCGCCACGCTCACGGCCCCTCTGCTGGCCGCCGGGCTGGCCGAGGCGCGCGATACGGCCTACAAGGGCGTGGTGCGGCCTGTGGAAGGCACCATCCTCACCGTAGCGAAAGACATCGCCGCCGCGGCCGAAGAAGCCCTGCGCCACACCGACGACCCCATCGCTTTGCTGGAAACCATTGTGCAGGCCGCCGACGCTTCGGTGGCACGCACCCCCGAACTGCTGCCCGTGCTCAAAGAAGCCGGCGTGGTTGATTCCGGCGGCAAGGGGCTTTTCTTCATCCTTGAAGGCATGTTGCGCCATATTGACGGCCTGCCCCTCGACAAAGCCCTCGCCGCCGTCAAGCCGCTGGCTTCCCTCAACCTGGAACACGCCCACGACGCCGTGGAGCCCGGACAGGATTACGAAGTGGTGGTGGACTTCCTGCCCCACCAACCCCTTGACCTGGAAGCCTTTTACGCCACCCTGGAAGCCATGGGCACTTCTATTCAAGTGGGCGAAGGCGACGGCATGTACCGCCTGCACATCCACGTGCCCACCGAGAGCCGCTACAAGCCCATAGATTATGCCATGGGCCTGGGCACAGTAACCCAGGTGCACATGGAAAACCTGCTGGCCCAAATGGAAGAACAGGCCGAAAAAGCGGAAGGCACACGCTACGAACTTGCCAACGTAGAGCCCGGCCAACTCGCCGTGGTGGCCGTGGCCCCGGGCGACGGCATCGCCCGCGTGTTCGCCAGTTTGGGCGCGGCCGCCATCGTGGAAGGCGGGCAGACCATGAACCCCAGCACGCAAGACATGCTGCGGGCTTTCGAAAACCTGCCTGCCGACGAAATCATCATCCTGCCCAACAACAAAAACGTCATCCTGGCCGCCCGGCAAGCCCAGGAAGTGACCGTCAAGCAGGTGCGGGTCATCCCCAGCCGCACCGTGCCGCAGGGGCTGGCGGCCATGCTGGCCTTTGACGCCGACGGCGCGCTGGATGAAGTGGCCGCAGCCATGGAAGCCTCCATGGCCGACGTTATCAGCGGCGAAATCACCCAGGCCACCCGCACCGTGGAAGTGGACGGCGTGGCCGTGCGCGCAGGCCAATACATTGCCCTTTTAGACGGCAGCCTGATTCTCGCTGCCGACACTTTGGAAGACGCCGTGCTGGGGCTGTTGCGCCAGGCAGAAGCCGAAGAAGCCGAACTCATCACCATGTTCTACGGCGATGGGCTTCCCAAAAGCCGCGCCCACCAGCTGGCCGACCGGCTGCGCGAAGACTACCCCGACCAGGAAATAGAAGTACAATACGGCGGCCAGCCCCACTACCCCCTCATCCTTTCAATAGAGTAACCATGCGCGGTGTAGGCATTGTAACCGACGCCTCGGCGCACTTTCTTCCGCCTTCTTTTGCAGAGCACCCGCGCGTGCACATGCTGCCCCTCCCCATACTTTGGGAGGGGCAACGCTATTTGCCTCCCAGCAGCGCCCTGACCACTGCCCTGCCGCCTTCTCTCATCCACCGCACCCCGCCCCGTTTTTTGGTGCCCCCCGCGCCGGAAATCGCCCAACATTTGCGTTACCTGATGCCCCACTACGATGCCCTGCTCCTCCTGCCCATGGGCAGCAGCCTTTCCGGCTTCTTTCAACACTGCACCGAAGCCGCAGCGCTGCTGGGCGGCGGCTTCCCCATCTACATCGTCGACACTCACACCACAGGCATCGGCCTGGGCTGGCTGGTGCAAAAAGCCGCCCGCATGGCCGAAACAGGCGCCGCCATCTTTGACATCCTCACCCACATCCGCGGCATGGTGGGGCACATCTACACAGCGCTCGGCGCGCTTTCCCTCACCTACCTCTACCACCACGGCTTCCTGGAACCCGGCCAGGCCATCATCGGCGAAATGCTGGAAATGCTGCCCCTTTTCGTGCTGGAAGAAGGCCGCCTGGCCCCCTTGCAAAAAGCGCGTTCTTCGCGCCACCTGCTTGACCTGATGGAAGAATTTACGCTGGAATTCAGCACCCCTGCCGAAGTCGTCATCACCTACCACCCCCGCTACTTCCGGCGGGAAGCCGGCAACCTGCACGACCGCCTGCTCAACAACCTGCCCTTCCCCCCGAAAACCACCGAAATGGATACCGTCAGCGCCGCGCTTTTCGGGCCGCGCACCCTGGGGTTATACGTGCTGACAGGGCAAAGATGAGCCGCGGCCCCTACCGCTACTGCCCTTACTGCGCCGTCCCCCTGGAGCCGTTCCACGACGGCGAGCGGGAACGCCTGCGCTGCCCCCGCTGCGGCTGGGTGCACTACCGCAACCCCACCGCCGGCGTGGCCGTCGTACTGCTGGAAGGCGGCCGGTTGCTGCTCGGCCTGCGCCGCGACGGCGGCTGGTGCATTCCCTGCGGCCACGTGGAATGGGATGAAAGCATTGCCCAGGCTGCCGTGCGGGAATTCGCCGAAGAAACCGGCCTCACCGTGGCGCTGGAAAGCATCGCGGCCGTGCATTCCAACTTCCACGACCCCGCCCACCACACCGTCGGCGTGTGGTACTGCGGAAAACGTACCGGCGGCCGCCTGCAAGCCGGGGGAGACCTGACGGCCGTGCGCTTTTTCCCCCTTACCGACCTGCCGCCCCTCAAGTTCCCAACCGATGCTCAGGTGGTGGCCGCCCTGAAAGCGGGCGCGCTTCCCGGCTGCCGCGCCCCCATGGGCCAACGACGCGCCTGACCGCCCTCACCCCGCCGAGCCGACGCAAAGCAAGGCGCTGGGGCATGGCGAAAGCATCCAGGCCCACCGGCCGGCGGGCTGTGGCGAGACCGCCCGCGCGGCCGCGTGGTGCGGGTGCTCAGGCGTGCATCAGGCTGCTCAGCCCCACGATCACAATCGCCAGCACACTGACCACCAGCAACGCAATGGCCAGCGCCCATGTCAGCCAAAGCGCCGTGGCGACCGTCAAAGGCGCCAGCACCAGGAAGAAATGCACCGTCCAGCGGGGAAGCGTGGGCGTGGCTTCCTCGCCGCCGCTGCGCCGCCACAGCCACCAGCCGCCGAACAGCAACACCACCGTCAGGGCCAGCGCCAGCCACATGACCGTATCGCCCCGCACGCCCCGCAGCGGCAAAACGTAAATGCCGCACGTGCTTTGCCGCTGCGGCATGGGGTAGCCGCCAAAAGCGTACGCCGTCACGAAAACAAAATGCCGCAGCACGCGGTTCTCTTCTGAACCGATGGGGCGCACCCACAACCAGGTCTCACCGGGCTGCAGCTTGCGGTGGTCGGTATGGATTTCCCAGGCCAGCGGCACGCTCACCCACGACTTAATGCCCACCGTTGCCGGGTAAGAGTTGGTATTGGTCAGGCGCACCTGCACTTCGGACTCTTCATCCCAGGCAATGAAATGGGGGCACGAGAGGGTGGTCAGCCGGTTCATGGTCATGTGAGGGAAGCCGTAATACACAGCCTCGGTGTTGGCCCACGTGCTCAATCCGGCAATCAGCAAAGCGAGCAAAACGCCCCCCGCGAACATTCCCAGGCCGAGACGACGCTTCACTTGAGCGGACATACCGAAGCCTCCCAAAACAAAATGGTCACTGTTCAGCCTTGGAAAAACAGGCCGCGGATCACGCGGATAAAACGGATGGCCGCGGATTTTTAGGGTGCCCAGGGCGCCAAGAAGCGGAAGGGAGCGATGTGCTTTTTAGCGTTTTTCGCTTCACCAGCGCTAATCTGTGAAATCGGGTAATTACCTGCCCAAATCGTAGCGCTGGCAATGCAGGGCGTGTTTTCACACCGCGTTTTCCTTTGGCGCCGCCGCTGCGTTGACCCCACCCCCGTCCCTTCCCCGCATGCGGGGAGGGGAGCCAGGAAAGGGGTATGGCAAAAGCACAGCGCATCAAGACGCATGGGGGCACCACAGCGTAGGCAGTTACGAAATCGGCGGCTACTTTTCTGCGGAATCTGCGGTTCCTCCTTACCGAGGCTGAACAGATACACAAAATGATGGCGCAGCCACAAAAAACAAGCATACCACGCCTTGAATTTTTACGCAATTTTTATCTTGGGGGCTTGACATTTCGCCAAAGCGGGCTAAACTTGGGCGCAAGGAGAAAAAACCATGTCAGAAGCAGCCCCCGCTTTCCCCGCCCTTTGGGGCATGAAGCAGAAGAAGGCCCGCACCACCCACGGCCACCGACCGGCCGGCGGGCCTTTGGCGTTTGGCCCCTGAGCAGCGCCCAACCCAAGGTTCATTACCGCCCCCCGACCGCCGGTCGGGGGGCTTTTCGTTTTCCTGCCCTTCCAAAGGAGGTTCCCCATGCCCCGCTCCACCCAACCCCGTATTGCCGTGCTCTACACCCGCCTGCGCGTGGAAGAAAAATGGCTCTTCGCCGCCCTGGAACGCCGCGGCATCCCCTACGACCGCATCAACGACCGCGGCCAGCACATGATGCTGGAAGACCCCGCCGCGTGGCAGCGCTACGATGTGATCATTGCCCGCAACCTGAGTTACACCCGCTCGCTCTACACCCTGCGGGTGCTGTCCTCGTGGGGCATTCCCACCGTGAACACCGCCGAAGTGGTGGAAACCTGCGGCGACAAACTGCGCACCAGCGCCGCCCTGGCCGCCGCGGGCGTGCCCCAGCCCCAAACCGCCATCGCCTTCACCCCCGAAGCCGCCCTGGAAGCCATGGAGCGCCTCGGCTACCCCGTGGTGCTCAAACCGGTATACGGCTCGTGGGGGCGGTTGCTCGCCAAAATCAACGACCGCGACGCCGCCGAAGCCGTGCTGGAGCACAAAGCCGCCCTCGGCTCGCCCCTCCATCAGGTTTACTACATTCAGGAATACATCCGCAAACCCGGCCGCGACATCCGCGCCTTTGTCATCGGCAACCGCGTGGTCACGGCCATCTACCGCTACGCCGAGCACTGGATTACCAACACCGCCCGCGGCGGGCGCGGCGAGGTGTGCCCCGTCACCTCCGAACTGGAAGCCGTCTGCCTGCAGGCCGCGGAAGCCGTCGGCGGCGGGGTGCTGGCGCTGGATTTGTTTGAACACCCCGAGCGCGGCTACCTGGTCAACGAAATCAACCACAGCATGGAATTTCATACCACCGTGCCGCTGACCGGCGTGGACATCCCCGGCCTGATTGTGGATTACGCCCTGGAAGTTGCCCGCCGCGCCGCCGCGCTGCCAGCCTACGCGCTGAGCCCGCTTTCCGGCGATTGAAAGTGCGTCGGATGTTCTGTCCCGGGCAGGCTTTCAAGCCGCGAGCGTTGCGGTTTCGTAACCGTTCAGCCCAGGCAAGGAGAAACCACAGATTACGCAGATTCCACAGATTCGCACCGATTGCAACCCCAGAAAGCACAGAAGTTGACTTTGCGTCTTTGTTCCCTTTGCACTCTTGGCGTGATGCCGTGGTAGCCTTTGGGCCTCCTGTGTGCCTTGGCGTTTTCATCACAGGTGGGCTGAACAGTGACGCCTTTCTGCCCGCCCATCATATGCTTCCCCCCGCCGGCGGGCTTTAACCTTTCTGCAGGAATTGGGGTACAATGCTTCTGTCTGCCCTTTACCTGCCCCAGCGATCAGGAGGCGCAACCATGCCCCGTATGGCCGTTCTTACCGGCGGAGGCGATGCCCCCGGCCTGAACGCCGTCATCCGCGCGGTGGTCCGCTCGGCCACCCTCACCTACGGGTGGGAAGTGCTGGGCGTGCGCGACGGCTACGACGGTTTCCTCAACCCCCACGGCGTTTTCCCCCTGACCCTCGGGGATGTGGAAGATATCCTTGCCCGCGGCGGTACCATCCTCGGCGCGGCCAACCGCGGCAATCCTTTTGCCCGCAAAGTGGTGCGCGCGGGCAAGGAAATGCTCGTGGATGTTTCCGACGAAGTGGTGGCCCGCATCGGTTCGCTAAGGCTGGATGCCGTGATTGTCGCCGGCGGCGACGGCACTTTGGGCATTGCCCGCGACCTGTTTCATAAAGGCGTGCCGGTGGTCGGCGTGCCCAAAACCATAGACAACGACGTTTGGGGCACCGATGCCACTTTTGGCTTCGACACCGCCGTCAACTGCGCCGCCCATGCCCTGGAACGCCTGCACACCACCGCCGAAGCCCACCACCGCGTCATGGTCGTGGAACTGATGGGACGCGAAGCCGGTTTCATCACCCTGTACGGCGGGCTGGCCGGCGGCGCCGATATCATCCTGATTCCCGAAATCCCCTTCCGTTACCAAGTGCTTTGCGAAACGGTGCAGGTGCGCATCGCGCGCGGGCATAAATCAAGCATTGTCGCCGTGGCCGAAGGCGCGCGGCCGGAAGGCGGCCGCGAGGTGATTGCCCGCCCGGGCGATGCAGTGGTGGTGCCCCGCCTCGGCGGCATTGGGCAGTTCGTGGGGAAATATCTGGAAGAAACCTGCGGCGTGGAAACCCGCGTGACCGTGCTGGGCCACTTGCAGCGCGGCGGCTCGCCCTCGGCTTTTGACCGCTGGCTCGCCACCACCCTTGCCGGGGAAGCCGTGCGCCTGGCCGTGAACCGGCAGTTCGGGCAAGTGGCCGTGCTGCGGCAAATGCAAGCGGCTGCTTTGCCGTTAGACGAAGTCGCCGCCCACGTGAAGCGCGTGGACCCCGAATGCGACGCCGTCCGCACGGCGCGGGAAAGCGGCATCTGTTTTGGCGATCAGGCGCCGCCGCTGCCGCCCCTGCCTTCCCCAACGCCGTAGTTGGGCGGGCGCTTTTCCAAAAAGGCCTGCACGCCTTCACGATGCTCGGCGGTTTTTCCGGCAATATCCTGGATGTGGGCTTCGTAGTCCACAACGGCTTCCAGGTGCGGCATGAGGGCGCGATTGAGCGCCCGTTTGGTCAGCCCCAGCGCGGTCAGGGGGCCGGCGGCGAGTTCCTGCGCCCAGGCCAGGGCGGTTTCCTGAAGCCGGTCGGCAGGCACCACCCGATTGACCACGCCCCAGGCCAGCGCCTCTTCGGCGGTGAACGGCCGGTTGGTGATGGCGTATTCGGTGGCGCGGCCGAACCCCATCATCAAAGGGAGCAAAAGGGAAACGCCCGAATCGGGGGCCAGCCCGATGCCTGAAAAGCCCACCAGAAAACGGGTGCCTTCGGCAGCCAGGCGCAAATCGCAGGCCAGCGCCACGCCCAACGCTGCGCCCGCCACCGCGCCGTGCAGCGCAGCAATGACCGGCTTTTCCAACCGGCGAAGTTGCAAAATCAGGGGGTTGTAGGTCTGCTGCAGGTGGGCGCGCAGCGATTCGCCTTCCACCGCCTGCAATTCGGTCAGGTCTTGGCCGGCGCTGAACGCGCGGTGGGCGGCGTTGAGCAGCACAGCCCGCACCGTGCGGTCGCGTCCGGCCTGACCGAGGGCTTTTTGCAGCGCCATCGTCAGGTTGTGGGTGAAAGCGTTGACGGGCGGATGGTTGAGCGTCAGCACCATCACCGCACCGTCGCGGGTGATATGCAAGGGCGATTCCATCACAAACCTCCTTTTTGGCCCCTGGCGACAAAAACGCCCCCTTGCGGGGGCGTTAAAAGTCGGCCGCCAGGCGTTCAAAAGCCCAGCCCGGTCAGCAAATCGCCGGCGTCATCAAAGCCTTCATCGGCGTCGTCTTCGTCCGCCTCGTGAAAGTCTGCAATGTCCTCGTCATCGTTTTCGCCCAGATCCAGCACCAGGTCCTCGGGCGCGATGGAGGAAAAATCTGTGGCTTCGCCGTTTTCTTCGTCTTCATCGTCGTCCACAAATTCGTATTCCACCTGAATGTCTGCGTTGTCTACGGCAACCCACAGGCGGAGGACATCGGCATCGTCCATCCGGCTGTAATGGGCAGCCACGATGGGCACGCGCTGAATGAGGCCGTCGGGGGCGCGAAATTCCAGGTGGATGGGTTCGCGCTGCCGCCAGGCGCGATAGCAGCGCTCCACCAGGGCGGGGCCGTTCAGCGCACGCACCCGCGTGACCGCGATCTGGCTGAGGGCAGGCCCTTCTACCAGAGAGAACGCCCAATCGTCTCCGGCCGCTTCAAAGGTTGGCGGTGGGCCTTCAATAATGGTAATTTTGCGTTCGTCCATCGGTTATGCACCTATGCTTTGGAAATCGGCGTTCCGCAGGGCGCCGCAGTAATCATACCACGAAACGCCCCGCCCCCCAAACCAAAAAGCCCCCGACGGCATCGGGGGCTTGGGAGGAGAAGGAGGCGTTAGCCGCATCCGCCGCCCGCGGGGCCGGAAGGCCCTTTGACTTTGATCTTGGGCACGAACTGGTCTTTGATTTTTTCAATGATCTCATCGTTGTCGGGATCGGCCAGCATATCGGCGGCGCGGTAGCGGTCGCCCAGCGCTGCCGCGAAGTAATAATCCAGCAGTTTGGCGTTTCCGGCGGCTTTGGCTTCCATGATTTTGCCTGCAGCCAGGTCTTTTTCACCGAAGGCTTTGATCCATTCATTGAGGCCGCCTTCCAGCAGATAGACGTTGGGCACTTTTTCTGCCGCCATCATTTTCCAGGCTTCCGTGGCCTGCGCTTCGCCGTTACTGACGATGACGAACACCGTGGCCGGGGTATCTTGCGCCATCTTGCGGAATTCCGGCGTCGCGGCCAGCAGGTTGTTCAGCGGAATGTGGCGAGACCAGCGCAGGTGGAAGAGGTTATAGTCGTAATCATCGCGCACGTCCACGATGACCGTCTGGAGGGGCCGGGTTTTGTTCAGGGTTGTTGCCAGTTCGTTGGGGCTGATCTGCACCTGGCGTTGCTGCAAAAGCGGTTCCTGGGTGGCCGCCACCTGATTCCAGCGCTGCTGCCAGGTCGGCCAGATGGCCCACACGCCCGCGGCCACCAGCAGCGCGATCACCGAAGCCATCGGCGCCCAGCGCGGCGTCGGCGCAGGCTGGCTGTCTTCCCGCTTGAAACGGCCAACCGCCCATTCGTTGGCCCAGAAAGTCAAGACGACAATCAGCGCCATCAAAAACACCACCACCCCGGCATTCAGGTGGAAGACGTCCATCAGTGTCAGGCGGCCGTAGAAGCTGCTGTTGTAGAAGTAGTGAAACAGTTGCTCGGTTTCGCTAAAGAGGAAGGTGCCCACCAGGCCGCCCAGCACGAAGAACCAGGCGTCTTTTTTGAGCGCCGTGGCCGAAACCAGCGAAGTGCCGGGGCAGTATCCGCCGATGATGATGCCGATGCCCATCAGAGCGCCGCCGACCACACCGGGCCAGAGATACGTGGGGTCAACCCAGATGACATCGTAATCCAGCAGGCCCAACGCCACCGAGCCGAACACCAGCACCATCGCCACCAGGATGGAGGTGAACATGGCTTTGATGACACGGCCGTTGCGGAAGTAGAACTGGCCTGTCAGCACATACGAATTGCTGAAGCCGGAGATTTCCAGGCCAAAGGCAAAGCCAATGCCGATGAGAATTTCCACCAGCGCCAGGCCGGTCTTGCCGAGTGCGTGAATGGAGGCTAATGGGAACATGGTCTCCTCCTCAGTTCCACAGTTTCCGCACAGCAATGGCAGTGGCAAAAGCAAAGATAAACATCACAATGCCGATCAGCCAGCTGCCTGCGGAGAGTGTCGCGCCGCCGGAAAGCACCTGGCCAGAGGTGCAGCCGCGGGCCATGCGGGCGCCGTAAAGGAAAATCATCCCGCCGAAAAAGGCCATCACCCAGCGGCCTTTTTCGGAAACTTTCGGCCCGCGAGGGGTTTCCGGCTTGAAGCGGCCGAAAATCACCGAGGAAGCAAAC
>Ga0256829_1000977_pt1 | contig 24896 bp, 14 predicted proteins | sample 131447metaG_FD_185979 | JGI IMG/M metagenome (GOLD analysis project Ga0256829, IMG submission 185979) | Hydrothermal vent microbial communities from Lau Basin, Pacific Ocean - 131-447 | ecosystem: Environmental > Aquatic > Marine > Hydrothermal vents | place: Pacific Ocean: Lau Basin | collected...
TTCTTCATGCGGTATTGCGTCGGCATCTTGGGGATCATGTCAGTCAGAAAGGCTCCCTTGTCGCCCCGGACCGGTTGCGGTTTGATTTCAGCCATGGCAAGGCCCTGACCCCGGATGACAGCAGGGTGATAGAAGATGAGGTTAACCGGATCATCCGACAGAACAGCGAGGTCACTACCCGCCTGATGACCCAGGATGAGGCAATTGACTCAGGCGCGATGGCTTTGTTTGGCGAGAAATACGGCGATGAGGTCCGGGTGGTATCCATGGGTCATGAGAAGTCGGGCGCAGAGGATTATTCAGTGGAATTATGTGGCGGAACCCATGCGGCGCGGACCGGTGATATCGGCTGTTTCAGAATTATAGCAGAAACTGCCGTTGCCGCAGGCGTTCGCAGGATAGAGGCCCTGACCGGGGAAGCGGCGGATAATTACTGTCGTGAGCAGGAAAAATATTTGATTGAGGCGGCGGCTGTTTTAAAGACCGCGCCCGCACAGGTAAGTGAACGAATCGCTGCGCTGCTGGGGGAGCGCAAGGCTTTGGACCGGGAAATTACCGACCTTCGCAGGAAACTGGCGATGGGCGGCTCTTCTGCGGGTGGATCCGATATAAAAACGCTGGGCCGGATAAAATTTATCGGACGTATCCTGGAGGGGATAAAAGCGAAAGATTTACGCGGGATTGCCGATGAATCGCGGGACCAGATCGGCTCGGGAGTTGTGGCCTTGATTGCGGTAAATGACGGCAAGGCCGGGCTGCTGGTATCGGTGACAGATGACCTGAAAGACAGCATTTCCGCCGTTGATCTGGTTCGGGCCGGTGCCGGTGCCGTTGGCGGCAAAGGCGGCGGTGGTCGCCCGGATATGGCGCAGGCCGGCGGACCTGACGGCGCACAGGCCGCACAGGCACTCTTGGTAATAGAGGGAATTCTGGAGAAACTGTAATGGATGGACCGGCTGTTGAAAACATATCGACGCAAAATATTTGAAATCATTGAAATGGGGCTGAGTGGCAACAGGGCCGCCGGCCTGTTCGATGGTTTTATGGTTGTGTTGATTATATTGAATGTTGCCTCGGTCCTGCTGGAAACCGAACCCGGAATTGCCCGGACATATTCGCATGAGCTTATCGTGTTCGAGGCATTTTCGCTCACCATATTCTGGATTGAATATCTGCTTCGTTTCTGGGTATCGGTGGAATATCGTTCATCTCCTGACAAAAAAGGTAATTGGCTTTTTCGGTTGCGATTTATGACATCGCCGCTGATGATCATTGATTTTCTGGCGATTGCGCCGTCCATGTTGTTTATGGCCGGGTTTGATTTCCGCCTGCTGAGGATTTTCCGCCTGCTGCGCCTGTTTAAACTGATGCGCTATTCCCCGGCGCTGGCCTCACTGGGCAGCGTGCTGTATCTTGAGCGGCGCGCGTTATTTGCCACGCTGGTTATCATGCTCGGTCTGTCGGCCTTTGCCGCGACGATAATGTATAATCTGGAGCGCCATGCCCAGCCGGAGGTTTTCGGGACTATTCCTGATTCGCTCTGGTGGGCCTTGTCCACCCTGACGACGGTCGGTTACGGCGATGTGGTGCCGGTTACCGGGGCCGGACGCTTCTTCGGGGCGGTTGTGATGATTTTCGGGGTTGGGATGTATGCCCTGCCGATCGGCATTATCGCCTCGGGATTTGCCAATGAAATACATCAGCGGGATTTCGTCATCCGCTGGGGGCTGGTGGCCAGTGTTCCCCTGTTCAAGGGGCTGGACGCCAACCTTATTCAGACAATATCCAAACATTTGCATTCGAGCGTTCAGGAAAATAAACATCTTGTCGCGATGAAGGGCCAGCGGGCGGACAGTATGTATCTGATCGTTTCCGGTAAAGTGATCAGGAAAAATGAGGCGGGGAAAATAATTCTGGAAGAAGGCGGTTTCTTCGGGGCCAAATCACTGATGGAACAGCAGGAATATACCGCCAATTATATTACGGCGTCAAAATGTCACTTTTTTGTTCTGGATGCGCGGGAATTCCATCATCTGCTGAATGAAAATCCAGCCCTGAAGGAACGGATAGAGCAATCCTATCGCGATTTGCCCCATGATGATTTTGGCCAGGCCCCGGCGCCACAGGAATAGCCCCGCGCCCCGGAAAGGGACGCGGGATGGTGGATATTATGCCATGGCCTTTTGCAGATTGTCATCAATCTTGTCAAAAAACTGACGGGAGGTCAGCCAGTGCTGGTCCGGCCCGACCAGCAGCGCCAGATCCTTGGTCATATTGCCTTCTTCGACGGTTTCAACACAGACCCGTTCCAGAGTTTCGGCAAATTTCATCAGTTCGGCATTATTGTCGAGCTTGGCCCGGTGTTTAAGGCCGCCGGTCCAGGCAAAAATAGAGGCGATGGGATTGGTCGAGGTTTCCTCGCCCTTCTGATGCATACGGTAATGACGGGTCACGGTGCCGTGGGCGGCTTCGGCCTCGACAATGGCGCCGTCCGGGGTCATCAGGACCGATGACATCAGACCGAGGGAGCCAAAACCCTGGGCCACGGTATCGGACTGGACATCGCCATCATAATTTTTAAGCGCCCAGACGAATTCACCGCTCCATTTCATCACGCAGGCCACCATGTCATCAATCAGCCGATGCTCATAGGTAATTCCGGCATCAGCAAATTTGTCAGCAAATTCCGCCTCAAAAATTTCCTGAAACAGGTCCTTGAAACGACCGTCATAGGCCTTGAGGATGGTATTCTTTGTGCTGAGATAAACCGGCCATCCCCGGTTCAGGCCATACATGAAACTGGCCCGGGCAAAATCACGGATGCTGTCATCAACATTATACATGCCCATGGCAACCCCGGACCCGCTATAGGTAAAGACCTCACGTTCGATGACGTCGCCGCCGTCTTCCGGTTCAAATTTCATCGTCAGCCTGCCGGCACCGGGCACCCGGAAGTCGGTGGCACGATACTGGTCACCGAAAGCATGACGGCCAATGACGATCGGGTTGGTCCAGCCGGGAACCAGACGCGGGACATTGGAACAGATGATCGGCTCGCGGAATACAGTGCCGCCAAGAATATTACGGATGGTGCCATTGGGGGATCGCCACATTTTTTTCAGGCCGAATTCCTCGACCCGCTGTTCATCCGGGGTGATGGTCGCACATTTGACACCGACGCCATATTTGATGATGGCATTGGCGGCATCAATGGTGATCTGATCATCGGTCTCATCACGTTTTTCGATGCTGAGATCGTAATATTTCAGATCAATATCCAGATAGGGGTGGATAAGCTTGTCCTTGATCCATGCCCAGATAATGCGGGTCATTTCATCACCATCAAGCTCGACAACGGGGTTTTCTACTTTTATTTTAGCCATAATATACCTTCATAATATAACATCATTGTTGTGGCGCAAACTATCACTGCTGACAGCAGATGTGAAGGGCAGAAACAAAAGAAACTTGTTAAATCAGGGTGTTTTTTGTTTGTACCGCGATTTCAGGCAGGGATTTCAGCAGCGGCATGACTTCCTCAACGGTATTTACCACCTGAAACAGCTTTAATGTTTCGGGCGTTGTGAATTCCTGCTCGATAAAATTATCAATCAGGGTCAGCAGGGGCTGCCAGTAATTATCGGCATTAACCAGAATGATTGGCTTGTCATGAAGCCGTAATTGTTTCCAGGTGATTACTTCAATGGTCTCATCAAGAGTGCCGATACTGCCGGGAAGGGCGACAAAGCCATCGGCATGATCAAACATCATCCGTTTGCGATCATGCATATTATCGACGACAAAGAAATTTGTCGCCTCTTTCCAGCCGACTTCCTCTTCATTCAGGTGACGGGGGATAATGCCGGTTACTTCCCCGCCATATTTCATGACGGTGTTGGCGATTTCCCCCATCAGGCCGATATTGCCGCCGCCATAGACCAGCCGGATTTTCTCCCGGGCAAGAATAGTGCCGAACTTTCGGGCGATTTTTCTGAAATGGTCGTTCCTGCCGGGCCGGGAACCGCAATAAACGCAAAGAGATTTGATCTGTGCCATGGTTGTCTTCTATCCTGTCGTCATAGTTTTGACAATTTTTCACCTTATCCATGGCGCTATCATATTGCAATTATGTAAATGAATAATTACAAAGCCACATCAGGTCCCAAAATTACAGGCAGAATTACAGGCAGAATGATAGATAGAATGATACTGACATTTCCTGTTCTATACAGTATATAAACCGTGCGCTTTATTAAAATGATTTGGTGAGTAGTTGACAGAGCAGCATCCAAAGCCCCCTTTGAAAAGGGGAAAGAACGGTTCAGACTGGGCCTTGAGAATCAGCATTACATCACTGGTCCTTGTGGCGGTAAGTGCCGTCATGTGGATATTGTTTTTTGCCGAAGACGGGGCAAAGGATTTTTTTACTTCTGATCCCCTGCCAAAGGCGGTTGCCGAAAAAACCAAGGCCCCCGCAGAGGCCCTGTCAAAAGATACTGAAAAGATGGCGTCTGTCCTGCCAAGCTTTGACATTGTCCGGATCAGCCGCAACGGCACCGGGGTGATTGCCGGTCGCGCAGAACCGAATAGTGATATTTATATTTATGCCCGGGACAAGGTTATCGGTTCTGCGGTGGCGGACCGCAACGGCGAATGGGTGTTGCTCTATGACAACCCCCTGCCGAGCGGCCCGACCGAGCTTAGCCTGAAGTCAATCATGCCCGGTAAATTCGAGGTGTTCTCAAGCGATATTGTCATCGTCGCCGTGCCCGACCGGGATGAAAAACGCTTTAACGAGGATGAAAGAAACGGCGTTATTGCCATATTAAGTCCCCGCACCGGAGAGGGGCCGACCAGAGTGCTGCAAAAGCCGCGCCTGGTCAATTTTGCCGAAATGTCAAAGGGGTTGTCTCTGGATTCGCTGGATTATGACGGCCATTCAAATACCATTATCTCCGGCAGTGCCTCTAAAAATGCCCGGGTGAGAATTTATCTGGACAATGATTATCTTGCCGAGGTGACGGCGTCGGAAGACGGCCTGTGGTCCTATTCCTTTACCAGAAAACTGGATTTCAGGGAACATGTCATTCGTATTGATCAACTGCTGAAAGGTGATGATGTCGAGGTCCGTATTGAGCAGCCCTTCACGCGCGGCATGGCACTTGATCCGAAAAAAGCCAAGGGAGAAGTTATTGTCCGCCCCGGTAACAGCCTGTGGCATATTGCCCGCAGGCTTTACGGCTCAGGCTTTCATTATACCCTGATTTTCGGGGCCAATAAAAATCTTATCAAGGATCCGAACCTGATATATCCGGGTCAGAAATTCAAATTACCCGCCGCGCCCGTGTCATCCCCGTCTTCTGAGGGATAATACTGCTAATTCCGGACTCCGGGGCTAAAGGTCAATGGTGATAACGCCATTCTCCTGTGTCGCGCGCGATGAACAGAGGATGATTTTATGCTCCCGGTCTTTCCGGCCAAGGACGAAATCCCGATGCTCAACCTCACCCTCCAGCAGGCCGCAGGCACAGACGCCGCACAGGCCGTCAGAACATTTGACATCAACGTGAATTCCGGCATCTGCCAGCGCCTCTGTCGCGGATTTATCCGCCGACACAAAGACGTCTTTTCCGGAGCGCGCCAGCCTGAGGGTGAAATCATGATTGACATAGTCCGGGGCCTCGGGGACCGAGAAATATTCCCGGTGCAGATTATCCTCCGCAAAGCCCGCCTGTTCTCCGGCCTCCAGAACCCCGCTAATATAACGGTCCGGCCCGCAAACATAAATATGGTGATCCGGGTGCGCAGAAGAGAAAATATCAGCGAAATCGGCCCGTGATCCTTCATCGGAAAAATGCAGATGAACCCTGTCCGCCCATGCGAAACCGGCCAGATCATCAAGAAAGGGTGCGGCTTTGCGCGTTTTACAGGAAAAATGCAGGTCAAAATCCTTGCCAAGGGCATGCAGCCTGTGGGCCATGGCAATCATCGGGGTGATGCCGATCCCGCCGCCCATAAGATATGATTTCCCCGCCGTTTCATCAAGGGGGAAATGGTTGCGCGGCGGCGAGATAAACACCCGTCGCCCCTGATTGAATATCCGTTGCAGCAGTTTTGAGCCGCCGCGCCCCTGATCCTCGCGCAGCACGGCAATCTGATAGGATGAGCAGTCTGCCGGGTCGCCGGACAGGCTGTATTGGCGGAAGAATTCCGGGGCGACCACCACATCAATATGGGCCCCGGCCTCAAAGGCGGGAAGCGGGCTGCCATCACTATTGGCAAATTCATATTTGGTGATGCCCGGGGTCATCTGTTCCACCTTGCTGATGACCGTCTTGAAAACCGGCGGCGGGCCTTCGGGCATGGTGAATTCATGGCATAAATCTTGTGTGTCACCAATTTCCAGACGTTTTTTATAGGCGGCGGGCGAGATCATTTCCTGATAGGCGTCGATGCCCTTTTCCCGGTCCATCGGGAAGGGGGCGGGAAAGGGCGGCGGCGCCAGATTGGCCGGATAGACCGCCAGAGTCTGATCGTCATATTTCAGGTCAAGGTCAAGCTGAAGTTCGCGCCTGTTGACCTCTGTCGCTTTTCGATAGGGGCCGTCATCAACCATCACCAGATCCCACCACCATTTTTTTGCCGGATTGAGGCGGCCATTGCCGAGCCAGTCATCAAACCTTGCCAGCGGTTTTGCCGCCCACGGGGCCTTTGTCGCGAGCCAGCGGAACGGGGCCTCGGCAAACAGCCCCTCCAGATTCCACGGGCAGGTCTTCATACAGCGGCCACACATCGCCCCGGCGGTCTGGCCAATGCGATAGGTGACGCATTTCTGGCTGTCAGATTTCCAGATTTCATAGCCGTTAAACATCAATTTCGGTCCGGCGGTAATGGCGCCGGACGGGCATTCGCGGGCGCATTTATTACAGGATTGGCAGAAATTCTGCAGGCCGAAATTGATCGGCCTGTCATGGGTCAGCGGCATATCGGTGGTGATCACCCCGGATTTCAGCCGTGGCCCGAGATAGGGGTTGAGGATCACCTCGCCAATCCGGCTGACCTCGCCAAGGCCGGAGAGCAGCAGCAAGGGCGGTTGCAACACTTCGCCGTCCATGACCGTATGGGCGCGGGCGCTATAGCCGAGGGCGCGGATATGGGCAGCAATAATCCCGCCGAGCAGGGAAAAACGCAGATAGGCCCGCATCGACTGGGCACAGGCAATCCAGTCATCGCCGCTTGCCCCGTCCATGGTTTCATGGCCCTGATCGACAATCACCGAAATGGCATTCTTGTGATAGGGGGTGATTTCTTCGCCCGCCGCATCATGGGAATAATAAGCCCAGTCGGGACAGCGGCTGATGCCGACCGCATCGGCGCCGAGGAAATAAAGTGCCGCCTTGATATTGTCGGCATTGCGCGCCGCATCCCGGGCGCTTTCACTGATCTCGGGGGCCGCCTCGCCATTCTGAATCAGGATAAAGGCGCCGAGGGCCTGCCGGGGGGCAAAGGATGTCGGGTTTTTCCGGACATAATTGCCATTTTTTGCCGCCTCCTGATTGGCCTTGCCCATATCACCGAACAGGGCGCGAGCAAACATGTCGGTTCTTTTTGGCACCCTTGGCACCCGTTCCTCGTCAATAAAGGTTGTCGGCTTATCCTGTCTTTTACTGCGTTCAAAGGGCATGGCCCCGTCTTTGAATCGGCGCTTTTTATACATCTGCTGATTGAAGGCATTCTTGGCCATGCCTTTGCCAAACCACCATTTCGGGCCGTGGCTATGCAATCTGTCAAGGATATTTTCCGGGGCCAGTGGCAGGTCCGGCTGCATTTCAAGTGTCGTGGTGATGGCGCCGATGCCAAAGCGCCGTCCGAGATAGGGGTTGGTAATATAAGGACCATTCTCATCCTGACTGACCCTGCCAAGTCCGGCGGCGACCGCAAGGGCATAAAGATTGACATCGGTTGAGCTGTGGCTATGGGCGCGGGCCTCATGACCCAGCAGCCGGATATAATTGGCCAGAACCGCCACGGTTTCCGCCGCGCGAATGGCGGCACGCTGGGCCTGACTGTCGCCAATCCATTCGCCTCCCGGCTCGTCAGGCGCAGGATCACGCGGATATTCATAGAGATAAACGATGGCGTGGCTGTGATGGTCAATACGGCTCGGCGGGGACGCCATATTTTCCTTGAGTTCCGCCATAATCACATCAACGCCCGAGGCCAGCGTGCTGGTCTGGCGGGTTTTCAGGATTTCCGCCAGCCGGGTGATGTCCGGATTGATTACGGGCGTGTCAAGAATGGCCGCGCGGGGCAGGGCGCAGACCCCGACCTGACTGGCATCACAGTAATAGCCAAAGGATTTGAGATTGCGCGATCTTTCTTCCGGGTCGTCGGGGATTTCCGCCTGCTCTGCCTTGACCGCGCCGTCACGGATCGAATCAAGCATCGCCTGATAATCCCCCATGGCATTGATCAGGCTCGCCGGGTCACCGGGGCGGCTGAAGGACAGCGCCGTCATTGGAGGAATATTGTCAAGATCGGGGAAGCTTGTTGTGCGTTTCAGGCTTTCCAGCGGATAAGGCCCGAGGTGAAAAGGACGGTCTTTATAGGAAAACAGACGCATGATTGACTTCCTTCATAAAATGAAATTAAGTCCTGTGTAACAGAAATATAGTTGAAGTTTCAACATATTTTATGTGGTTGTTTTATGGTTCCAGCAGAATTTTTCCTATATTGCTGCCACTTTCCAGAAAGCAGTGGGCCTTGTCAGCTTTTGTCAGGGCAAAATTTTTGCTGATCACCGGTCTGATTTTCCCCTGTTCAATCAGCGGCCAGACCTTTGCGCGAAGTTTGTCGGCGATGGCGGCCTTGAAAGAGCTTTCCCGGGCGCGCAGGGTGGAGCCGGTAAAGGTCAGGCGCTTGAGCATTATGGGCAGGATATTTGCCGTCACTTTCGGGCCATGCTGCACGGCGATCATGACGATGCGCCCCTCAAGCGCCATAATTTTCAGATTGCGGTCAACATAATCCCCGGCAATCATATCAAGCAGGACATCAACCCCGCGCCCATTGGTGAATTTTTTGACTTCCCCGACAAAATCCTGTGTATGGTAATTGAGCGACAGGTCCGCACCGAGCCTCGTGCAGAAGGCCGCCTTGTCATCAGACCCCGAAGTGGTAATCACCGTCGCGCCAAAGGCCTTTGCCATCTGTATCGCGGTGGTGCCAATGCCCGACGTGCCGCCGTGAACCATGAAAATCTCACCCGCTTTCAATTCCCCGCGATCAAAGACATTGGACAAGACGGTAAAAAATGTTTCGGGCAATGCGGCGGCGTCTGTCATGGACAGGCCTTCCGGGACCGGCAGGCAGTGGGCCGCCGGGGCCGGGCAATATTCCGCATAGCCCCCGCCGGTGACAAGGGCGCATATTCTGTCGCCCACGGCCCACTGTGTTACATTGGTCCCAATCGCGACAATTTCACCGGATATTTCCAGTCCGGGTATTTCCGAAGCGCCTTTCGGGGCCGGATACATGCCACTGCGCTGCATGATGTCGGGGCGGTTCAGCCCGGCGGCGGCGACTTTGATCAGCACCTCCTCCCCGGTGATTTCAGGCAGGGGAATTTTGACCGGTTTGAGGACATCGGCAGGGCCAAACTCCGATATTTTGATGGCGGTCATCTGTAGCGGCATTTTATGGGTCACGGAATGCTTTTCCTTTTTGTTATCGGTCAGGCTATGCTATAAAATATCCTAGAATATCATTCAGGAAACAGCAAATAAATATGCCAGTCAATATTCTCATTGCCGATGATCATCCCCTGTTCCGGGTGGCGTTGCGGCAGGCGGTTAACCTCGCCTTTCACGATGCGGTTATTCGCGAGGCCGGGTCAATTGATGAAATTCAGCGGATGATGAGGCCGGGCAGCGGCTGTGATCTGCTGCTGCTTGATCTGCAGATGCCGGGGGCGCATGGTTTTTCCGGGCTGATTTATCTGCGCGGGCAGTTTCCGGATGTGCCGGTGGTGGTCGTATCCGGGAATGATCAGGATAAAATCATTGCCAAGGCGATGGCCCACGGGGCTTCCGGCTTTATTCCAAAATCCACGGACCTGTCGGATATGGCGGCAGCGTTCAGGGTGATCTTTGACGGGACGCCATGGGTGCCGCCGGGTTTCGAGGCAAGGGGGCAGGATATTCAGGATGACGAAATCTCCACTGCCGGGATTGTCGCCACCCTGACGCCGCAGCAATTCAGGGTCTTTACCCTGATAGCAGAGGGGATGCTGAACAAGCAGATTGCCTATGAAATGGGGGTTGCCGAGGGGACGGTAAAGGCCCATGTGACCGGCATATTGAAAAAATTCGGGGCCTATAGCCGGGGCCATCTGATCATTGCTGCCCAGCGGCTGGAGACAGAGGAGCAGCTGTAGCAGTTTGTCTGGCTGCGGATATCAGGGCGCGCAGGGCGGCGGCTTTTACCGGTTTTCGCAGGAAATGGCAGCCCCGGGCTTCAGCCTGTTTTCTCACTTCCTCGGTATGGTCGGCGGAAATTATGATGCCGGGCAGGGGTGTATCCCATCTTTCGCGCAATAAGGTGACGATATCGATGCCGGTCTGGTCATGGTCAAGATGATAATCCGCCAGAATAATATCCGGCCTGATGTCCGGTGATTTTTTATTCACGTCATCCAGTGAACGGCAGCAGACCAGACGACAGTCCCAGTGGGACAGGAGACTCTCCATACCGGTCAGAATATCAGGATCATTATCAATACAGAGGATTTTAAGGCCGGAAAAATTATCCCCCTTGCCATCAGCTATATTTTGGACAATGCTTTGCCCGGCCTGCCGTTGATCCCTCTTGCCGGGGGGCAGGGTGACACTGAACACAGAGCCTTTGCCCGGCGAGGAGCGCACCAGCAGATTATGGCCCAGCAGCCGACAGATGCGCTCGACAATCGCCAGGCCAAGGCCGAGGCCCTGCTCCTTTTGGCCCCGACCGGATTTATGTTTCAGTTGTTTGAATTCAATGAATATTTCATCAATTTTATTGTCGGAGATGCCGTAACCGGTGTCCCATACCTGTATTTCGACCTGCTGGCCGGGCCGTTTGCGACAACCGACCAGAACCCGGCCCTTTGCGGTATAGCGAATGGCGTTGCTGATAAAATTCTGTAGAATCCGTCGTAACAGCTTCGGGTCGCTGCGGACAATGGCGCGGGAAGGGACCATTTTAAACTCAATGCCCCGGTCACGGGCGATGGCGGTAAATTCCAGATCAAGTTCACGGAGCAGGCCATCAATCGCAAAATCTGAAACACGGGCTTCCAGCACCCCGGCATCCAGTTTTGAAATTTCCAGTAATCCGTCGAGCAGTCCTTCGACCGCATTCAGACTGCTGTCCAGATGATCAATCAGCGGTGCAACCGTATCATCGGTATTCTTTTCGGTCAGGGCGGATGTGAACAGCCGGGCGGCATTTAATGGTTGCAGCAGGTCATGGCTGGCGGCGGCGAGAAAGCGGGTCTTGCTGATATTGGCCAGTTCCGCCTCGGCCTTGGCGGCTTCGAGTTCCGTTGTCCGGGCGGTGACGCGCTGTTCGAGAATCTCATTGGCCCGAAGCAGGGTATCTGCCGCCTGCCGGTGGGTGGTGATATCACTGTAGCTGGTGACAAAGCCGCCGCCCGGCAGGGGATGACCATGTATTTCAACCGCCCGGCCATTCGGCAGTTGCCGTTCATAGCTGTATTTGGTTCCCCTGGAGAGGTGATCAAGACGTTTCTGGACCTCATGGTCAATATTGCCGGTGCCGAAATAGCCCTGCCGGGCATTATGGCGCAATATATCACCGATAAAACGCCCGGCGTAAACCAGTCCCTCAGGATAATCAAACATTTCGAGATAGCGTTTATTCCATGTCACCAGATGCAGGTCCTTATCGACCACGCTGATGCCGACATTGATATTTTCAAGAGATTTTTGCAGCAGCGAGCGGTTGGAGCGAAAAACTTCGGATGCCTCGTCAACGATCGAGACAAAATCATCAAGCTTCATATCCTGCCCTTGCAGGGTGGTGTTGATAACAACCCGCGCGGTGGCCGAGCCAATGGCGCTGGCCAGCAGATGTTCGGTAAAAATAATCAGCTCTTCATTGGCCGGATGATGGGGGGGCATCGGCTCACCCTGCCCGGCGGCAAAATTCGAGAAAGCCTGACGGGCCTGTCTGGTGCCGACGAAACGCTCACCCAGCGCCATAAGGTCCGATACCCTGGCCGAGGACCGGATGACAAGGCTTGATCTGTTGCGGGTGTCAGCAGTGCTATTGACATAGGTCGCCGCCTGAATATGCTCAATCAGGCTGTGCCGGGTCAGGCGGGAGACCAGGATAAACAGCAACAGGTTAAGGCCCATACTCCAGATCAGACCATGGGTGACATGGCTTAACCCGTCAAGACCGAACAGGCTTTCCGGGCGCAGCAGGGCATGGCCGAATAATCCCTGATCAAGAATGCGGTCAGGCAGCCAGCCGGCGCGGATTACCAGCGGAAACAACAGCGTATAGCACCAGATCAGAAACCCGGCGAAAAGTCCGGCCATCGCCCCTTTGTGGGTCGCGTCTTTCCAGTAGAGGCCGCCGACAATTGCCGGGGCAAACTGCGCCGCCAGCACCATGGAGAGCAGCCCGATAGAGGCCAGTGCATCGAAGCTGACCACCATCCGGTAATAGAGATAGGCGAGAAACATTATGGCGATAATGGTGATGCGGCGGATCATCAGCAGCATCCAGCTGATGTCCCGGCGTTCATCAAGCCTGAGCCATTTCATCCGCAGGATGATCGGCATGATGACATCATTCGAAACCATGGTGCTGAGGGCGACGGCCCCGACAATCACCATACTGGTCGCAGCCGACAGCCCGCCGATAAAGGCGAGCAGCGCGAGGTCGGTGCGCCCGACGGTCAGCGGCAGGGTCAGGATATAAAAATCCTTATTGGCCCCGGCGGCAGGGGTCAGCAGTCCGGCGGCGGCGACCGGAAAGATGAACAGGCTCATGCCGATCAGATAGACCGGAAACAGCCAGCGGGTCAGGCGAATATCCCCCGGTTCCGAATTCTCGACCACCAATACATGGAACTGGCGCGGCAGACAGAATATCGCGGTCATGCCAAGGACCACCGAGGTCAGGAAGCTGCTATTGTGGCTGCCGGTAGTGAAAATCTCCTGAATATTGCTGTCATTGGCGGCACGGCTGGCAATATCTGCGAAACCATCGAACAAGCCGTAAGTGATAAACAGCCCGACAAGGGTAAAGGCGGCAAGTTTGACAATCGATTCAAAGGCAATCGCCAGCATCATGCCCTCATGATGCTCGTTCGAGGTAATGCTGCGGGTGCCAAACAGAATGGTGAACAGCGCCATCAGGGCCGCGACAAATATTGCCGTATCCTCCATCAGCGGGGCGCCCTGTGTTATGGCCTCATGACCGGCAAGCACGTTATAGCTGGTGGAGACCGCCTTGAGCTGCAAGGCGATATAGGGCACGACCGCCATTGTGGCAACAAAGGTGACAAATATTGCCAGCTGTTGCGATTTGCCGTAACGCGATGACAGAAAATCGGCGACAGAAGTAATATTCTGCTTTTTCGATACCGTAATCAGTTTGATCAGGAACGGCCAGCCCAGCACCAGCACAAAGATCGAGCCGAGATAGGTCGGGGCCATAATCCAGCCGGTCGCGGCGGTTTGCCCGGACGTGCCGTAAAAGGCCCATGAGGTACAATATACCGCGAGTGTCAGGCTGTAGATGATCGCCCGGTATTTATTCTGAGGCCTGTCGATGGGCCGGATAAGGGAACGCTTGTCACCATAATAGGCGATGGCAAATAATAACCCGACATAGCCCAGGGATATTGTTATGATGACCCATGTCTGGAGCATATCACTCTATATGTTGTTGAACGGGAATCCTGACTATACCCTCCCCGGTAATGATACGGGATTTACCGGGATTTTGCAAAATTTCCGGCAGATTCCTTTTGCTTAAATCCTCCAGCTTGCCATTCCTGTCCTTGCGGCGCGGGATGGTCCAGACCACCTGACTGTCCGGAAGCCCGGCGCCCCGGGTCATATGATCATACATCAGGTCAAGGGCGCGCATCAGATAATAATGCAACGGGACAAAGCGGCTGTTAAAGCCGGGCAGGGCATTGAAGGCGTCAAAATGCTGGGCATTGCTGATCTCGTAATAGCGCAGGTTGCTCTTGTCCCCCTCCCGGATATGGTTCAGGCCAAGATAGGGCCGTGACGCGTGATTAACGTGAATAAGCCCGTCTGACTGACCATGGACAATGATCGTCGGAATGCCGTGCAGATTGCCATTATGGAAAGTTTCCCTGATGCCTTCTTGCACCCGGCGGGCATTATCGCTGTTTCCGGTCATGAGGTTTCTCAGACAGATGGCGATGTCAATGGGCTGTTTTGCTGTCGTCGGGGCAAAGGTGATACCCGCCACCGGGGCGATGCCGCCGGATTTGGAAAATACCGCTGCCATTTCCGCCGTGGTCAGGGGAACAGTCTGCCCCTTCGGTCCCATTTTCGCATAGCTCAGACCGCACAGATTGTCAGTGACGGAAAAACGGCCATAGGCATTGGCGTAATCATCGGCAATGGTCGCCCATAGCCCGATCGCGACATTTATCGGGCCGAGGTCGCGTGATTGGTCCAGAATGCCCATATCGCGGATTTTTGCCACGGATTCGGCAATCTGTCCGGCTGTTGTTGCCGATGTCAGCAGGCCGCGCTCTTTCAGCAGAGCACAATGGGCGACCAGCTTGTTTTTCGCGGCGGGATTGTTGCCAACCCCGAACGGTGCCTGCAACTCAGCGCTGCTCAATATGGCGCAGGGCTGATAGAGGTTAAGGAAGGTCGCAAAATCATAAAGTGGCCTGCTGTGATTTGTGAAAGGCTTTTGATCCCCGGTCTGAATGGCGAGGGGAATATTTTGCGGCAGGGGAATATTCGGCTCCTGCACCGCAACCGCGTCAATCAGCCCCTGACTGTCCTGTTCGGTGGCGAGCAGGGAGCTGTTACCGCCCTGTGATATGCTTGAGGCGATCACCAGAGTATTTTTTGCGGTGAATTTTTCTTTTCCGTCCGCCAGTTCCCTGTTCATGACATAAAAGGCAAATTTGATGGAGTCCAGAACATATTGGCCCCAGTTTACCTCGTCATTCAGGCCGGAATGGGCATGCTGCACCGCGACCCGGTTGGGATATTTCTCATTATAGGCCTTTAATTCCGGGGTGAGGGGGACGGTGAAGCTCGACCTGTCCCCGGCGGTGACCGCATCAATCAACTGTCCCTGCAGGCCAAAGACCTTGCCCTGGGTCAGAAAATGAAAGCCGGTGCCGGTGCCTTTGTCGGTATAGGTGACGGCGCAGCCCTTTTTCAAGGCCCATTCGCCGACCGTACCAATAGCACCATATATGCCGCGCGATCCCGATGACGGCCCGGTAATCAGGCAGGGCTTTGCCGGGTTAAAGCTGTCCGGTATCTGTACCATAAGAGTGACATTCTGATGCCGGGGGTCGAGCTTCATAAAGCTCAGATATTCAACCCCGGCCACCTTGCCGTCCGGGGCCTTGCTGCCGACATTCGGGCCGTAAAGCCGGCCAAATCCCCCGGCTGTTGTGGTATCATTCAACGCGCGGTAATTAGTATAGATCGCATAGGTCCGAAGCTCCTGCAGGGTCGGATGATCGGCAACTTTGAAGGCTGGCGGGGTCGGGGACTGCAATCCTGAGACCCCGAGTCCGCCGGTCAGAAGGTCGTCCTTCCTGCCGTCATAACGGGTTCTGACTATTTTACCGATCAGAAAATCCGGCGCGTGCGTGACGGCGCTTTCAGGATCAGAAGTGACATCACAACCCGCAAGACCAAGCAGGGCAACAGTTAGCAATAGCGGTTTATACATTTTTCACCTCCATCATATCAGAAACAGGCCAATGGCCATAATTACGCCCAACAGTGGCACAATAACTGTCAGAGCCGCAAGGGGGGCGTAGGCATCTTTATGCTTTTCGCCGCAAATTGCCCGGATTGTCGTCACCACATAACCATTATGGGGCAGGCTGTCCAGCGCCCCCGACGAAATAGCCACCACCCGGTGCAGGGCGTCCGGATCAACCCCGAGATCAAGATAATGGGGGGCGAGAATTGGCAGGGCGATGGACTGTCCCCCTGAGGCGGACCCGGTCAGCCCGGCAATCACACTGACCGCAATAGCCGCCCCGATCAATCCGTTCCCCGGAATATCCGTCATGGCCTGAACCACCACGTCAAAGGCCGGCGACGCCTTGGCCACGGTGCCAAAACCGACAACGGCGGCGGTATTGCCAATGGCAATCAACGCCCCGCCTGCCCCCGAAGAAAGAGCTGTTCCCAGATTTTTGAATCGTTTCAGGTTGATCAGGATGCTGCTGAGCACCCCGCCGGTGAGGGCAATCAGAAGGGCGGATTGTTTCAGGGTATCGTGAAAGGCAAAGGACAGCCCGAGAACCAGCGCCAATGGTATCAGACTGAGAAAAGGATTGGGCAGATTGTTATTTTGCCCAATCACCGGATCATTGGCCCGTTCGTCATAACATTCGCCGTTGGCCACCGCCTTTGCAATCATCCGCCTGAGCCACCAGAAGCCGAAGCCTGCCATAAACAGGGCGACCACCAGACTGACCTGCCAGCCGGCATATAATGTCGTGCCGAGATATTTGATCGGAATGACATTCTGTATTTCCGGTGATCCGGCGGAGGTCATGGTGAAGGTCACCGAGCCAAAGGCCAGCGCCGCCGGAATGAAACGGCGCGGCAGGTTGGCCTGCTTGAACAGGCTGAGCGCCATCGGATAGACCGAAAAGGCGACCACAAACAGGCTGACCCCGCCATAGGTCAATATAGCGCAGGCGGCGACAATGGCAAAGGTTGCATGTTTTAAACCGAGCTTACTGACAATCCAGCAGGAAATACTGTCTGCCGCACCACAATCCTCCATCACCTTGCCGAAAATTGCCCCGAGAATAAAGATTGGAAACCATGAGGCGATAAAGCCGGAAAAACCTGTCATATAGCTTGCAACAAAATCGGCCTGTCCGGGATTGGCGAGCTGCGGCAACAGGGCCAGCCCGCCAAGCATGGCAACAAAAAGTGCGGAAAGAGGCCCGGCAATCATCACATTCATCCCGCGAATGGTCAGGGTTATCAGCAACAATAATCCGCCTGCCAGCCCGGTCATGCTTAGTATTTCACTCATGGATTTCCCAAATACTCTATAATTCCTGTTCGTAAATCACAGGGTATAATGACGGATGTCAGGGGGGCAGGACCATATGGACCATAGTCCATGGTCACAGCAGGGTGATGTTATGATATGTTCCTTCCAATGATTAACGCGTATTTTGTTGAAAAATAATTAGGGAGAAAAGCCTTGAAAAAGCATCTGTCACCTACCTTGATGTCATCACTGTCACTCATTCCGTTGTTATTAACGGCGGGCGCCGGGCAAACGGCCTTTGCGGCGGATGACAGTAAATTTACCCTTGAGGAAGTCGTCGTCACTGCGCGCCGCCGGTCGGAAAGCCTGCAATCCGTACCGGTTGCCGTAACGGCCTTCAGCGCGGATGACCTGGCCAAGGTCGGGGCGGTGGACATCACCGATCTGGCCCAGACGACCCCCAACACCACCCTGAAAGTTTCACGCGGCACCAACAGTACTATCACGGCCTTCATTCGCGGGGTCGGCCAGCAGGACCCGGTCGCGGGATTTGAGGCCGGGGTCGGTATATATCTTGACGGGGTTTATCTCAACCGGCCCCAGGGGGCGGTGTTGCAGATTTATGATGTGGCGCGTATCGAAGTCCTGCGCGGGCCGCAGGGCACACTTTACGGGCGCAATACCATTGGCGGGGCGATAAAATATGTTACCAGACGTTTTGGTAATGAGCCGGAACTGCGGATCAAGGTCGCCGGCGGCAATTACAATCATCTGGATGGTGTTGTCACCGCCTCGACACCGTTAAGCGATACAATTGCTGTCGGTGGATCGGTGGCCTATTTCAGCCGGGACGGCTTTGGCACCAATCTGTTTAATGGCAAACAGCATTATGACAAGGATATTTTCGGCGCCCGTGTCGGGGTGGAATTCACCCCGAACGAGAATTTCTTCCTGCGTATTTCCGGGGATTATACCCGGGACAGTTCCAATGAGAAATCCGGCCACCGCCTGACGGTCAGCAACAATACCCATGCGCCGATCCTGAAAAATGTCTACGACACCCGCGCCGGAATCACCGGCACGCAGTTGGTGACCCAGGGCGGGGTTTCTGCCGATGCCGAATGGACGGTAAACGAGAGCGTTACCCTGAAATCCACCACGGCCTACCGCAAGGATGACACCCGGTCGCCGATTGACTTTGACAGTCTGCCCGCCAATGATTTTGACGTGCCGGTGGTGTATCGCAATGACCAGTTCAGTCAGGAATTCCAGCTTCTTTACGAAAGCGATAATCTGCACGGGATATTGGGTTTCTATTACCTGAATGCCAATGCCTTTGATAATTTTGATGTGATTCTCGGTGGTCTGGGCGTGACCAGTACGACGCTCGGTGATGTCAATACCAAAACATGGGCGATATTCGGCGAAGCGAGCTATGATTTATCTGAAACGGTGAGTGTAACCCTCGGCGGGCGCTTTACCAGTGACAAGAGAAGGGCCAAAGTGGTCAAACAGTTATTCCTTGGTATAGGATCGCCTGATTTTGGTAATAATTCAGCAATATTGCTGAGAGAGTCTGCCAATTTTGTCGGACGGCGCAAGGATACCAAATTTACCCCGAAAGTCAGCATTGAGTGGCATCCGACCGATGATATGAATCTCTATGCCTCTTTCAGCCAGGGTTTTAAAGGCGGCGGCTTTGACCCCAGGGGCAGCAATCTTGCCCAGCAGGGATTTAATCCCGAGACGGTCAATTCCTATGAGACCGGCCTGAAATCAAAATTTGCCGATGGACGGGTCAGCACCAATATCGCTGTATTTTACAGTGACTATAAAGACATCCAGATTCCGGGGTCGGTGGGCATAGACACCAATGGTGACGGCATTCAGGATGACTTTGTCGGCACGACGACCAATGCCGGCAAGGCAAAAATATGGGGGGTCGAGTTTGAGGGGATGGCCCTTGTCACCGAGAACCTGACGGCAAAGGCCAGCGGCGGTTATATCAATGCCGACTATAAAACCTGGATTGTCAAAGGGGTTAATATTGCCAGTAGCAAGGTATTTCAGAATACCCCGAAATGGAATGGCAGTTTTTCCCTTGATTATCAGTTTTTGCAGAATATGTTCGGACATGACGGGTCGATTGATCTGATTGGCGCGGTATCCTATAAAAGCAAAACCTTTATTTTCGAAAATCCGATCCCCCTGCTGGATCAGGACGGTTATGCGGTTGTAGATGTCAGCATTGTCTGGACCTCGGAAGACGGCGGGGTGCAGGTCGGTGTCCATGGCAAAAATCTGACCGACAAGAAATACAAGGTCGCCGGCTATAATTTCCCGACCCTTGGCCTTGAAGGGGTCGTGTCGGCCTTTTACGGCGATCCACGGACAGTGACCGCCACAGTTGATTTTAAATTCTAGAACCAGAAGCGAATGCCGGTGACGACGGATAATATATCAGCGTCACCGCCGTTCGCCCGGGTCATTCTCGCCGTATCTCCGAATTTCCGGGTCCAGGACAGGCCGATATAGGGGGCAAATTTCCGGCGGATTTCATAGCGTAATCTCAGGTCAAGCTGAATATCATTCAGACCGCTGCCAATATCATATTCGGGGACCGAGCTGGCGGCAACATTGACCTCAAGCCGGGGTTGCAGGATCAGCCGCTGGGTAAATAACAGATCATATGAGGCGACAAGCCGGGCGGATATATCGCCCTTGTCACTGACGAATATTGCCGGTTCCATTTCAAACCAGTAGGGGGCCAGTCCCTGAAAGCCGATGACGGCAAATACCCGGTCACCGGGGGCGCCGCTGCCCAAAGAGGTGTCATAGCGCGCCCCGACCTGAAAATCCCAGAAGGCAGTAACCGTGCGGCTGTAGAGGGCCTGCAATTCCATTTCCCCTGTATTGGCGGCGAGATCCTTGTCGCCTTCAAATTTAACCCAGAGCTTGTTATAATCCGTACCGCGCCAACCCTGCATATCCCATGTCAGGGTATCGTTGCCGCTGTTGCTGCGATATTCAAACTGGTCGGCGATGACTTTGCTGACCGTCATCATGTCGGTATTTTCAAAACCGGCAATGCCGCGATATTCATAGCCGTCTGAATAGGCATTGGGGTCGCGGGCATCCTTCGGCGCACTGCCGCCCTGCATCGGCGGCATTTTCATTTCCTGCGCCCGCAGGGCAGAGACAGAAAGCCCGATCGTCAATGCTGATATGACAGCGAGTGATTTATATGTGGTTTGCGACATGGTTTTTCTCTTTAATATCTTCATGCGACGACGACTTCCCGGAACATGCCGGCGGCCATATGATACAGAAGGTGACAATGGAACGCCCAGTGTCCTTCGGCGTCCACCGTGACCAGCATACTCACCCTCTGGGCGGGCTGCACGGCGATGGTGTGTTTTCTGACCTGAAATCCCCCGTCCGGCGATTCGAGATCAGACCACATCCCGTGGAGATGCATCGGATGGGCCATTGAGGTATCATTGTGGAAAATAACCCGTATTCTTTCGCCGATCGGGAAATGCATCGGTTTGGCCTCATTCAGCTTCAGCCCGTCCAGCGACCAGATAAACCGTTCCATATTCCCGGTCAGATGCAATTCAATTTCCCGGCTTGGCATCCTTTTGTCCGTGGGGGGGTGGACACTCTTCAAGTCGGCATAGGTCAGCGTACGGCGGCCATTATGTCGCAGCCCCGGCCCCGGATCGTCAAGATTGGTACGCGGGGCGTCAACGCGCATATCAACCGCAGGACCATATTCTGTCCGGGCATGATTAGGTTTTCTGGTCAGATAATCCGGCTTTTTATCTGCCATTTTCATGCCGCCCATATCCATATTACCCATTTTCATGCCCCCCATGTCCATGCTTCCGGTCTTCTTGCCCCCCATGTCCATGCTTCCAGTCTTCTTGTCCCCCATTTTCATGGCGCCCATATCACCCATCATGTCGAGCATGGGGTCAAGCAGTACCGGGGCGTCCAGGGCAGGGACCTCTGCCTCCATGCCGGGCTTCGGGGACAATGTGCCACGGGCATAGCCGGAACGGTCCATTGACTGGGCAAAGACTGTATAGGCCCTGTCATCGGGAATTTCGACAATAACGTCATATGTCTCGCCCGGTCCCAGTCTGAATTCATCGACCTCAACCGGCCTGACCGGCTGGCCATCAGTGGAAATAACCGTAAGCTTCAGACCCGGAATCCGCACATCAAAGAATGTTGCCGTACTCGCACAGATAAAGCGCAGCCTGACCCGTTCGCCTGCTTTGGCTATCCCCTGCCAGTTGCCGGTTGGTGAGCGGCCATTCATCAGATAGGTATAGGTGGCCGCAGAGACATCGCTGAAATCCGCCGGACCCATCCGGGTTCTGTTCCAGATTTCGCGCTTTGATATGGCTTTGCCCAACCCCATGAGCTTTATATCCTTGATGAAATCGCCCACTGTAGGCTGATTATAATTATAATAGCTGCCCATTTTTTTCAGATTGAGGAAAACATCGATCGGCTCTTCATCCGTCCAGTCGCTCAGGACAACGGGATAATCCCGGTCAACCCGCTCAATTTCCGGTATCTCGCGCGGTTCGATAACCAGCGCCCCGTACAGCCCGGTCTGTTCGGCAAGGGTATGGGCATGATACCAGTAGGTTCCGCTTTGCTTGACGTGAAATCTGTGGACGAATGTTTCACCGGGCTGTATGCCGGGGAAACTTATGCCCGGCACGCCGTCCATCTGGTAGTCAAGGATAATACCATGCCAGTGAATAGTCGTCATTTCCTTCAGGTGATTGGTGACATAAATGGTTATGTCATCGTCCTCTTTGAATTTCAGGACAGGTCCTGGAATCGTGCCGTTGGCCACCGTCCCAATTCTCTTTTTACCGGTATAATTTACCGGCTCCTCGGTAATTTTAATATGGAATTCCGTGCCGGTTAATTCATCCGGATTCACTTTCGCCCATGAAATACTGCTGAAAAAACCTGTTGAGGCCATTGTTGTCGCGGCGGCGATGCCCTTGACAAATTGGCGTTTGGTCAGTGTGGGCAAGTGACGGTCACTCATTGATGGCTCCATTTCATGGTCTGTGCAATGTTGTTTTCCCTGATACGACGGCAATAATATTTTCCCTCAATATATTAAATAATTCTGTTACGGGTGCTGGTTCTGGTTTTTTCCCGGGGGGATAAATTACATGTGGTACTTTCAATATGATGATATTATGCTAATGTTATCGTATTTTTCAGCAATATCAGGGGTATATATTTGACTTCCGGCGGTATCAGTAAACAACGTAAAAACAGACGCAGACAGATCAGAATGGATGATCTGGCTGAACTGGCCGGGGTGTCAAAGTCGACGATTTCGCGGGCCTTGAGTGATAACCCCCTGGTCAGCAGCAAAACCCGGGACAGGATTAAAAGCCTGGCCAAGGAACATAATTACCGGCTTAATGTCAATGCACGCAATTTTTTTCTGAAGGAAACCCTGACGATTGCCGTTCTCATGCCAAGCGCCAATAATTCAGACTGGCGGATTCTAGACCCTTTTTTCCTTGAATTGCTCGGCAATATTGCCGATGCACTTAATGAGGCCGGGCATGAACTACTGCTGGCAAAAACATCGGGCCAATCGGTAAACTGGATTGAGGAATATACCAAATTGCAGCGCTGTGACGGGATGATTCTGATTGGCCAGGGTAGCGAACATGATAAAATCAATCACCTGACAGAAACTTTTGATGCCTTTGTTGTCTGGGGGGCGAAATTGCCGGGACAGAAATATTGCTCTGTCGGCAGTGATAATTTTAGCGGCGGTAGAATGGCTACAGAACATCTGCTGTCGCTCGGGCGGAGGCGGCTGGTTTTTCTGGGGGACAAGGCTTTGCCGGAAGTCATGCTGCGCTATGAAGGCCATCTTGCCGCCCTGAAGAGCGCAGGAATAGAGCCTGATGCGCGGCTTGAGGTCAGCACCCCTTTTGAAAGCGGGGCCGCCTTTGAGGCAACCGCCAATCTGATCAAAAGCGGGATTGAATTTGACTGCATTGTTGCGGTAAGCGACGTTCTTGCCATGTCGGCCATTCGGGCGCTCAAGCAGTACGGGCTTGAGGTTCCTGCTGATATATCGGTGATCGGCTATGATGATATTATGCTGTCGTCCTTCTATAATCCGGCCCTGACCACTGTGCGGCAGAATTGTGCCGAAGGCGGGCATCAGATGGTCAAAAACCTGCTGCGCATTCTGGAGGGCGAGGAGGCAACATCGGTTCTTCTACCAACAGAACTGGTAATCCGCAGCTCCTGCGGGGCGTGAACCATTACCAGAAACTGATGACGATAGCGGCGGTTGCCGTCAGCAGCAGAACCGACAATATCCGATAGTTTTTATACCAGACATATGTTTTCAGTTCGATCGTTTCTGCGTCATAAATGGCCTTTGTCCAGACCAGAGCGTCTGATTTCTCATTGGTCTCATCCGGGGTCATCAGACTGAAGGTGATCAGCAGGAGGGAACAGAACAGGAAAAGTATCGGCGGCACATAGAGGAAATGCAGCGGCATCACCTCAAAGACCTCAATGGCGAAGAACAGAATGGCACTGGCAATATTGCCGATAATGATCATCGAAAATGCCGCATTCGCATGGGGGCGTTTCCAGAAACTGCCGATAAGGAACAGGGTGACAACCGGCGGAATGGCATAGGCGAGAACCTTCTGCAAATATTTGAACAGCGAGGAGAAGTTTTCGATCTGCGGCGCCCATAACACGGCCAGAATCATAATGATAAAGGTGATATAGCGGCCAATGGTCAGTAGCCGGTGGCTGGAAATATCCGGGTGAAATTTGCTGATAAAATCCATCGTAACCAGGGTTGAGGCTGAATTCAGGGTTGAATCAATCTGCGACATCAGGGCGGCAATAAACCCGGCCAGCACCAGCCCGAGCAATCCGGCAGGCAAAAGGTCAAACAATAGCGTCGGGTAGACAAGGTCAGCCCGTGGCAGATCCGGGTAAAGCAAAATCGCGAAAATCCCGGGCAACACCATGATAAACAGCACCGGGAGTTTCAGGGCCCCGGCAAACAGGCTGCCCCAGCGCCCGTGATTGACGTCTTTCGCACTGAGAACCCGCTGGACCATAAATTGATTCGTACACCAGAAATAAAAGCCGAGCAGCGGGACCCCGACCAACAGGCCGAGCCATGGCACCCCGGGGTCTCCCAGAGGGCGAATGAGGCTGAGCTTGTCCGGCGATACCCGGGCAATCACATTATCCCAGCCACCAATCCTGTCATAGGCAACTATGGTGATAATCAGTGAGCCGACCAGCAGCAGGATGGCCTGAATGGCATCGGTATAAATTACCGCCGCCAGACCGCCGGTGATAGTGTACACCCCGGCGACCACCGCAAGCAGGGCGATGGTCTGCCAGATGGCAATATCAGGAAATACCATCTGAATGACCAGTGCTCCGGCAAACAGACTGCCCGCTGTATCAACAAAAATATTGAGAAAAATGGTCAAAGCGGAAAAATATACCCGCGCCCGTCCGTCAAACCGCCTTTCAAGGAATTCCGGCATGGTATAAACCCGGGACCGTAAAACAAACGGCAG
>Ga0256829_1000978_pt1 | contig 24879 bp, 24 predicted proteins | sample 131447metaG_FD_185979 | JGI IMG/M metagenome (GOLD analysis project Ga0256829, IMG submission 185979) | Hydrothermal vent microbial communities from Lau Basin, Pacific Ocean - 131-447 | ecosystem: Environmental > Aquatic > Marine > Hydrothermal vents | place: Pacific Ocean: Lau Basin | collected...
CCGCCATCGCCGCTTGGGCCCGTCTTTTCGCCTCACCCATCGGGTGAACGCCTCCTCAGCAGATTGTGTCGTCAGGACAACAGATTACATAGAAACGGCAGCGTGAATCTACGCTTCTAGGATGAAATCGCGCATGGCGAGTCGCTCACGGACGTTGTCCGGCGTATAGAGTTCGCCGCGCGGGTCCAGCGCGGTCGCGCCCTTGTCCACCGCAGCGGCCGCCAGCGGAATATCCGCGGTCACCACGAGGTCCCCGGGCTCCAGCAGTTCGACGATGCGGCGGTCGGCGACGTCGAATCCGGCCGCGACCCGGATCGTGCGGATGTAGGGCGAGGGCGGCGTGCGCAGCGGCTGGTTGGCCACCAGGGTGAGCGTCACGCGGACGCGTTGCGCGGCGCGGAACAGGATCTCCTTGACCGCCGCGGGACAGGCGTCGGCATCGACCCAGATCCGGGGTTTCTTCGCCGCACCGGTCACGTCGGCGCGCCGGCCCGCTCTCCCCCGCCGCCCCCGCCTGCGGCCGGCGCGGGGTGCGCGGCGATGATCTCCAGGAAGGCATCGCCGTACGCGGCGAGCTTGCGCTGACCGACCCCGGAGACCCCGGCGAGTTCCTCGCGGTTGCCCGGGCGACGCACGACCATCTCCCGCAGCGTGGCGTCGTGGAAGATCACGTAGGCCGGCACCCCCTGCGACTGCGCCAGTTCGTGGCGCCGGCGGCGCAACGCCTCCCAGAGCCGGCGGTCGGCCTCCCGCCCGAAATCGGCGCGCGCATCGGCGGGGGCCCGCGCGGCCGACGCGCGCGCCGGCCGCCGGCGACGCTCGCGCAGCGCGAGCGTGGATTCCCCGCGCAGCAGCGGGCGGCTCGCGTCGGTGAGACGCAGGGCCCCGTGCCGCTCGGCATCGACCGCCAGCAGCCCGCGGGCGATGAGCTGGCGCAGCAGATCGCGCCAGCCGGCCGCATCGAGTTCGGTTCCGATCCCGTAGGTGCTGAGCCGGTCATGTCCCCAGCGCCGCACCCGTTCCGTATCGGCGCCGAGGAGCACGTCGACGAGGTGCCCGACGCCGAAACGCTGCCCGGTCCGGTAGACGCAGGAGAGCGCCTTGCGCGCGGCGGTGGTCGCATCCCAACTGCGGGGGGGATCGAGGCAGGTGTCGCAGTTGCCGCACGGACCGCCGGGCGTATCGCCGAAATAGCGCAGCAGCGCCTCGCGGCGACAGGTGCTCAGCTCGCAGAAACCGAGCATCGCCTCGAGCTTTTGCCGCTCGACGCGTTTGTGCGCCTCATCGGCCTCCGAGGTCTCCTGCAGGCGGCGCAGCGTGATGACGTCCTGCAGACCGTAGAGCATCCAGGCGTCGGCGGGCAGCCCGTCGCGACCGGCGCGGCCCGTCTCCTGATAGTACGCCTCGAGGCTGCGCGGCAGGTTGAGGTGCGCCACGACACGCACGTCCGGTTTGTCGATCCCCATGCCGAAGGCGATCGTCGCGACGACGATGATTCCGTCCTCGCGCAGGAAGCGCCGCTGATGCCCGGCGCGCGTGGCGGCGTCCAGTCCGGCGTGATACGGGAGCGCGGTCAGCCCCTTGGCCTGCAGCCACGCCGCCACCTCCTCGACCCGGCGGCGCGTCAGACAGTAGACGATGCCCGCCTCCCCGGGATGCTCCTCGCGGATGAAGCGCAACAGCGCCTCGCGCGACCCGCCGCCGCTCTCGGCGATGCGGTAGCGGATGTTGGGCCGGTCGAACCCGCTGACGAAGACGCGCGCACGGCGCAGCGCCAGACGCTCGACGATCTCGCCCCGCGTCGCCTCGTCGGCGGTCGCCGTCAGCGCGATGCGCGGGACCTGCGGGAACCGTTCATGGAGCACCGACAGGCGGATGTACTCGGGACGGAAGTCGTGTCCCCATTGGGACACGCAGTGGGCCTCGTCGATCGCGAACAGCGCGGGGGTGCTACGCCCGAGGAGTTCCAGCGTGCGCTCCATGAGCAGTCGCTCCGGGGCCACGTAGAGGAGGTCCAGGTCGCCCCCCAGAAGCGCGGTCTCCACCGCGCGCGCCCCGGCTGCGTCCAGCGTCGAATTGAGGAAGGCCGCGCGCACCCCGTACTGGCGCAGTGCCGCCACCTGGTCCTGCATGAGGGCGATCAGCGGCGAGACGACGATGCCGGGGCCGCGGCGCACGAGAGCGGGGATCTGGTAGCACAGGGACTTGCCGCCCCCGGTGGGCATGAGCACGAGCGCGTCCCCGCCCGCGACCACATGGTCGACGATCTCGCGCTGATGGGCGCGGAAGGCGTCGAATCCGAACACCTCGCGCAGGACCGTATCCGCGTCGGGCGGCGGTGGGGGCGCAGGCGGCACGAGTCGCTCTCCGGGGGCGCGGCGGGGCGACGACGCCCGCCGCCCGAGCGCCCATGCTACCAGATGTGCAGGATGCGGGCCGGAGGTGCCGGAGCAGTGCCGACCGGCGCAGGGGCGACCGAGATCGCGGCGACGGCGAGCGGCGGCGGCGGGGCGGCGTCGTTGGCGTCCGAGCCGTAAGGCCGATAGCGGTACGCGTGCGCGGGGAGCGCGGCCAGCAGGCGCGCGAGCGGGGCCGAACCCCGCGAGACCGGCGTCGGAATCGGCTCCCCCGCCGCCGCGATGCGGCGCACGCGCGCCCAGTCGATGCGCCAGTGCTGGTGCGTCGCGCCCATGTAGCGGGCGATCGCGCGGGCGGCGCCGTCGGCGTCCCCGTGCGGATGGTAGGTCTTGAGCGGCGCGAACCGCTCGAGGTAGAGGCGCAGGCCGCTGCGCTGGCCGACCAGGAACGGCCGGTCGATGATGCGCACCGGCGTGCCGACCCGCACGAGGCGGAACAGCGTGACCGCGTCTTCGGGATACAGGTGGAAGCAGCCGTGACTCGGGCGCATCCCCACCCCCCACGGGCGGCTGGTGCCGTGGATGTAGATCTCCGGAAATCCGGTCTCGAGCGCCAGCTCCCCCATCGGGTTCTGCGGACCCGGCGGCACCACCGCCGGCAGCGGATCCCCCTGGGCGGCGGCCTGGGCACGGATGTCGGCCGGCACCACCCAGCGCGGCATGCGCCGCTTGGCGACGATGCGCGTCGTGCCGAGCGGGTCGGGAAACCCCGGCTGGAAGATCCCGACCGGGAACGTGTAGACCCGCGGCGTCGGGTGGCGCGCCGTGACCGGGGGGAAGTAGAACAGACGCCGCTCCGGGACGTCGATCACGATGCCCTTCCACGGTCGCGGCGGGAGGATGAACTCGGTGGGCACGACCACGCGCGTGCCCGCACCGGGGAGCCAGGGGTCGATGCCCGGGTTGGCCCCCACGATCTCGTTGTAGCCCAGATCGTAGTGACGGGCGATGTCGAGCAGGGTGTCGTCGGCGCGGGCGAGGACCACGCGCACCTGCCCGACGATGTTGCCGGCGCCGCTCGGGTAGGGGAACTCCGCCCCCCGTCCCGCGGCGGGCACGAGGAAGAGGAGTGCAGCCGCAAACAGCCGGCGCGCCGTCGCGGCGCCGCGGCCGTCCTTGCGCCGCGCGCCTTCAGGTAAGCCGCCCACGGCGATCGACGCCGGCGTCAGTCCCCGTCGTCACCGCCGGGAGGCGGCGGCGGCTGATACCCCGGCTGCCGCGTGGTCCCGGGCGGCGGCGGCGGGTAGTAGTCGCGGGCATGCCGGCGCGGCCCCTCGAAATGGCCGGCCACCGGGATGCGGTTGCCGCGCGAATACATGCACTGCATATAGGCGATGTTGTAACGGCGCTGCAGCGACATGCCCGGCTGCTGCTCGTTGGAGGCACCCACCGCGGTACCGAGCGCGGCGCCGCTCGCCGCCCCGATCGCCGCGCCGCGACCCTCCCCGAGCGCCGCACCGAGGGCGCCGCCGAGGAGCGCGCCGACGCCGGCGTTTTTGAGCGTGCTGTTGTCCGACGCCTGCGACGCGCCGCCGATCTGCATGCGCGCGAACTGGCGGCACACGGCGTTGTCGGTCTGGAACTGCTCGAAGGTCTTGTTCGGCCCCGGCAGCACCATCACGCTGGGACCGGTCGGCGCCGTCGCGCACCCGCCGAGGGCCGCGCCGACCGCGACCGCCACTGCTGCCTTGAATCCGTTGTTCATGGGTATCGATCCTCTCACACGAAGCGGCCAGGAGTACTCGCGTGACGCCGCGCGGGGCGCTAATCGGCCCCCTTGGGCGGCTGCGGGACCACCTTCATCCAGCCGCCCGGGCACTCCTTCACGTAGGGGTAGTAGGCCCGCTTCTTTTGGCAATAGTACCAGTACTGCTGCCGCGCGGGGCGCTCGGGCGCAATGTACGTCACCGGCGGGGGCGGCGAGACGATCACCGGCGGGGGCGAATAATACACCGGCGGCGGCGCCGCCCACCACGGACCCCAGCCCCATCCGGGCCCGACGCCGATGAAGAACCGCCCGTCGTCGTCATCCCAGTCGTCGCGGTCGACGTACCGGAAATGGTAGCCGACCCCGACCCTCGCCACCGGGTGTACCCACAGCGGCGCGCCGACGAATCCGTGCGCCCGCCAACCCCCGGGCGGGTGCGCCCAAGCCATCGGCGCCGCGGCCAGGAGCACGCCCGCGGCCGCACCCGTCAACCACCGCCGCCTCATCGGGAGACCCTCCGGAATCGTCGCGACGGCCCCCGGGGGGGACGCCGCATTCAGGTGATCATAACGGCGAGTTGGACCCCGCGCGTGATGTGTAGTTCCGGCGACGATAGCCCCCGGCACGTACCCGACCCCGGGCACGGGGCGGGGACGGCGGGCACACCGGCGACGCGGGGGCCTACGGCGCCGGCGCCGGCCGGTGCCAGTGCAGGTAGAGCGCCGGAATCAGGTTCGTACTCAGGACCGAACTCCAGACCACACCGCCGAGGATCACCAGGGCGAGCCCCTGCTCGGGCGCGGCGCCGAGCCCCCAACCCAGGGCGGTCGGCAGCATGCCGAGCACGGCGGTCAGGGTGGTCAGCAGGATCGGGCGAAAGCGCACCCGCACCGCTTCGCGGATCGCGGTCTCCGCCTCCATGCCGTCGCGTTCGTTGCGCCGCGCACGGTGCAGCAGCACGATGCCGTGGTTCAGGCTGATCCCGACCAGGGTGAGGATACCGACCAGGCCGATGGCGTTGAGCCCCTTGCCGCTCGCGGCCAGCGTCAGCGCCGCCCCGGTGAAGGCGAGCGGCATCTGCAGCAGCAGGATCGCCGGCAGGCGCAGGCCGTCGAACTGCAGCATCAGGATGCCCACCATGAGGACGAAGGCCCCGAGCGCGGCGATGCCCAGATCCGTCGCGGCCTTCTCCAGGCGCGCGAACAGCCCGCCGAACTCGACCCGGTACCCCGGGGGCATCTTCAAACCCTTCAGGGCCGCGCTCGCCGCCGACACCGTGGCGCCCAACGGCCCCGTCGGCGTGGCGAGGATGTCGAGCGCGCGTGCTCCGTTGAGGTGGCGGATCTGATTCGGACCCGCCTCGAGCTTCAGCCGCGCGAGCGTCCCCAGCGGCGTCCAGCCCTTGTCGGTGCGCATCAGCAGCGCGGACAGGCCGTCGATCCCGAGGTGCGGGGCGTCGGCGAGCCGCAGGTAGAGATCGAGGTGGTAGTTGCCCTGCGGCATCCGCGCCACCACCTCGCCGCCGATCGCCGGGCGCAGTTGCGCGTAGAGCGCCCGCGGCGTGATGCCGTAGAGCGCCATCGCGGCGTCGCGCGGCAGGATCCGCAACTGCGTCACCGGGTAGGCGTCGTTGTTGAACAGGTCGGCCAGCGCCGGCACCCGGCGCAGGCGCTGCACGACCGCCTCGGAGAGCCGTCGCAGTTCGGGGATCCGGCTGCCGAACACGCGCACCACGAACGGTTGCGGGAGCCCCGAGAGGCTCTCGCCGACGCGTTCGATGGTCGGCGTGTCGACGCTGCGCTGCACCGCCGTCAGACGCGTCTCGCGCAGGATGCGGGCGGCCAGCGGGTCGAGGCTCTGCACGGCGACGCCCGGTTTGAGCACCACCTGGATCTCGCCGGCGAAATTGTGCTCGGTGTAGCTGGTGTCGCCCGCCGAGCCGATGCGCGCCAGCACGTGCGCCACGTCGGGGTCCGCGCGCAGGCGCGCGGTCATCTCGTTGACGGCCGCACGCGTCGCGTGCAGCGAGGACCCCGGCGGGAGCGTGAAGCTCTCCAGCAGCACCCCCTCGTTGGGCAGCGGCAGGAAGTGTACCGGGACCACGGCGAGCGCCGCGAGACTCGCGGCGAACAGCCCCACCGCACCGGCGAGGCTCGCGCGCGGATGGTGCAACGTCCAGTGCAGGACGCGCTGATTGCGCTCCGCCAGCCACTCCACCCAGGAGGCCCCGAGGGCGCGCCGGTGGCGGTGGTAGCCGATCGCCCCGAGCAGCAGCGGCACGAGGCTGAGCGAGATCGCCAGCGAGGCCAGCAGCGACAGGCCCATGGCGAGCGCGAACGGTATGAAGAAGATACCCGCGAGCCCGCCGACGAACAGCAGCGGCAGGTAGACCGCGACCGTGGTGAGCGTGCCGGTGACGTCGGGGCCGGCGATGTCGCGCAACCCCTTCCATACGCCCGCCAGCCCCGTCTCCCCCTGTTCCCAGCGGTGATAGATGCTCTCCAGCACGATGATGGCGTCGTCGGCGAGCAGCCCGACGCCGACCGTCAAGGCGCCGAGCGTGAGCAGGTTCAGGCTCTGGCCGGCGGCGTAGAGACCGGCGATCCCCATCAACAGCGACATCGGGATGCTCAGCGCCAGCACCCACACGCCGGCGTGCGTGCCCAGGAGGAAGAACAGGACCGCCACCGCCAGCACGCCGCCGATGATCAGGTTGCGCCCGAGGTCGTGGTAGATGAGCCCGACCAGATGCCCCTGATCGTAGATGCGCACCCAGCGCGCGCCGCCCGGGAGTTGCGCCTCGAGATCCTTGAGCGTGTGGCGGACCGCGCGCGTGACCGGCAGCGTCGAGGCGCCGGGCTGCTTGAACACGATCATGGCGATGGTCGGGCGCCCGTCGAGTTCGGCCGCGTAGCGGATCGGGACCGGGGCGTGGACGACGCGGGCGAGGTCGCCGAGTGGGATCGGACCGGCGGGCGCCGGCACCGGCAGCATCCGCAGCCGGGCGGCGCTCTCGGGCAGGTGGCGCGCCTCGATCAGCACCGTCTGGTGACCCAGCGACAGGTAGCCCGCCGGCCCCAGCAGCACCTGGCGGCGCAGGGCGTCGGCGATGGCGGCCATGCCGACGCCGTAGTGGCGCATCTGCACGGGATCCGGCTGCACCCACAGGGCCTCGTCGCCGCTGCCGAAGACCTCGACGCGGCGCACGCCCGGCAGCGCGCGCAGCGCCGGCACCACGCGCGTGCGGATGGCGCGCTGCACGCGCATCGGCGCCACACCCTCCGGGATGTGCACGGCGTAGTCCGCGACCTCGTCGATGGCCGCCCCCATGATCTCGGCGTAGGGGCGCGCACCCGCGGGCAGGCGCCCGCGCGCGCGGTCGATGGCGCTGTAGACCGCCTGCAGGTCCTGCTGCGGGTCGGTGCCGTTGCGAAAGCGCACGTCGGTCTGCACCGTCCCCTCGCCCATCACCGAGCGCACCGTGACCAGGTTGGGCAGCGCCAGCAGCTCGCTCTCGAGCGGGCGGGTCACGGTGTTCTCGAGTTCCTCGGCGTCGGCGCCGGGATAGTGCGTGATGATGCTGATGACCGGGTAGTCGAACTTGGGCAGCACCTCGATGGGGATGTGGCGGAAGGCGTACAGGCCGAACACCAGCAGGGCGCCGTAGACCAACACCCACAGCACCGGCCGTCGCAGGGTCGCACGCAGCGGTTCGGGGAGCGCCATGCGCGGCTCAGCTCGGGTTCTGGAAATGACGGCTGAAGTCGTGGTGGAAGCGCCGGTAGACGTCGCGCACCACCACCGCCTCGCCGGCGTGCAGTGCGCCGCGCACCGCGACCCAACCGTCCCGGCGCGCGCCCGGCGCGACCTCCACGCGGTGCACGCCGCCGTCGCGCTCGACCAGCACCCACCAGCGCCCGGCGTCCATCACCAGCGCGCGCTCGGGCACCAGCGTCACCATGCGCGGCGCGCCCTCCAGGACCAAAGTCCCGGCGCTGCCGTTCACCCACTCCGCGGGCTTCGCCGCGGGCTCGCAGCCGACGGCGCGCCCGCCGTCGGGGCGCAGCGGGTCGAGCACGCTGCGCACCGTGACCGCCACCGGCGACCCGCCGTCCGCCGGTTCGAAGCGACCGTGCATCCCCGGGTGCAGGGCGCCGGCCGCGCGCCCGTAGAACACCCCCTTGACCCACAGGCCGCCGCGCGTCTGCAGCCGCAGCAACGGTGCGCCCTGCGCCACCTGTTCGCCGTCGACGGCGAAGGTCTCGACCACGGTCCCGGCGCGCGGCGCGCGGATCACGGCCCCCGACTCGAGGTAGCGCAGGCGCGCGACGGCCGCGTCGAGGCGCTGGCGCGCGTCCGTGACCTGCGCGCGTGCGGCGTCGAGTTCGTTGCGGCTGCTCAACGCCGGATAGGTGGCGCGCACCGAGGCCAGGCGCCGGCGGTCGAGCTTGAGTTCCGCGCGCGCCCGCGCCACCGCGGCGCGCGCGCTGGCGAAGCCGGGCCCGGCGATGCGCGCCAGGATCTCGCCGGCGCGCACCCGTGCACCCGGCACCACCCGGAAGTCCTTGAGCGTACCGTCGAGGAGGGCGTGCACCGTGAGCGTGCCGATCGGCTCGATCCGGGCGTAGCCGCGGTAGCGGACCGGCAGCTCCTGCGTACGCACCTGCGCGACGCCGCCCGCCTTACCGGTGTCCGCCGCCGCCACGGCGACCGCCGCCAGCACGCCGCACAGCGCCCCGGCGAACACCCGCCCTACTCTGCGCATCACCGCTCTCCCCCGGGCAGCCGGCCCGCCAACAGATCGATCCGCGCCTGCGCGAGGCGCACCCGCTCCGCCGCCCGCAGCGCGGCGAGACGGCTGTCGAGCCAGTCCTGCTGCGCCAGGAACAACGCGAGACTCCCGAGGCGCCCGGCGCGGTAGCCCGCCTCGCTGTCGTGCCAGATCTCCTCCTTCGTGCGGCTGAGCGCGGCGGCGGCGCGGTACGCCGCCAGCGCCGCGCGCGCCTGCGACCACGCCGCCGCGACCGCCTCGCGTACCTGCAGCCGCGCCGCGCGGTAACGGTTGCGCGCCGCGCGGCGCTCGACGCGCGCCTGATCCTCGCGCGCCCGCAGCGTCCCGCCGGCGAAGATCGGCATCGACAGCTCCAGCCCGGCGCTCCAGCCGAGGTTCGCGCCGCTCGGGCGGTGCAGCGTGTCCCAGCCGTAGGCGGCCAGCAGGCCGAGGTGCGGGAGACGTTCGCCGCGCGCCTGGCGCACCAGCGCCTCCCGGCGGCGCTCGCGGCTCTTCGCCATCAGCACCAGCGGCTGCCCGCTCAGGGCCGCCGCCTCGATCCGCTGCCGCCCCGGCAGCACCAGTCGCGCGGAGGGCATCCGGGCCGCGGCCAGCGGCGGCAGCGGATCGAGGCCGGTCATCAGCGCCAGCAGGCGCCGCGCCCCGCTCGCGCGGGCCCGGATCTGCTCCAGTTCGCCCTGCGCGGCCCGCAGCGCCGCCTGCGCCCGCAGCAGGTCGATGCGCGCGCGATTGCCGGCGGCGAGCGCCCGCCGCGTCGCCGCCACCATACGCCGGTTGATGGCCACGGCGTTGGACCACACCCGTTGCGCCGCCTGCGCCACCTGCAGATCGTAGTAGACACGGGTGACCGCGGCCGCCGTCTCCAGCCGCCCGCGCAGCAGGCGGTAGCGCGCGAAGGCGGCCTGTGCGCGCGCGGCGTCGACGGCCGCACTCGCCGCCGGGTCGAACAGGCGTTGGCGCAGCACCAGCAGGGTACTGAACTCGCGCGGCCCGTTCGCGGCCGCGAAGTCCGGCGTCCCGTTGTCGGTGCTCGAATAGACGTCGCCGGCCTTGAGGGAGAGCTGCGGAAACAAGGTCCCGCGGCGCGCACGCACGCCGAGTTCACCCGCGCGGGCGAGGTCGGCCTGCGCCCGCAGGGCCGGCTGATGCGCCAGCGCGAGGCGCAGGGCGCGGCCGAGGTCGAGTGGCGCGGCGGCGCGCGGCGCGGCGACGGCGGCGCCCCCCGCGAGCACGAGCCCGATCAGGGCGAGGGACCGCGCACGTCGCAGCGCGCGGCACCGTCGCCTCACTGTGCAATCCCCATCCGCGATCCCCCGCGCGGACGGCGCCCGCGCCTCCGTGTGTCGGACCGCGGCGCCCGTCACGGGTTCACCGCCTCCGGCCCCGCGGCCGCCGGCCAGCGCACCCGCACGGTCAGCCCGCCCCCCGGTGTGTCCGCGAGCGTCACCGCCGCGCCGTGGCGGTCGGCCACCGCGCGCACGATCGCCAGCCCCAGGCCGGTGCCCGCCCCGCCGGCGTCGCGCCGCCGGTAGAAGCGCTCGAAGACCCGCGAACGTTCCTGCTCCGGGATCCCGGGGCCGTCGTCGGCGACGCTCAGCCACGGCCCCTGCGCGTCGGCCCCGGTGGCGAGATCCACGCGCCCGCCGGCCGGAGTGTAACGGATCGCGTTCTCCACGAGGTTGGCGATCAGGGTGTCGAGCGCCGCGGCGTCGCCGTGCACGGTGACCCCGGGCGCCTCGGCGGCGATGCCGAGGTCCACGCCCTTGGCCTCGGCGATCGGCAGGTGGCGGGCGGCGACGGTGCGTACCAGCCCGGCCAGGTCCACCGGCGCGAAGGCCCGCCCCGCCTCGCCCGGGTCGCTGCGCGCGAGCGTGAGCAACTGCTCGACGACGCGCGTGGCGCGGTGCAGACCGGCCTCGAGGTCGCGCAGGGCCTCACGCCGCTCGGCCTCGTCCCGCGCCCGCCCCGCGAGCTGCGCCTGCAGCGTGACCGCCGCGAGCGGGGTGCGCAGTTCGTGGGCGGCGTCGGCCACGAACGCGCGCTGCGACTCGAGCGCCGAGCCCAGACGCCCGAGCAGGCCGTTCAGCGAGTGCACGAGCGGCAGCACCTCCCGCGGGACGCCGTCCGCCGACAGCGGCCGCAGGTCGCCGGCGTCGCGCCGGCTCACGGAGGCGGCGAAGGCGGCGAGCGGCACGAGGCCGCGTCCGACCACGCCCCATACCAGCAGCCCCATCACCGGCAGCAGCACGAGAAACGGCGAGGTCACGCGCAAGGCCGCGTGTGCGGCCGCCTCGTCGCGCTCGTCGAGGTCCTGTGCCACCTCGATGACGCGGCCGCGATGCGTCGTGGCGTAGCTGCGCCAGGCGTCGTCGCCCACGAACAGGCGCCCGTAGCCCATGTGCGGCGGCGGCCCCAGACCGCTGTCCGGCGCGGACGAGTACACACGCCGCCCGTCCGGCGTGAAGACCTGGACCACGATGTCGGTGTCCTCGTGGCGCTCGTCGGCGCCCGTGTCGGGCACGCCGACGAAGTCCCCGTCGCGCAGCGACACCGCGAGCTCGCGCAGTTGATAGTCGAAGCGCGCATTGGCCTCCTCGCGGGCGACCCGATAGGTCGCGTAGGCCCCGGCGAGCAGCGCCAGCGACATCGCCGCGAGCAGCGCGACGAGCAGCCGGCTGCGGATCGAGTTCACGTCCGCTCCGGGATCAGCCAGCCGACCCCGCGCAAGTTGCGGATCCACTGCGACCCGAGCTTGCGCCGCAGCGCGTGGATGTGCACCTCGACCGCGTTGCTCTCCACCTCGCGCCCCCAGCCGTAGAGGCGGTCTTCGAGTTCGGCGCGCGAGACCGGCCGCCCGGGATGCTCCATCAGGATGCGCAGCAAGGCGAATTCCCGCGCCGACAACGCCACCGGCGCGCCCGCCAGGCGCACCTCGTGCGCCGCCGGATCGAGGGCGAGGTCCCCGATCTCGAGGAGCGGTTCGGCGCGCCCGCCCTTGCGCCGCAGCAGTGCGCGCACGCGCGCGGCCAGCTCGTCGAGGTCGAAGGGCTTCACCAGGTAATCGTCGGCGCCCGCGTCGAGCCCCCGTACCCGGTCGCTGACCGCGTCGCGCGCGGTGACGACCAGGACGGGCACGGCGTCGCGGCGCCGGCGCAGCTCCGCGAGCACCTCGAGCCCGCCGCGGCGCGGCAGGCCCAGATCCAGGATCACCAGATCGTAGGCCACATCGCGCAGGGCGCGCGCGGCCGAAACCCCGTCCTGTACCCAGTCCGGCGCGTAGCCCTCGCCCTCGAGGCCGCGGCGCACCGCCGCGCCGATCATCTCGTCGTCCTCTACGATCAGCACCCGCATCGCGGCATCCGCCTCCCCCGCGAGACGCCGCCGCCGGTACGGGCCCGTACCGGCGGCGACCCTGTCACCTCCCGCCCTCAGTCGGCATGCGCGCCTTCGACGCTGTTCTCCAGTACGCGGCCGGTGCGGGCATCGACGCCCACCTCATGCGTCACGCCGTCGCGGCGCACGTCGAAAGAATAACGCAGGCCGCTGCCGCCCTTCTCGTGCTCGAGTTCGGCGTCCGTGATCTTGCCCGGAAAGGCCTTGAGGGCGATGGCCCGGGCCTGTTCGGGCGTGACGCGCGCGCCCTCGTGGGCATGTTCGCCCGCCGACGCGGCCGTCCACGCACCGCCCAGCGCCAGCACCGCGCCCATCACTCCCGCCGCGGCGAGCCGCATACCGAATCCGCTTCGCTTCGATCCGTTCATTTCGAAACCTCCGTTGAATGCGATTCCGTCGAGTTGCCGGGCGTTCGCCCGACCGTCGGGAGACAGCATAGAGGCCCCGAATTAAGCCACCCTTAACCGCAATGGCACTTACCTAAGCTCCGGTCGCCCCAAGCCGAGTGGACTTGAGCCACGGAACCCACGGAACGCACGGAAAGCTTGTGTATTCGCCGGTGGATTCCCTCGGGAGGCAGCATAGAGACCCCGAATTAAGCCACCCTTTACCGCAATGGCTCCTACCTGAGCTCCGGCCTCCCCATACCGTGTGGAGTTGAGCCACGGAACCCACGGAACGCACGGAAAGCTCGTGTATTTGCCGGTGGATTCCGTGGGTTCCGTGGGTTCCGTGGGTTCCGTGGCCATTCTCTTACCATGCGGGGACTAAGCAGGCGCCATTTCCCTCAACCGCGCCCCGGGACCGATCGATGGGCACCGTAGATCTCCCCATCACGCGCGGATTCAGTCCCGCCGCAGCCGCGACCAGAGAAAGCGCACCGCCGTCCCGCCCTGCGCGGGAGGCAGGGCAAGGAGTTCGTCCAGCAGGCGCGCATCGACGGCGCAGGCGCGGGCGCGATCGATCGCGGGCAGGTGGGGCAGGCGCAGGAACGCCGCATCGGCCCCGAAACGGCGGCGCAGCCGCGCGTCGACCGATGCCAGCACCACGCCCGCGGCGGACCGCGTCGGGACCGCCTGCGGCGCGCGTGCGGCCGCCGCGAGCACGCCCGTCACCGCCGCGAAGTCGCGCCCGCGCAGCGGCGCCGGGATCGCCGCGGATCCGCCCGCCGGCGCCGCCGCGCGGTCCAGGATGCGGTAACAATCACCCGCCGCGGACGCGGGCAGGGCGCGCAGCGCCGCCCGCAGCACCCCGACGTAGGCCATCGCGGCGCGGTTCGAGGTCTGCGGCAGGCGCCGCTGCGCGATCGGGGCGAGGTGTCGGCGCACCAGCTCGCCCACCGCGCGCGCGTCCACCGCCCGGTCGAGGGCGCCCCGGACGTAGCGCAGCGTGGCGGCGTAGAGGGCGGGATCGGCCGCCTCGAGCGGCGCGAGTTCCGGCAGCGACTCGGCCTCGCGCACGTTGGTCCAGGCGTTGAGCCGCGGAAACACGAAGGCGCGGCCGAGCCCTTGAAAGACGATGAACGAGACCAGCAGCACCACCGTGAAGGCGCCGCGCCGACGCGCGCGGTCGCGGACCAGCAAGACCGCGGTGCCGAGCGCGAGCAACCCGGACAACAGCGCCAGCGAGGTGTCGGCCCAGTTCACGACCGCGCCGCGGCCGTGAGGCGGGGAGATGCGCGGGTCAGAAGATCCACGCGGTGGCCGCCAGGCCCACGCCCGCGGCGGCGGCGAGACCGGCCGCGGCGAACAACCAGCGCTTGCGCGTCAGCGCGGTGATCGAGGCCAGGGAGATCGCGATCTGGATGAAACCGATCGACTGCTCGAAGCGGTGCAGCGGGCGCTGCAGGCGCTGACTGCGCCGGTCGGCCTGCAGCGACTTCGCCTCGAGTTCCTCGGCGCGCCGGCGGATCTCGGCCTTCTGCGTCGCATACTTCTCGACCAGCGCGCGATAGTGCGCGCGGCGTGCCGGCGCCGCCAGATCCGCCGCCAGCTCCATCAGGTGCTGCTTGGTGCTCTTGGCCTGATAGAAGTTCCACTGATCCGACGCCTTGGCCGCCTCCAGCACCGCCTCGTTCTTCACCAGCATGGTCTCGTTTTGGGTCGCGCTGACGTGGTAGCTGACGACCGCGCCGATCGTGGCCAGTACGGCCGTGAACATGGCCACGTACTGCGCCAGTCCCGGCCCCTCGTGCTGCGCCATGTGCTCGACGGCGTGATCGTGCGCCGCATGGACGTGAAAGGCCTCGCCGGACATACCCCCTCCCCGAAAACCGATCGAAACCCATATTCTCCGATCGAAACGCGTGTTGCGCCAGCCGCGGCGGGACGCCGCCGGTCACGACCCGGGCTTCGGGTCGGCCGCCGCCGCCCCCGAATTGAAGCGATCCGCGAGAAACTGCTGGATCTGCGCCAGCGCCTGATCCTGGGCCACGAGGTGATCGAGCACCGCGCGGATCTCCTCCTCGGACTTGATGTTCACCTGATAGTCGTTCTGGGCGTCGAGCCGGTCCCGCTCGGCCTGCCGGTTCTGGCTCATCATGATGATCGGCGCGGCGTAGGCCGCCTGCAGGGAGAGCATCAGGTTCATCAGGATGAACGGATACGGGTCCCAGTGCCTGACGTAGGCGGTGACGTTGAGGACCACCCAAACGGTGAGGAGGACGGTCTGGACGATGATGAACGGCCACGACCCCATGGTCGCGGCGACCCGGTCCGCGGTGCGCTGCCCGAATGTCAGGCGCTCCTCCAGCACCTCGTTGACGTTGCGCACCTTCGGGTGCCGGTGCCGATAGGGCATGGGGAACTTGACGAACTTCATGGCTCTCTCTCCCGCTAGGGTCCTCGGATGGCGTACAGCGGACCGGTCCCCTGCGGGCTGGTGCGCCCGCTCATGAGGATCGCGATGGACCGCCCGTAGAAATACGGCATCCCGAGATCGACGTAGCCGCTCGGACCGGCCGCGGTCCCGGGATCCACGATGTCGTCGATCGCCATGAAGCTCGCATCGATCTGTTCGCTGTCCATGACCCGGATACCGGTCGCGATCGAGGCGCCGCCGCCGACGTTGGGCCTGAGCGTCACCGGGTAGGTGGTCGCCGCGGCGGGCGCGTAGTCGCCCGAGCGGTTGAGAGGGACGCCCGAGAGGGTCGCGAAGGTACGGTTCGACCCGCTGTCGATGAACGAGGCGCCGTAGGTCTGCCCCTGCAGGACCGCGGTGAAGTTGCCGCCCGCGTCGGCGGCGAGGACGGAATAGCCGGCGATGGCGTTGTCGGCCTGCGTCGCCACCCCGAAGGTCAGCACGCCGGTCGCGGTCGGCGCGCCCGCGTCGGGAACGGGAGGCATCTCCAGGATCACGCCGTTGTTGTCGGTGGCGAACGAGGCGACGGGGTTGGCGACCTGCTCGCTCACCGGTATGTTGCCGGCGGCGCTCGTCAGTTGGGTGCACGAACTCGCCGTGCAACTGTAGTAGACGCCCTGGTCGTGGACGAAGTGCCCCACCCCGAGGATGCCGTTGCCGCCGAGCGCGTCCAGGCTGCCGATGTCCGCACCCGTCCCCGTGCACGAGGGCGAGGGCGCGGACGGAAGTGCGGGATCGGCGATCAACTGGACCGGGACCGGTGCGGTGGTCTGCTCCCCGCCGATCTTCACGGTCGCGCGCGCGACGCTGCCCCACAGGTAACCGCCGAGGAACGTGGCGCATTCGCCCAGGCGCCCGGGCGGCGTGGAGACGGTCATCGGCGCGAGCGTCAACTGGTTCAACGCGCTGCGCAGGATGCGCAGGCCGTAGGACCCGGTGTCGACCACGACGTGATCGACGGCCTGGCAGTTTCCCGCCGCGTCGCAGACCGTCACCGTCACGTAGGGGATGTTGATGGTGCGTTTGTTGGCGATAGCCGGTTCCTGCATCACCGACACCGGGACCTGATTGGCGGCCGTCGCGACGGCCGGCGGCGCGTTCGCCGCGGGCGGCGAACCCCCGCCGCCGCAGGCGGCGAGCGCAAGCGCGAGCGCACCGGCGGCGAGGCGGCACGCGGAACGCACCGTCACGGCTGCACGCCGAGGCCCTGCAGGTTCACGCCCGGAGGGACGAGATCGGGGGCGTAGGCCGAGCCGTGGAAGGCGCGCATGTGTCCGCCGGCATGCACGACGAGCGCACGGGTCTTCAGGCGCACCGGGTTTCCGGGCCCGGCGCCGCGCCGCGCGCGCAGGGCTTCGAGGTAGCGCGGGAAGTAGGCCCCCAGCAGCCGCGAGAGATCGGGCATCCGCGGACCCGACCAGCGCAGGGCGAAGACCACCCCGCCGGAAGAGAACTCGTGGACGGTGACGCCCGTCCCGGTCACCACCACCTGCTCGCGCACGGCAACGCCCGTGGCGCTGCGCAGCCGGTTGGCCTCGATCACCGGCGCACCGTCCTGCGGGACCGCGGAGGCCGCGCCCCCGAGCGCCGCGCCCGCCGGCCGCGCGACCAGCAGCAGGACGACGACCAGGACCGGGTGGAGGTAGCGCATGGGCCGCACCGGCGGGCGCGCCGACGCGACGGCGCGCGCATCGTATCGATGACGCAGACGGGAAGGGCCATTCTAGCCCCGCCGCGCGGGCCCGCGCCAGCATCACGGCGGCCCCGACCGGCGCGGCCGGGCGCCTGCCGACCGCGACGGGGACGCCCCGCCGGCACCGCCGGTCGCGGTTGACTTGCGTCAAAAAAGCCGTTTACCCTGCGAAGGCGTTTCCACTACGAGAATACGCCGCGACCGCGGCCTACCAGGGAGGTCTCTTCATGAGAAACCGCACCATGCTCGTCGCGCTGCTGGCGCTGGCACCGTTGGCAACCGCGCACGCCGATCCGGACGCGGGCTGCGGCGCCGGCACCAAGATCTGGGCCGGGAACAGCGGCACCCCGTACAAGCTGATGGCGGCCACCACCAACGGCTCGTTCGGCAACCAGACCTTCGGCATCAGCTCCGGAACCCTGGGCTGCAGTCAGGGCGGGGTGGTCACCGCCTCGGCACGCATCCCGATGTTCGCGAAATCCAACCTCGACCGGCTCGCCGCGGACATGGCCGCGGGTCACGGCGCCGCGCTGACCGCCTTCGCCTCGCTCTACGGCGTCCGTCCGGCGGACCGTGCGGCCTTCTATGCGCTCACGCAGAAGAACTACGCGCGGCTGTTCCCGACCGGGACCACGACCTCCAATGAGATGGTCTCCACCCTGAACACCCTGTTGAAGTCCGACGCGCACCTGGCGCGTTACGCGGTCTGACGGACACCGCGGGTCACGGGGCGGCGGCGTCGCGCGCCGCCGCCCTTTTCTTTTGGGGCGCGTGCTGCGCCGGCATCCTCGCCGCTGCCGCGTCGCCCGCCATCGCCTCCGCGCAACCGGCCGTCGGTACGGCGGCGACCTATCTGCGCACCCTGCAGCATCGTGCCGAAGCCGCCGGGCTCGCGCGCCGGCCCGAGTGGCTGCGCCTGCTGCACGTCGAGCCGCGCACCTTCGGCGGCGTCGAGAGCCAGATATCGGACCCGATATTCTTTCTGGCCCGGAACGGGCGGCGCGATCCGCAGGCGGAGCTGAACGCCACGCTCGCGGCCTTCTTCGGCCACGCCCCGGTGGCCGGCGAGCCCGTGGCCTGCCGCTTCTACGCCCGTTACCGCTGGCTCGACTCGCAACTGCGTTTCGATCCCCGCCGGCTGCCGCCCCCTTCCTGTCCGCGTCTCGAGAAGTGGCTGCGCGGACTCGACGCCGGGCGTATCTACATCGTCTTCGCATCCAACGACCTCGACAGCCCGGCGTCGATGTTCGGGCATACCCTGTTGCGGGTGGACCAGCGCACCGAGCTGCCCGGCGAGCGCTATCTCGCCTATGCCGTCAACTACGCGGCCGAGACCGGAAACGCCGGGGCGATGAGCTACGCGCTGCGCGGCCTGACCGGAAACTTCATGGGCTACTACTCGGTGATGCCCTACTACGACAAGATCCGCCAATACGAGGGATTCGAACATCGCGACCTGTGGGAGTACCCCCTCGAGCTCGACGCGCGCCAGAAACGCATGCTGCTCTGGCACCTGTGGGAACTGCGCGGCGTCGGCAGCCCCTACTATTTCTTCGCGCGCAACTGCTCCTACGAGCTGTTGACGCTGCTGGCCGTCACCGTACCGAAGATCGACCTGACCGGGCGCTTCGACCGCGGCGTCCCCTACGCCATCCCCATCGACACCGTGCGCCGCCTGCGCGCGGCGGGGCTGCTGGGCGAACCGCTCTACGAGCCCTCCGCCGCGCGGCGCCTGCGCTGGCGGTACGCGCAACTCGACGCACCCGGGCGCGCCTGGGTGCAGGCGTACGTGAACGGGCGCGCCGGGCTGCCGCCGCCCGGAGACCCCGCGCAACAGGCCGGGGAACTCGAGATCGCGCACGAGGCGCTCTACTACCGCTTCCAGGACGGCAGCCTCAAACGCTCGGTCGGGCTCGCGCGCGACCGGGCGGCCCTGCTCGCCCGCAGCCGCATCGCCCAGCGTGCCGACTTCCGCCCGCTCCCGCGCCCGCACCGGTCGCCGGACCATGGCCACGCCAGCGGGCGCCTGAGTCTGGGCCTGCGCGAGAGCACCGGGACCGCCGCCGCGCTGCTGCGCTGGCGGCCCGCCTACCACGACCGCCTCGACCCGCCCGGCGGCTACCTCAAGGGCAGCGAGATCGAGTTCCTCAACCTCGGCCTGCTGGTACGCCCGCACCAGGTGACGCTGGCCGACGCGCGGGTACTGAGCGTGCAGCAGCTCGGCATGCGCGAGGGCCTGTTCCACCCGTGGTCATGGCGGATCGCCACCGGCGTGCGCCGCTACGGCCTGGACGGTTACCGCGCCGACCCGCGCGGCGATCTCGGCGGCTACCTTCAGGGCGGACCGGGCATGGCCTGGCCACTCGGCGACCGCGTGCAGGCCTACGCCTTCGCGCTCGCCGCGCTCGACGTCAACGGTTCCGTCGCACACGACTACGCCCTCGCCGGCGGGGCCCAGGCCGGGGTCGCGGCCCAGGGACCGCACGGCGTGACCGCCGAGTTCTCGGCCCGATGGCTGGGCCGCATGCTCGGCGGCGCGATCCCGGATTGGCGCCTGCGCGCGGGCGCCCAGTTCCCGCTGGGGGCGGAGAACGGCATCCGCCTCCTCCTCACCTACGGCCACCAGCGCCGCGATCTGACCGCAGTGGAGGTGGCGTGGGAACATTACTTCTAAGCGCCCGCCGGGGAACGATTTGCCCTGGTCTTTCAGCGGCTGCCCACGATGGTACGGCCGACGTCCCCTCGCTTTGAGTAGCGGGTCGGTTTAGAGTCCAGGTTCACTTTAACTGCTTTGCGTAGGCAGCGGGCGTCAGTCCGTCCAATGCCTTTTCGGTCGCTGCTCGTTGTACTCGCGCCGCCAGCGTTCGATCTCGGCTCGTGCGTGCAACAGGCTGGGAAACCAGTGCTCGTTGAGGCATTCGTCGCGCAGACGGCCGTTGAACGATTCGATGTACGCGTTCTGGTTTGGCTTGTCCGGCTCGATCAGACGCAGCTGCACGCCGCGCTCGTGCGCCCACGCTACCATCGCCTTGCCGCACAATTCCTTCCCGTTGTCGCTGCGAATCACTTTGGGCAAACCCCGACTGAGCGCCAGGCGATCCATCACCCGTGTGACTCCGATGCCGGAGATCGCCCGCTCGACCTTGATGACGACCGCCTCGTGGGTGGCATCATCGACGACAGTAAGGCACTTGAGCACATGTCCGTCGGCCGTGCGGTCGAACACGAAGTCCATCGACCAGACCTCATTGGCCGCCGTCGGCCGTTGTAGCGGCTGGCGCTCTCCTGGCGCCACCTTCTTACGCTTGCGCCGCCGCACCTGCAGATGCTCGCCCTGATACAGCCGTTCCACCCGCTTGTGGTTCACGAGGTGTCCCTCCTGGCGGAGTTTGAGGTAGATCATGCCCACGCCGTAGCGCTTGTGGCGCTGTGCCAGGGCGAGGATCCGCTTGCGTAGCGCAACATTGCGATCCGGGCGGGGATATAGCGCAGGGCACTGGCACTCATGCCCACTACGGCCAGCGCACGCCGCTCGCTCAGTCCCTGGGCTGTCATCTGGCGCACCAGCCGGCGTCGGGCCGGTGCGCTTACCACTTTTTTCGCAGCGCTCCCTTGATGACCTCGTTCTCCAGCATCTGCTCGGCCAGGAGCTTCTTCAGCTGGCCATTCTCTGTCTCCAGCTCCTTCAGGCGCTTGGCGTCCGGCACGCTCATGCCGCCGAACTTGCTGCGCCACAGGTAGTAGGAGGCTTCGCTGAAACCATGCTTGCGGCACAGAGAGATGGACCCCTCTGATCGAGCAGCAATTGGACGCAGATAAGTGCTTCCTCCATTATGAGCAATAGGCTCTGGAGAGAAGCGATGAAACGGAAAAGACGCACCCATTCGCCTGAGTTTAAAGCCAAGGTTGCCCTGGCGGCGATCCAGGGGGACCTGACCATGGCCGAGCTGGTCAAGAAGTTCGATGTTCATGCCAATCAGATTGGCGAGTGGAAGAAGCAGTTGCTGAGCAATGCCCCGGATGTCTTCGGCAAAGGGGCGAAGAAGGCAGAGGACGCCGCTGAGACGATCCAGGAACTGCATGCCAAGATCGGTCAGCTGACCATGGAGAATGATTTTTTAGGACGCGGGCTCGAACGGATTCACGGGCCCAGAGGAAAGAAATGGTAGACCGGAAGGATCCGCTGCCGGTGACCCGCCAGTGCGCGTTGCTGGACCTACCCCGCTCGACGTTCTATCACGTGCCCAAGCCGGTCTCCCACGAGGAGCTGGCCCTGATGGCGCTGATCGACCGCTGTCACCTGAAACACCCCTTCTATGGCAGTCGTCGTATCCGCGACTGGCTGGAGGACCAGGGGCACCGGGTGAATCGAAAGAAGGTCCAGCGCCTGATGCGGACGATGGATCTGGTGGCGCAGTATCCAAAGCGCAACCTCAGTCTGGCGAACCAAGCCCATAAGGTGTATCCGTATCTGCTGCGAGGGATGGTCATTGACCGCCCGAACCAGCTCTGGGCCACGGATATAACGTATATCCCGATGGCTCGGGGCTTTGTGTACCTGATTGCGATCATGGACTGGCACTCGCGCAAGGTGTTGTCATGGCGCGTATCCAACACGCTCGACACCCGCTTCTGCGTCGACGCGCTGGAGGAGGCCATCGAGGTCTATGGCGCCCCGGAGATCTTCAACACCGACCAGGGCAGCCAGTTCACCAGCGAGGAGTTCACCGGGGTCCTCAAGCGGCACGATATCCGCATCAGCATGGATGGCAAAGGGCGGTGGATCGATAACGTCTTTGTGGAGCGCCTGTGGCGCAGCGTGAAGTACGAGGAGGTGTATCTGAAGGCCTATGACAGCATCGCCGCTGCCCGGGTATCACTGGGCCGGTATTTCGACTTTTACAATGCCGAAAGACGGCATCAATCGCTTGACCGGCGCACGCCAGACAACGTTTACTACGAACCTGCTGCCAGGATGGCAGCCTGACCCGGGATGCACTTATCGCGCTGCCCAATATTTGGGGTCCACTTCTCAGATCCTTGACCGGCATGCCGGCTTCTGCCTCACGCAGGAACCCGATGATCTTCTCTTCGGAAAAGCGTTTCTTCACGTCCAATCTCCTTGGTTAGGGCGATTGGACCCCAAATCGCCGTGCTACTCAATATCGGGGGGACGTCGCTTGCGGCGTAACGTGCGGCAATGTGCCTTTTGAATTAGAGAAGTGCTCAATTACCACGTCGTCTTTTTTGTTCGTTCTAGGGTCTCGGGAGATAAGCTTTGTTGAATCTTTGGGGTCAGTTTTCAGACCAAGAAAATCCAATAGTGCGCGGCAATGAATGAGCCCCGATTCCAAGACAGGATTGGTGTATGCATTTGAGTTACCAGTGCTCCTGAGCTTTTCGTCAAAGTAGATCTTCATGGGCTTTGGCGCATCCCATGAGATTCGAAGGCGGGCGACCAAGTTTGTTGAATCTACGGCCTGTAGACGATATGGAATGACCCGATTGATGATGTCGTCGCGACTAAACATCTTTGACCGCTAACGACCCGCGTAACTGGCTGGCTTTGAAGCGTAGCCGAAAAGCCAGTCCATGTTGACGCGATTGTTATGCATTACTTGGGGCCTTTCTTTTTGTTTATTTTTTTGGCGAGAAATTTTACCTTTTTACGCTTATTGGTTAAAACTTCCGCTAACAACTCCTCCATCAACTCGTATGCATCTAATACATCGTCAGGACTAACCTCGCGTTGACTATGGCTGCCAGCATTACCAAGCCACTTAATTGCGAACAATATATCTTTGACATGCTCATATTTCCTTGGAAGCAATTCTATCCGCTTGTGTAGTGCCAGGTAACTACGACGCCCGCCAGATGTGATATACCTTTTTATCTTTAGATGCGTTAATAAATTCTCTAATGCAATCCTTGTGTGATTAGCAGAAGAGGATGGATCGCAAAAAAATAGCGCGAAGGATTTCTCAATTTCCTCGGAAACGCTTTCAGGCGTTTCTTTCGGTAGAGAAAATAATTTTAAATGAGGGTTGAAGTAACGCGGAACAAAATAATCATCCCAATCAATGTCTGGATTTCCTTCTTCATCATAACTCCCATATTCGGAAACAAATCCTACACCTGAGCTTGAAATAACGTCCTTACATTCAGAATTCGTGCACTCAAACAGGCAACCATACACATACTCAATCCAGTCTGGATCCCACGCCTCATGAGGATGCGCTCTTTCAGAGGACCTTGTTTCCTTAAAATGAAACGAGTCTTTTTTTACTTTAAGCAGCCCTTTGCTGCATGTTGGGCATGGATACTTCGTCAGCGCCTGCCTTCTAAAGGGAAGCTTGAATGCCTTCCTATCCATCGCGATTTCTCATGATTTTATGCATAACTACAATTAGGCAGCACCATCAACATCTACAGCCCTCTGAACGCCCCGACGCCCGGCATCAACGAACTGATCTAAGGCAAAGTACTTGACCACCTGTCTGAGCGGGAAACGCGCAGACAACCTTTGTGCGATTGCTACAGCGTCAGGATTCACGACAACTACGGCTGGGGGCGCGTCACGACCCGACAGCGCGGTTCGCAGGACTGACGAGAAGTAAAGGTCTGCAACCGGGAATGAGTACCCGATGAACACCAAGGTCTTGGCTGCCCGCATCTCCCGCTCCATTTCTGTCCAGACTGTTCGCACTTCTTCCGCATCATCGAGGTAGCCCGTCGCCCCATTCGCAGAACCGGCCGACTGAATGAACTTCAGGTGAGTCGGCGCCACGATGATGGGCGTACTCGCGCTGGTCACGCGCTTGATTATCCCATTCCTCCGCTCCCAGTTGATCGAGCCGTGTGGCTTCAGGACGCGAAGCCTGTTTGTCGAATCCTCGATGCCCGAATAGGCCCACTCAACCGCGCCCGGGAGAGAGCTCTCGAACACCGTGTCGTAATTGAACGACACGATGGCGTCTCGCGCCCTGATATGACTCTCATGAAACCCGCGCACCACTTGCCGAGTGCGCCTATTCGGCTGGAATCGTGAAAACACCTTGCCCACTTGGCTCACGAGCGCACGCCAGATCCTGTCGGCGTACTGCTTCAGCTGCACACTGCTGGATGGAGCCTTGCTGCGTTCGCTCAAGAATGTGAAGACTTCCTCAACGTCGATCGCCTTCAGCATTGCTCGACGCTTGGCTGGCGATGCCCGCGCGGGCACGCGCGCATAGCCCAGAAAGTAGCGGAAGAGGAAGCTCTCGATGTCTCTGCGCGCTTCGCTCGCGCCGGCCAGCCTAAGAAACGCGTCCCAGAACTCAGCCTGTGTGGGAATAGACAGACGCCCGCCTCCCTGCTGCCGCACGAAAGCACCGGCAGCCCTAGGCGCGCCTGCCCCAATGAAGTATAGGATCTTCCGCCCTTGAGCCATTCACGTACTCTCGTGCTGCCTAACGCATTTTTGAGCCGCGCCGGGCACAGACAGAACCGCGAAGCGCCGCCATCGGGTCACGGCGTCGGCTCGAAAAAATTGTTAGGCTCATCGCTTCTTATCCGGTTTCCAATAATACTCGTGGCCAATAGGTGCGAGCGGTTTAATTGGCCGAATTGGTTGGATTGGCATGATAGGTTTTATCGGTTTTATGCTCGGTATTTTGGGAATCTTCCTGATGCCACTAGGCTTCTTTCTTAGGTGCGAGGCCATTTGATTGCCCCTTAGTAACAGACTTCTTTCCACTCATATCTTCTTGTGCGCTCGTTATAGATTTGTTTTTGTACGCAGTTCGTCGTACCCACCGGCGGCACGCGTGGCCGTTGAATTGGCTCAACGGAGGGAGACACGATTGGGCAAACTCGAGATGAACAGATTGGCTCGATGTCCAAAGTACTAGAGCAAACCGCCCGTACCTCTCCGTTTATGCGTAACCGGTCAATCCACACCGTTCTTCCCGAGGTAATCCGTCTGTCATAACCTGCTCCTGCATTCACCGGCGGGAGCACGATATGAGCAAGCGACGCG
>Ga0256829_1000979_pt1 | contig 24841 bp, 30 predicted proteins | sample 131447metaG_FD_185979 | JGI IMG/M metagenome (GOLD analysis project Ga0256829, IMG submission 185979) | Hydrothermal vent microbial communities from Lau Basin, Pacific Ocean - 131-447 | ecosystem: Environmental > Aquatic > Marine > Hydrothermal vents | place: Pacific Ocean: Lau Basin | collected...
GAAGTACTTTTACCACTTTTAGATAAAAAAATCAAAATTATTGCAGATGCGTATGTCGATATGGAGTTTGGAACAGGAGTTGTAAAAGTAACCCCTGCTCATGACCAAAATGACTACGAGGTCGGGAAACGCCATAACCTTGAATTTATCACTGTTTTTGATGAAAAAGGAATCTTAAATGAATACGCTGGCGAATTTGCAGGGCTTGAGCGGTTAGAAGCACGCGAAACTATTGTCGCTCGTCTGCAGGAAGAGGGATTTATGGTAAAGATTGAAGACCATAAACACCAAGTCGGGCACTGCTACAGATGTAAAAATGTTGTTGAACCCTACATCTCAAAACAGTGGTTTGTTCGTAGTAAAGTAGCCGATGCTTCCATAGAAAAAACAAATGCAGGAGAAGCACAGTTTTTCCCTCCACACTGGATTAACTCTTATAACTCGTGGATGGGAGAACTTCGTGATTGGTGTATCTCACGTCAACTCTGGTGGGGGCATCAAATACCTGTTTTTTACTGTGGCAATTGTGAGCATGAGTTTGCAAGCCTAGAAGATACTCCTGCATCATGTCCAAAATGTGCAAGTAAAAATCTCACTCAAGACCCTGATGTTCTGGACACTTGGTTTAGTTCAGCACTCTGGCCTTTTTCTACGTTAGGCTGGGGCAATGGCGATGTTGCGATGGATAAACTTTTCCAATCAGACGATATGAAAGATTTTTATCCAAATACCCTCCTGATTACTGGTTTTGATATTCTCTTCTTTTGGGTCGCACGTATGATGATGATGGGTGAAAACTTCATAGGAAAACTGCCATTTAACCATATTTATCTGCATGCACTTGTACGTGATGAACATGGGCAAAAAATGTCAAAATCAAAAGGAAATGTCATTGACCCACTTGACATGGTAAACAAATACTCCGCTGATATCTTGCGTTTTACCCTCGCTGTGAGTGCTGCACAAGGGCGTGATATTCGTATGAGTGAAGAGAAACTCGAACTCAACCGAAACTTTACCAACAAACTTTATAATGCAAGTAAATACTTACAGATGAATGTAGATGTTTTCCCTGACCTTACAAGTTTTTGTGTAGAGAGTGACCTAGGGCGCTATATGATGTCGCGTTTAAACTATGCAACCAAAGAAGTGCGTGCCAACCTTGATGAGTATAAGTTTAACGATGCAGCACTTGTGATGTATAAATTTCTTTGGAATGAGTTTTGTGACTGGGGAATTGAGCTGAGTAAAGCAGACAAAAGTTCTATTGTCGAGCTTGGGGCTATCTTTAAAGAGGCAATGAAACTGCTCCACCCTTTTATGCCATTTATTACAGAACATCTCTACCATGAACTCAGTGGTACCTCTTTAGAAGATGGTGAGTCCATTATGCTTATGAAGTACCCATCCAAAACAAAACAGCGCAAAGAAGAAGCGACATTTGAAATTATTATGGATGCTATTGTCTCGATTCGCCGTGCAAAAGTACTGGTTGATTTAGCCAACCAAAAAATAGAAAAAGCATTTGTAAAACTCAACAATGTAGATGCTAAAACGCAAGCTATGATGTTGCCATTTATCTCAAAACTCGCAAAAGTAGAAAATCTTAGCTTTACAGAGAGTAAGATTGAAAATGCAGTGAGTGATATATCTGATAAGTGTGAGAGTTTCATTCCAACCGATAGTATAGATTTATCTTCTATTATCGCAAAACTTACAAAACAGGATGAAAAACTGCAAAAAGAGATAGGCAAATTAAATGGAATGTTAAATAATGAGCGTTTTGTCGCCAATGCCCCTGAAGATGTTTTAGAAAAAAACCGCAACCTTCTTGCAGATGCAAAAGCAAAGCAAGTAAAAGTTGTGGAGCAACTTGAATCGTTGCAATAAAATTTATATCTGTGTTGTTCTATAGATAAATACTTGGCAATTAACTTTTCTCATAAGTTTTTTTGCCTCTGATTTGGTAATACCGTGATTGGCAACTGCCTCTTTAATTGCTGATTCTGTTAAATATGTATGTTTCATATGTATAGTTTCTCCTAATAATTTAGATAAGGAATTATACAACTTTTTTCATAATATTTCAAGAAAAAAATAAAGGTCTCTAAAATTGTTTAATATAAAAAAATACGCATCACCCAATATAAAAAATGACATTTTATCTGGTTTAGTTGTAGCTGTAGCGCTTGTGCCTGAGGCGATTGCCTTTAGTTTTATAGCAGGAGTGAGTCCTATTGTCGGGCTTTATACTGCATTTATTTTAGGGCTTGTCACCGCTGTGATAGGTGGAAAACCGGGAATGATTAGCGGGGCGACGGGAAGCGTAGCTGTTGTAATGGTAGGGCTTGTTTTAGAAGCCAATAAACTCCTCAGTGCAGCAGGACTTTCAGGCGAAACACTCTATGTCCATATGCTTCACTATGTCTTACTTGCAACCATTATGGCAGGAGCATTCCAAGTTCTTGTAGGGGTATTGAAGCTTGGAAAGTTTATCCGTTTAGTGCCACAACCTGCCCTTTATGGCTTTGTGAATGGGCTTGCCATTGTTATTGCTATGGCGCAGTTTAAATTTTTTGATGGGCAAGGTTTGAGTATGTATATCATTGTGGGTATTACCATGCTTATCATGTATTTTTTACCAAAATTTACAAAAACTATTCCCTCTGGTTTAGTGGCTATTGTCCTCATCACACTGGGTGTTTATTTTACCCATACCGATACACTTTTAGTGGGCTCTCTTGCTGATTTGTCTGCGTTTAAAGGGCAACTTCCCCATTTTATTTTACCCGATACCCTTTTTAGCATCGATGCAATTCTCATGGTTTTCCCTTATGCTGTTATCATGGCACTTGTTGGGCTTATAGAGTCCCTTCTCACACTCGCTGTTTTAGATGAGATGAGTAATGAAAGAGGGAGTGGAAACCAAGAGTGTATCGCCTTAGGCTGTGGAAATATGGCATCAGGCTTCTTTGGTGGCATGGCAGGGTGTGCTATGATTGGGCAGAGTATCATCAACTTTACCTCAGGTGGACTTGGCAGACTCTCCTCTTTTACTGCTGCAGTTGGTCTTTTAGTTTTAGTTGTTTCTATGACCGATGTGCTCAATATTATCCCTGTTGGTGTTTTAGTCGGTATTATGTTTATGGTGAGTATTGGGACATTTGAGTGGTCAAGTTTTTCACATCTCAAACATATGCCAAAGGAAGACACCTTTGTAATGATTGTTGTGACAATCATCACTGTTGTTGAGGACTTGGCAATAGCTGTCATTGCAGGAGTGATTATCTCTGCCCTTGTATTTGCTTGGAAACATGCTCGTATTTGGGCAAAAAGCACCATTGAGCCAGATGGAACAAAAGTATATTCCCTTGAAGGCCCCCTCTTTTTTGCAAGTGCCACTACCTTTTCAGATAATTTTGACATAGAAAATGATCCAGACAAAGTTGTCATTGACTTTAAAAATGCACGCGTATTAGACTTCTCAGGGGTAGAAGCCATTGATGCTATGGTTAAAAAATACGAAGAGGCAGGGAAGAACCTCACGCTGAGACACTTAAGTGCTGATTGTAAAGTCATTCTTAAAAAAGCAGGCCCTCACTGTACCTATGAAGAGGATGATCCGACATATAAGGTTGCGTTTAACTACTAATCTTCCTGCATAAAAAAACTATCGACAGAGATGTTTTTAAACGCAGCATTTAAAGAGGTAAAGAGGGATGGGAAATCTTTTTCCATCTTTGCAAGCATCACTTTTGTACTTGCTCTTGCATGGGGCATCTTCTCTTCAAAGTGCATAGAAGGGCAAAGTTCATCACCTATGGCATGAATACCATTGTCCATCACAAACGCAGAGAGTTGGCGTTCTCTCATTTGGATAAGGGGTCGAATGACAACAAGTCCATTGCCTGCAGTGTATTTGGGAGCAAGACTACGCATCTGACCATTGTAGATAAAGTTCATAAAAAAGCTCTCCGCTGCATCGTCCATGTGATGTCCTAATGCTACTTTATTGCATCCCAACTCTTTTGCAGCACTATAAAGATAGCCTCTACGCATACGCGAGAAAAAACTACAGGATGAAGAGTTTTTACGAATTTTCTCTTTTGCAAGTTCAAAAACAGCAGTATCTTTGATAATGTGAGCAATACCATGCTCTTTACAATGTGCACTCAAAGCAGAATAATCCTCTCCCATCCCATAAGAGATAGTTACAGCAACAAATTCAAAAGCAAAAGGTGCACGCCGTTGCTGTTCTTTCATAGCATGAATGAGTGTTAAAGAGTCTTTTCCACCACTTAAACCGACAAGAATTTTATCACCCTCTTCTATGAGTTGAAACTCAGCATTTGTTTTGCCAAGTTTAGACATAATCTTTTTAGAGAGTTTGAGTGACATTATTTTGCTACAAGCTTATCTATCATTTTCATTAAAAAATCAGCACTCACTTTCGCACTACTCTCAACAAACTCTTCAAAGTTAAATCCGGCATCCATATCTGCCGTATCACTAATAGAACGCAGTACAAAAAATGGAACACCCAAAGCATCACAAACCACAGCGACACTTGCTCCTTCCATCTCTAAAGCATCCGCTTGAAATGTTGAAGATATAAACTCCTTGCGTTGCTCATCCGCAACAAATTGATCACCTGTTGCAATAATCCCTTCACGGACACTGACATTCATCTCTTTAGCAACGATTTTACTTAAAGCAACTAAGTCCTTGTCACTCTCTACATACACACTCCCCTCTGGAACATAGCCATGAGCATGCCCAAAAATAGTAATGTCTAAATCATGCTGAGCAAGTTTTGAAGCAACAACCAAATCACCAATTTTGAGTTCAGGATTTACACCGCCTGCTACTCCTGTAAAAAGGAGAACATCACATGCAAACATTTGTAAAAGTGTGCTTGCTGTTAGCGTTGAAAATACCTTGCCTATTTTTGAGTAAGCAACAACAACTTCTGTGCCTTTATAGCTTGCTTTATAGTACTTGTTTTTTGCGTAGTTTATTGTCTCTACATTATCCAATTTTTCTAAAATCGGTGCGACTTCTTCGGGCATTGCCCCCATGATTGCTATCTTCATTTTTTTCCTTTATATCTCAAATGTTTTAATTTTTTTATGAAATTTTGGTAGTTTATTTGTGATGTTTCCCTGTGTATCAAGGGTACAACTTCCACCCCAAAAACCTAAACCATCTTCAAATCCAACACGATTGACAAAAATTAATTGTGCTTGACACTCTTTGGCAACAGCTTGAATAATCGCATACCATTTTTCTTCTATCTCAAGCCCCATATCACCAAATCCACGAGCAGGAGAAGCCACAAGAGCAATAATGAGATCAGGGTTTTGTTCTATGAGGTCATGATGGACATTTTTATGCCATAAATCTTCACAAACAACCATTGAAACTCTTTTTTCTCTCACTAAAAAACTTTCAAAAACTTTGCCTGCTTCAAAGTAACGTGCCTCTTCAAACATCCCATAGTTTGGAAGATGCACTTTGTCATGTTGTGAAATGAGCTGAGCATCTGAAAAATAAAGTGCTGCATTTTTAAAGCCCTTTGCCTCACGAAGAGCAACCCCAACAACAATATCTATCTCTTTACTGAGTTCTGCAAGTATCGCTAACTCATCAATGCGATACGCATCTTCATAGAGTTTATCTTGGAGTAAGTATCCACTAAGTGAGAGTTCAGGAAAAATGATGAGATCACTCTCCCCTTTCACACTCTCTATAATCTCCACTATCGCATTTAAATTATGGCGATTTAAGTGCGGTGCAGTTTGGGCTAAAGTAACTCGCATTTATGAGCAAATTTCCTCTTTCACTTTTTCTAAAGAAGCCATATCAGAAATGTTGAGTGTTTTTAACTCTTTGACAATTCTTCTGTTGAGTCCTTTGAGTGTTACACCATTTCCAAACTCTATAGCCATATCAACATCAGAAGCAATCGCGACAATAGATTGCTTATATTTGACTGGTTTTACAAGTTGCTCTTTTAAAAGTGTTAATGCTTCTGCTTTTGTTGCATAGGCTTGTGTTGTTACATTTGAGATAACAGGTGCTGAGAAATCATCAGTCACCATTTTTTCCATGAGTTTTGCCAAAGGCTCTTGAGCTGGTGCCAAAATTTCACAGTGTGAAGCGACTGACATGTTGAGTAAAAGGGCACGTTTCGCACCTGCATCTTTAAAAGTCTGTTCCAATGATGCTAAATCTGCTTTCATTCCAGCAACAACAAGTTGTCCATCTTGATTATAGTTTGCAGGCCATACTTTTTTGCCATCTGCTTGTGCATCTGCACAAATTTTTTCTACACTTGCATCATCGAGTCCAACAATCGCCATCATTCCTGCTTCTATAGAATCACAAGCACTTTGCATAAATGCACCACGATTATGCACAAGCTCTACAGCATCTACATAATCAATTGCACCACTGGCACACAATGCAGAAAACTCACCTAAAGAGTGACCTAAAAAAAGTTCTGCTTTCACATCAGGGCAAGCCTCACGAAAAAGTTTATAGGCAACCATCTGTACTAGCAAAATGGCAGGTTGTGTATAGGCAGTTTGTCCTAATTTTTCATTTTCTTCAAAAATTAATGCTTTAAAATCAACCCCTATTCTCTCCCCTGCTTTTGCAAACATCTCTTTTGCTATTTCTGAATTATTGTAAAAATCTTGACCCATTCCTACAGCTTGTGAACCTTGACCTGCGAAAATCATTGCTATTTTTTTTGACATAGTGTTATCCTTGTAAATATTTTTTATTATCTGCTATTTTTTTTCTTAATGTATTTCTATTCAATCCGAGCCTCTCAGCAAGTTGTAATTGTGATTTAAACTTCTTCAAACCAGCTTCGATTAAAGGAACCTCATAAAGATACAAAAACTCTTTATAATCATTATGCGAACCTAATCTAGGAGTAATGTAATTTTGTATTATATCCATTAACTCCCTGTCTTGTATATTTTTCAAAAGATAATGAATCATTACTTGACGTCGCAAGGAAGATGCATTACGCGAGAGGTCAGGTGTAATTCCTTCTACATCAACATCCCCTTCTCCACCAAAAAGATGCGATGCCTCTTGAGAGAATCGTGCGATTAAAAAAGGAATATCTTCTTTGCGCTTCTCAAGATCAGGTATATCAAATTGCACACTAAACGCTTCATGAATCAATTCGTGATGCACCATCTGTGTTGCAGTTGCAATCACACGGCTTTTTGAGGCAAGTATCTTTTCAAGAAGAACGACAATATTGGGAGAGTGATCAATACGCGTTAGAATAATTTCATTTTGAGTATCAAGGAGCCCTAAAGCTTCTTGATGTTGTGATGCATCAATCAATGAGGCATCAGGAAGAATAAATCGTGCTAAACTCTTTTTTCCAACACCTACTGCCCCTACAATCAGGGCATTAATACTCAGTGTTTTTAAGAGTGTCGCTGTTTCAAATGCTTTTGCGGAAGTATCTGAAGCCGTTATAAACTTAGTGACATCCACAGCCTGTACCGCAGCTCTCACCTTCTGCTGGTTTATTCTCAGCAGGGATACCAGTCATAGCTTCTTCAGCAGATGCATCTCTAATATTGTTAATTGCAACACTAAACATTAATGCTTTTCCTGCTAAAGGGTGATTAAAATCAATCACTACAGTATCTTCTTTAATCTCTTTTACAGTCACTTGTACTGTCCCGCCATCTTCACCTTGACCATAAAGTGTCATTCCAACAGCAAGGTCAATACCAGCAAATTGATCAGCTGGAACTTCCTGTGTTGCTTCTGCATTGTACTCACCATAAGCATCTGCAGGTTGCACAAGAATATCTGCTTTTTCACCAATTTCCATGTTTACAATTCCATTTTCTAAACCTGGAATAATTTGCCCTTTTCCAAACATAAATACAAGTGCATCCCCACCTACATTACTATCTACTACTGTGTCGCCATCTTTTACTTCGTACTCAATTGATACGATTTGATTTGCTTCTATTGCCATTTATTAAGCCCTTTATTTTATTTTTGTGATTTTATCATAATATTCTAAATGCTAAGTTAGAGAGCTAAGTGTTTCTTCGCTTCTTTTGCCTCTTTAGATTTTGGATACTTTGCAACAAGAGCCTGATAAAAAAGATTTGCATGCTTTGTATCCCCTGTTCGCTCCATTGAGAGCGCACTATGCAGCATCAACCGTGGCATATAACTCGCTTTTGCATACAAAGAGGAACTTTTTTTATAGTAAGTAATTGCATTCGCATAATTCTTTCTCTTAAAATTCATCTCACCAATCATATAGTGTGCATAAGCTGGTTTATAATTTCTTTGTATAAGCTCTTCATAATCAGCAATCGCTTTTGTATAGTACTTGATGTCAAACATCTTTTTTGCATGTTTATACAATTCTGCACTTTTGAGTTTACTCACACTTTTTGAAGATGTCGAAGATTTTCGCAACTCTTTTGCCACTAATGTTTTAAATGTATTAAAACTCTTGACTAAATCATTAAACTCTTTTTTACTCACATAATCACTCTCAAGTCTGTTTGTAAGCAGAGAGAGTTGTGACAAGCTCTTTTGCACCTCTGTAATACTTTGTGTATTTTTTTGTACTAATTCGCTTAATCTTTTTGAGTATTCATCATTGTTATGCAAGTTTTCGTCATTAAATGTCTCAATTTGCTTTAATCTGATTTTATTATTATGTGCCGCTCTTCCCAAGTTTTCAATAATACTTTGAAGCCCATCTATCCGTTCACGTAAAGAATCAACTTCATTTGCCTGATTTTTACTTTTGACGACAACTTTACTTAATTGCTTTTTCGTTTGTAAAAGAACTTTTTCAGTTGATGTAAGACCATACGGGGAGGAACTCTCAATATCACCAGCACCAAACGCAGAAGGTTCAGCACCATTGAGTAAAAGTGGCACAATAGCTGTAATGATTACAGCAATTGCACTCTGTTTCATAGATTAACTACGGAAGAAGAGAGAAATCAACACGACGATTTTTCGCCCAACACTCTTGCGTTTTATCATGACAAACAGGGTTGCTTTCGCCATAACTCACCATAGAAATTTTAGATGCATCTGCACCCTCTGCAACTAAAGCTTGTTTTACCGCATTGGCACGTTTAAGACCTAAAGCGAAGTTATACTCATCACTTCCCCACTCATCACAGTTTCCTTCTAATTTTACATTATAAGTATCTGCAACCATTTTTACAACTTCAGCATCAGCAGTCACTTTTGCTTGCATAGAAGATTTAATGTTAAATTTATCATAATCAAAGTAGATAGAAGCCAATTTTCCTTCTGCCTCGTTTAATTTCATTACATTTAAGTTTGAACCTACACTGCTCTCCTCTGGTGCTACAACTTCTGTTTCAACAGGCTTTGCTTCTTTGACAACTTCTTGTGTCGGTGTACTTGCTTTTGTGTCCACTACAGGAGCTTTTTCACTACAACCACTAAAAAATAATAATGATGCCACAACACCAGAAATTACTATACTTTTCATATCAATCTTCCTTCGATTTTTTAAATTGAATTATTATACCAAAAAAAATGCATATTTTGTTAAAAATTATCCATAAGATTCTTCTAAAATAAATTATGCTTAGTATTTACCAATCTAAAGACTGTAAACGGCCATATTTTAGAGGAAAAAGATAATTTTTATTATAATTAAGTCTTATAATTCCTATGGAACTCTGTGCCTTATAATTTTTTATAAAAATAATAGCATCCCCATCTTGAGAAAATTCTGGAAACTCATTAATACCTGTTGCTGTTAAGCGGCGAATGAAATCTGTTTGTGTGGAGATAAGATGTAGATTAAAGCTGTTTTTTGAAAAAACATTGGAACTCTCTCTTGCTTTATAGACAATATAGGGTCCATGCACACTACAAGCAGAATTGCTTTTACCATAGTAAACCATCTGTTCTACCCCTTTTGTACCAATTTTTTTAGAAAAAACATTTGGATACCCTAAGCGGTCTGAGATAAAAACAATAGAATCATTCCCCATGAAATGCCCCCCAACATCAATTCCCTTATAAAATGTTTGTCTCGCTAATCTTTTAGAAATCACATTATAAGTATAAATATCAGGCTGTCCCTCTTTTGCTGTGGTCAAAAGTAAACGCTGTCCATCCTTACTCACATCAGAACAGACAATCATACCATCAGAAGCGGCAATAGTGGAAATTTTGCCATTACGTATATCTAAAAACTTGAGTGTTGGTTTTTTCCCACTTAACGCAGTATAATAAAAGGAGTCTTGTCGGCTTGTTGCCCACTTTGGAAAAATGTTAAAACCGCCACTGAGTATCACATGCTGATAGGACAAAGTATAATCAGCAATCACTATCTCACTTTTTCTTGGTGCAACAATTCGAGAAAAAACGACCTTGCGTTTCATCCAGGCAACAGACTCTTTTCCCATATATTCATTGATGTCATAGGCAATGGCATGACTTACAAAAACATACAACTCTTTTTTGTTGACTCTATAATTTTTACTAAAGACAACAGCACCAGCATGAAAAAGTTTCATTGCAACCATCATGCCTGTACTATCTTCATCTGTCATTTTAAATCGTAAAACATAATGGGCATCTTTATTGGCAACTAAAACATCTTGATCATCATAATCAACAACCCTGTGGTGTCTATCTACATTAAAAAGAGAGATGACATTTAAATCTGCAACCAATGCCTTAAATACTTGCATTTGAAATGTTTCATCGTACTGATAGGAAGCATCTTCTACCGCTATAGAAGGCAAAGTATCCGCCTGTTTAATCACTTCTATCGTTGCATCCGCTGCAAATATGTAACTGTATATAAATAATAATGAAAGAAAAATTTTCAATTTCACTCCTTAGATGTTAATATTACAATTGTTTTTGTTGATTTATTCTCTGGGTGAATAGGAAAAACAACATTCAATAATCTTTTTTTAATCCGTTTTGCCTCTTCATTTAAAGCATCATTCGCCGAATAAGTCAAAATACGAAAATCAATCAATTTCCCTATGCTACTGAGTTCAATGACTGCTTTTACACTGTTACCCTGTGAGTTTGGAGGAACTGTAAAATGTTCATAAACTATTGCTTGAATTTTAGCGAAATATTCATTAACTTCTTGTGCATTCGAGCTTGTAGGAATATCTTCTTTCTCTTGTATCACTCGCTCATTTTTTTGAGACAAAGGAACTTGTTGGCTCAGTTGGGCTATTCTTTTTACATCTTGTGGCTTTGGCTTTTTTTTACTTATTTTTTTTGTCCAGACATCACTAAAGAGGTTATTAATATCTATCTCTTCACTCGGTATATCCACAGGTTTTACAACTGAATGTACTTTTTTGACACTCTTTTTTTTCTTCGCCACACTCTTTGTCACAATATTTTCTAAAGAGATAGATACAAAATTATTTTTATGCAAAGCATAACTGTTAATTTTTGAAGCATTCACCAGCATCATGAAAAAGAGTACTGCAAAAAAAGCAAAAATCACAAAAGATAAAAAGCCACTGATTATAAAATAGCGATTATCTTCAGCCATTGGTTGCGAGTGACACTTCAGTAAAACCAGCTTGCTTTACAGCCGCTAACACTGACATCACAACTCCATAATCTAAGCTTTTATCTGCACTAATGAGGACACTTGCTTTTTTGTTAAATGTTCTTGCTTTTTGATAAAAATTTTCTATAAAATTATTGAGCAAGTAGACCTCTTTATTGACCTTGAGTGTTAAATCTTTATCTATAGTAATATGAACAGGCGGAATTTTTGCAAGTTGTTGTGTAGTAGAACCCTGAGGGAGTTTTATATTTTCTTCATAGATAATATTGGGAGCAATCACCATTAAAATAGCAAGTAAAACAAGCATCACATCAACAAGTGGTGTAATATTTAACTCAGGTTTATCTTCCCAATCATAAATCATAGCTACACTTTTCGTGCTAAGATTGCATCACTTTGCATTTGAATATAACTGATAATCTCAAATGATTTTCGTTTCATCACTTGATGATAGGTATAGGCAAAAATGGCAACAAAAATTCCCGATGCAGTGGCTACAAGAGCATCAGAGACACCACTTGATACAATCGACATACTCCCACTACTCTGCCCGATATGTTTAAATGTATCTAAAATAGAGACAACTGTACCAAAAAGGCCAATAAAAGGTGTTGTTGAAGCAAAAATAGAGAGGAGTGACAAACCTTTTGTTGCCTCTTTTGTTGCGGCAAGTAGTGCTAGGTCTAAAACTTCTTTTGAAATAGTATTACTTGATTTGATAAAATTATTTAAAAAAGAGTTTTCTGTGACGCTTGAAGCACCCATTAAGAGGGTTTCTAAAGAGTTGCTTTCTCTCTCATGCCAAGCATTTAAAGAGAGATAACGGTATAAAAACACCCAGTGAAGTATAAGAAAGTAGAATGCTAAAAGCAGTAATACCCCTATAGTAACTGGGTGACTTTTAAGATAAAAATCTATGATACTATTTATCATCGATTAGAGAAGTCCTTGTGCCGCTGATTCAATTTTGGCAGACACAGAAGCAATCGCTGGATTTGCATCAGCAATATCACTAATTAACTTCTTCGCTTCTTCAAGTGCATCTGCAATTTCGTTTTCATTTTCACCACGAATAGCAACGGCACCCTCTACTAAAATAATAACTTTTTCTTCATCAACTTGAGCCACACCCCAGTTAATAAGAATAGATTCAACTGATTTATCTTCTTTTTCAACATCAACAACACCTGCTTCTAACAAAGTCGTTACAGAGGCATGTCCTGCTAAAACTCCAAACTCTCCCTCTTCACCAGGAAGTACAACATTGAGTACTTCACCGTTAAAGATTTCACCATTTGGAGTTAAGATTTCAAGTTTAAATGTGTCCATTTTAGTCCTTTAGTAGGCGTAAAAGCCTACTTGTTTTTCTCATGTTTAGCGATAGCTTCATCTATACCACCAACCATATAGAATGAATTTTCAGACATATGGTCATAATCACCATTGATAATACCTTTAAATCCAGCAATTGTATCTTCAAGTTTTACATATTTACCAGGAGCTCCTGTAAATACTTCTGCAACGAAGAATGGTTGTGATAAGAATTTTTCAATTTTACGAGCACGTTCAACAACATTTTTGTCATCTTCAGAAAGCTCATCCATACCTAAGATAGCGATGATATCTTGTAAGTCTTTATACTTTTGAAGTGTTTGTTGTACACCACGTGCAACTGAGTAATGCTCTTCACCAATAATTTGTGGATCAAGAAGTCTTGAAGTTGAATCGAGTGGATCAACCGCAGGATAAATCCCTTTTTCCGCAATTTTACGGTTAAGTACTGTTGTTGCATCTAAGTGAGCAAATACAGAAGCAGGAGCCGGGTCAGTCAAGTCATCTGCTGGGACATATACCGCTTGAACAGAAGTAATTGAACCAGTTTTTGTAGATGTAATTCTATCTTGTAGTGCACCCATTTCACGAGCAAGTGTTGGTTGGTAACCAACAGCTGAAGGGATACGACCAAGAAGTGCTGACATCTCAGAACCTGATTGTGCAAAACGGAAGATATTATCGATAAACATCAATACATCCAAACCTTTTTCATCACGAAAGTACTCAGCCATAGTAATACCTGTAAGAGCAATACGGTTACGTGCTCCTGGAGGCTCACTCATCTGACCGTAGCACAGTGCAACTTTATCAAGTACATTAGAATCTTTCATCTCGTGGTAAAGGTCATTTCCTTCACGAGTTCTCTCACCAACACCTGCGAAAACTGATAAACCATCGTGACCATGTGCAACATTGTGAATAAGCTCCATGATAATAACTGTTTTACCAACACCAGCACCACCGAAGAGTCCAACTTTACCACCTTTTGAGTATGGTGCAAGTAAATCAACAACTTTGATACCAGTCTCAAACATCTCTGTAGTAGTTGATTGATCAACTAATGCAGGAGGTGCACGGTGGATAGACCACTCAGGAGCATCTGTAATTTCATCAAAACCATCAATTGTTTCTCCAATTACATTAAAGATACGACCAAGTACTTTCTCTCCAACAGGAACTTTGATAGGTGCACCAGTAGCTGTTGCATCCATTCCACGAACAAGACCTTCACTCATATCCATCGCAATCGTTCTTACACGGCCGTCACCTAAGTGCGCTGCAACTTCTAAAACCAAACGATTTTCATTACCTTCTAAATTAACTTTAACTTCAATAGCTTCATTAATTACTGGAAGATAACCATCAAAATCAACATCAACAACCGGGCCCATAACCTGGCTAATTTTACCAATCATATTTTTCTCCATTATTTCATCGACTCCACACCACTGATAATTTCTATCAGTTCGGTAGTAATAGCAGCTTGACGTGCTTTGTTAAACTCAACATTGAGTGATTTTACCATCTCTTTTGCATTGTTTGTTGCTGTATCCATTGCCTGCATACGTGCAGAGTGTTCTGCAGCAACTGAATCAATCAAAGAGTAGTACATACTATATCCAACATATTTATTGACTAAAGAATCAAGCATTTTCTCTTCATCTTCTGCTTCTATTTCTAACATTGAGCTTGATTGTACTGTGTTACAATCAAAGCTTGTTGTATCTACTGGCAATACTTTATTGACATGTAACTCTTGTGTTATCATGTTTTTGTATCCATTGTACACTATATGCAGTGCATCAATTTTACCATCTTTGTAATCTTCAATAGAAGTTTCTATGAACTTATCAGATCTCTCTTTATCAGGCTTAGAACTGAGATTTGTTACAGTATCAAACATCTCTGTTTCATTGTAATTAAAAAATTCTATCCCTTTTTTACCGATTCCACGTAAACGCACTTTTACATCTTGTTCTTTATACTCTTTTAAAAGTTTATTAACCGCTTTAATTGTTTGAATATTAAAACCACCACATAAACCTTTATCTGCAGTAACAAAAACTATGTCAACAACTTTTGGGTTTTCAATCGGTGTAAAACAACGATTTTCAATCCCGCCAATTTTGCTACATTCTATACGTCCAGCTATTTCGGCAATTACCTGATTCATTTTCTCTGCATAAAGACGAGAACGTTTTGCCAACTCTTCTGCACGGCGAAGCTTTGCAGTAGAGACAAGCTTCATCGCACGAGTCGTCTTTTGAGTGTTAGAAACACTCTTAATCTGTCTTTGAATATCTTTCAAGTTTGCCATAAAGTAATCCTTATGCTGCTACAAAGCTAGCTTTGAACTCTTCAAGTGCTTTTGTTAAAAGTGCTTTTGTTTCATCATCAACTTTCCCAGCACTTCGAATATTTTCAAATACTTGTGGATACGATGCTTCAATAAATGGATACATTTCAGACTCGAAACGCACAACATTTGATGCATCAAAATCATCTAAGAAACCTTCATTTCCAGCGAAAATAATTGCCACTTGCTTCTCAGCTGAAAGTGGTGAGAAAGGCCCTTGTTTAAGAACTTCAACCATTCTCTGTCCACGTTCAAGTTGTTTACGAGAAACTTCATCAAGATCAGATGCAAACTGTGCAAATGCTTGTAACTCACGGTATTGTGCAAGGTCAAGACGAAGTGTACCAGCCACTTGTTTTGTTGCTTTAATTTGCGCAGCACCACCAACACGAGATACAGAAAGACCAACATTAATCGCTGGACGAACACCTGAGTTGAAAAGTTCAGTCTCAAGGAAAATCTGACCATCTGTAATAGAGATAACATTCGTTGGAATATATGCCGCAACATCTCCCGCTTGTGTTTCAATGATAGGTAACGCAGTTAATGAACCAGCACCATCTTCATCACATACTTTTGCAGCACGCTCAAGTAAACGAGAGTGAACATAGAAAACATCACCAGGGTATGCTTCACGACCTGGAGGACGACGAAGAATCAGTGACATTTCACGGTATGCAACTGCATGCTTTGATAAATCATCATAAACAATCAAACCATGACGTGCATTGTCACGGAAGTACTCACCCATAGTAACACCAGTATAAGGTGCCAAGAATTGAAGTGCAGCAGCTTCAGCAGCAGTTGCAGATACAATAATAGTATACTCCATAGCACCATGCTCTTCTAAACGACGAACAATTTGCGCTACTGTTGACTCTTTTTGACCGATTGCTACATAGATACAAGATACACCATTGCCTTTTTGGTTAATGATTGCATCGATTGCTACTGTAGTTTTACCAGTTTGTCTATCACCAATAATAAGCTCACGTTGTCCACGACCGATTGGCACAAGTGCATCAATTGCTTTAATACCTGTTGCTAATGGTTCATGCACTGATTTACGGTTCATGATTCCCGGTGCTTTTTCTTCTACGAAACGAGTTTCAGTAGTTTCAATTGGACCTTTTCCATCAATTGGCTCACCAAGAGCATTGACTACACGACCAAGAAGTGCATCACCTACAGGAACTCTTAAAAGTTTTCCTAAACGTTTTACACTCATACCTTCACGAAGTGCTGTACCAGCACCAAGGATAACGATACCCACAGCACTCTCTTCAAGGTTCATAACAAGACCCTGTGTTCCGTCTTCAAACTCAACCATTTCCCCAGCCATAACATTGCTGAGTCCATAAACTTGAGCAACACCATCTGCATAAGAAACAATCTTACCAGTTTCATTAATATCAACACTTAATTCAAAGTTGTCAATACGTTCTTTAATTATTGAGCTGATTTCATCAGCTTGTATTTTTGCTACCACTATCTGTTCTCCTCTCGTTAAAATTAAATTGCTTTAATTATATGTTCTATAATTTGACTATCGATACGATCTTTAGAGAAATTAATCTCTATTCCAAGTCCTTCAACATCTACTTTAATACCATTAAAATCATTTTTTACAGATTTTAAAGTAATCGTAGCGTTAAATTTTTTTCCAAGACCTGCACTTAAATCTTCGATAAGTTTTGTATCTATGTTTGTGTCACTATAAACAACACCTTCGTATGTTTTTGTTGAATCTGCAATATCTTTTTGTAATTCATTTGCTATAGCAGGAATAATACTGATACGCTTATTCTCAACAAGTAATTTAATAAAGTTGTCAATTTTACTAGAATTTGCTTGTTTGACAGCATCCAATAAAATTGTAGATTTATCTTTGACATTCACATTAGGATTATCAATAATATTTAAAAATTTATCATTTTTAAACGATTGTGCCAATGTAGAAAAAACTGTTGACATCTCTTTCATAGACTCCAAATCAGCATTCGCTTTTAAAGCTTTAATATATCTTTTTGCTATTAATTCTTCCATCTATGCTACCTTCTTTAAGAGGACATTTGCCATCGCTTCTTTATCAAAACTTTCAGATGCTTTGCCTAATGTCTCTTTGAGTATCTCTTCTACAACACCACGAACCATATTTCTTTGTTCAAACTCCATTAATGCCACATGCTGTTTTGCAACTGCATCTAAGTCAGCATCACACTGAGTCATGATTTTGTCATTGATGTTTTTGTTCTCTTTCTTAGAAATTTCAGCAAGTTCTGTTGCAAATTTTTCTGCCTCAGAAATTTTTGCCAAAGCCTCTTTTTTAAGTGTAATTGATTCATTGAGTTTTTCTTGAACTCTTTTTAAATCATCAGCAATTGCTTGACTTCTTGAAGTAAAATAGTTCTTTACCGGTTCTGCGACTAAGTACCAAATCAAACCTGCAAAAATCAAGAAGTTTACCGTTCTTTGAACGATGTCTGTTCCTGCATGTTCTGCTTCAGATGCCAATGCATAAGTTGATATCATTAGCATTATTACAATAATTCTACTCATCCAACATCCTTATATTTGATTTAGCTTAGCTTTAACAGCTTCTTGAAACTGTGGTACGTCTAACATTAAATCTTTCATTAACTGTTCTTTAGAATTTTGCAATGATTTTTCAAATTCTAAATATTCCTCTGCGAGCTCCGCACGCTTTGCCTCTATCTTACTCTCTGCTAATTCCTTAGCATCCGCAATAACTTTTTCTCTCAGGGCCGCAGCTTCGAGTTTAGCATTCATAATAATGGATTCAGCTTTTGTGTTTAACTCTGCAATTTCAGCATCATTAGAACCAACTTTATTCAAGTCGTTTTTAATGTCTGCATCGCGTTTATTCATAAAACTAAATAATGGATTATAAAGCCAACTGTTTAAAACGGCTATAAGCGAAAGAAATACAACAAATGTGATCAAAAGTAGTATCGGATTTATATCTAACATAGCACCTCCTAAAAGTTGCGCCATTATACTACTTTTAAATTGAAAGGATAGTTAAACTATGTTAAAAATGTGAAAGAATTTTAAGAAAACCAATTGAGCATGTTATGAATCTGCGCTTCGCTCTCAAATTCAATAATAAATTTATTGTTACTCACCTTCGCTTTAAAGCCTAAATTTAAAAATTGTTCTTGCAGTGTAGAAAAGTCATAGCTTTGTGTTGCACTCTGTTTCTTTGGCGCTGTTTTTTCAGTTTTCATTCCCTTTATCATCGCTTCAACTTCACGCACACTCAACTTCTGTCCAACAATCGAGTTGACAACGAGTTGCTGTTGTTTCTCATCTAATCCAATAAGTACTTTTGCATGGCCTGCACTAATCTTTTTCTCTACAAGTGCTTTTTGTGTTTTTTCTGAGAGTTGTAAAAGACGCAAAGTATTGGTAATATGTGTTCTACTCTTATGAATAAGCGATGAGAGTTCCTCATGTGTATAGTTATGCAGTTTTAACAACTCTTGATACGCAAAGGCAAGTTCCACAGCGTTGAGTTCTTCTCTTTGAATATTTTCAATAAGTGCAAATTGGCGCATTTTATCTTCATCACTATTGAGCACAATCGCACGAATCGTTTTTAATTTTGCTAATTTACTCGCTCGGAGTCTACGCTCACCTGCAATAAGAATATATCCATCGATACTCTCTTTCACAACGATAGGCTGAAGTAAACCATCATTTTTTATAGACTCTGACAACTCAAGTAAAGAGGCTTCATCAAAATTTTTTCTTGGTTGGAAAGGATTTGCTTTAATCTCTTGTAACCCTATCTCTAAAACTGAATCTTTTTGACTGCCTTCATTTTCATAGGCTTCATCTATCTCACCTAACAGAGCATCTAATCCTCTCCCTAATTTCATACTCTTCACGAACTCTCTTCCTTTACTTGATTATTGCTTGTGCTAAGTTTTGGTATGCCACTGCCCCACTCGACTTCACATCATACAAAATTGCAGGCTTTCCAAAAGATGGAGATTCTGCCAACTTTACATTTCGAGGAACGACAATATATTCATTCTCTGTATCTTTAAAAAGTTTTGTTTTAAAATGCTGTTGTAAATCTGCAAAAACTTGTTTTGAGAGATTATTTTGTGAACTAAACATTGTCGGTACAAACCCTTTAATTTTAAGTTTTGGATTGATTGATTTTCTCACAAGTTTCACTGTATTTAAAAGCTGTGCCAAACCTTCAAGTGCAAAAAATTCACACTGAATTGGAATGAGTACCGAGTTTGATGCAGAGAGTGCATTAATCGTCATTGGTCCTAAGGCAGGAGGCGAATCTATGAGGACATAATCATACTCTTGCACAACATTTGCAATTGCACGTTTGAGCACAAGTTCTCTTCCCTTTGCATTTTCTGTATCATAATACTCTTTTTCAATCCCAACAAGCCCAATGTTGGATGGAGCAAGATGCAGCGTAGGCAAATCAGACTTTAAAATAATATCTTTGAGTTTTTTTGCACCGATAAGTACATGATAAATATTAAATTCATAATCATTTCTATGAAAACCTAAAGAGGTTGTTGCGTTTGCTTGAGGATCGGCATCAATAAGCAGTACTTTTTTTTCAGCGACTGCTAACGATGCTGCTAAGTTTACGGCAGTCGTTGTTTTTCCAACACCACCTTTTTGATTTGCAATTACAATTACTTCACTCATCTTAAACTGTATATCCTCTCATTGTTAATACTGATTGATCCATCATCTAAAAGTGATGCATCTCCTAATGATATTTTCTCTTTTTTGTTGTGTGTAGAAAAATCTTGATTCTTGTAAAATTCTAGCTTATATTTGCTAAAAATCTGCTTCCATGAAAATGCTTTTTCAAGATTTAGAAAATATTTTTCCAACAAGGAGTCTTGAGAAATAGCAATATCTAATTTTGCAAAATCAGCAACACTCTCTTGCAGGTTCAATCCAAGACCACAAACAAGGGTATCATTGACAATATGTGTTATCAAACCACCAATTTTTTGCTCACCTACGTAAAAATCATTCGGCCATTTCAACCAAACTTGTGACTTTTCTGCTGCTAATGTCATTTTCAATATATAGGCAAAATAGATAGAAGCCGATGCTAATTTTAAATCTTTTGGTAAGTGCTCTAAAGCAAGTGCAAAAGAGAGAAAAAGATTCCCTTCTACACCTATCCAACTGTTATTGCGACTCCCCTTCCCTGCTGTTTGCATTTTTGCAACAACTGCATAAGGAGCAGATACTCGTTTTTCTTGCAACAACTTTTTTAAATAGTCTTGCGTTGAATCAACAGATTCAAGATAAGATATCGTCAAGACCTAATCTTTTTCCATTAATATATGCAATGATACTCATCTCTTTTTTCGATGGCGGTTGCACAGAAAAAATACGAAGCACTCCCTTAGTACAAGCCACTACAATGTTGTCTTTATGAATCTCTATAATTGTACCACTTTTTCCAAGGGCACACTTATCGAGAAGTTCAAGTTTTTTAAGTTTCATGCCATTTTCCAAATAAACACCCGGCCAAGGAGTAAACGCACGGTATTTGTTATAGACTGTATAGGCATCCTCAAAGTTGACTAAACCATCTTGTTTGGTGATTTTTTTACAATGTGTTGCTTGGGATTCTATCTGTTTTTGTGGTGTGAGTTGTTCAAAGTTTTGCAAAACATCTACAGATAAATCGGCTGCAAGATGTGTAAGTTTTTCAAAAAGTCTCTCTAGCATCATATCTTTTGGCACATCAAAAGAGACTATTTTTAAAATATCTCCTGTATCTAAACCCTCTTCCATCAACATAGCTGTCACACCCGTTTGTTTATCGTCATTGAGTAAAGTTTGCTGAATAGGGCTTGCTCCACGGTATTGTGGCAGTATAGAAGCATGCAGGTTAATACATGGGGCATGTTCTAAAATAGCACGCGGTAAAATCTGCCCATAAGCCGCTACGACAATATAATCACACGCTATTTGTAAGAGTTCTTCTACAACAGCTTCCTCTTTGAGTCTGCTCGGTTGATACACAGATATCTCATGTTTTTGTGCAAGTGTTTTCACAGGAGGGGGTGTCATAGTTTTTTTACGACCTACTGGTTTATCTGGTTGTGTATAGACAGCGACAACATCTATACCATTTGTTTGCAGGAGTCTCGCTAAAATCACTTCTGCATACTCAGGGGTTCCCATAAAAATTATTTTCATATACGCTCTGCCTTTGTAAAGAGTGTACCACCCTTATGATTATTGTGGAGTATAAAGCTTTTGACATCATCCAAATGAAAGCCACTTGCTAAAAATGTATCAATATTTGCATTTAAAAGATACTCTGCTGCTTTTAATTTTGTCACAATGCCCCCCGTTGCAAAAACATTATGAGGGCTCGCTTCTTTTGCGAGTTCCTCTTTGGAAATCGTATGTACAACCTTGAGCACACATGCATTTGTATCTTTACGTGGATCTTTGTCATAATAAGCATCAATATCTGAGAGTATTATCAACAAATCTGCATTCAAGTGTTTTGCAATATAAGCGGAGAGTTGGTCGTTGTCTCCTACTTCAAGTTCATCTGTTGCTGTAGCATCATTTTCATTCACAATAGGAATGACATTATGGTGTAAAAGGGTATCTACTGTATTACGCACTCTTTGTATATCATCTTCTTTACTGAGATTTGCAGAAGTTACAAGCACTTGTGAACAGAGTAAATCATGCGATGCAAATTTTTTCATATATTTTTTCATCAGCACGGGTTGTCCAAGTGATGCAAGGGCTTGTTTGTTTTGCAAAATATTTCTATCGAGTTTGAGTTGTGTGTAGCCTGCTGAAACAGCACCTGAAGAGACTAAAATAACTTCGTGATGCTCTTTCACCTCTGCTAAAAAATCAACAAGTGCCTGCATCCTCTCCAATGCAATGGCATCTTCTTGTGTTAAAACTGCACTGCCAACTTTAACAACAATTCGCATATTAAGACTTTCGGTGTGCTTGCACAAGATTAAAAAGTGCGTATTTTAAAGCTTCAATATTTTTATTTGTAGCTGATGAGATAGGTGCTACTAAATAGGGTTGTGTTTTGTCATACCCCAAAGAAGCATCTGCCGAATCTTGAACATAAAAAGGCATCGTTGCATCAAAATTAAACTCATTTTTTTGAGAAGCTTCCAAGCCAAGAAGTGCTAAAAAACCATTTACAAGCTCGTTAATCTCTTCAGGCGGCACAATATCTACTCGCGTCAGTGCTATGGCATAGTTTGAGTGTGCGAGTTTATCACTAAAAGAAGCAATCTCATTTTGAAGTACTTCAATCTGCTCTTTTAAATCTCTATATGAAGCTAAATCAATCATATAAAGCAATGTCTGCGTACGTTCAATATGGCGAAGAAACTTGATTCCTAAACCTTTCCCCTCATGAGCCCCACCAATAATTCCCGGTATATCTGCCATCACAAAAGACTCATAATCCCCAATGTTTACTTGACCAAGTTTTGGAGTAAGTGTTGTAAATTCATAATTGGCAATCTCTGGTGTTGCATTTGAGACAGTTGAAATCAGTGTTGATTTTCCAACATTTGGAAAACCAACTAAACCAATATCTGCAATCAATTTTAAATCAAGTTTTATCTCTCGTGTTTGCCCTTTTTCACCAGGCTGTGCATAGGTAGGTCTTTGGTTTGTCGGGCTTCTAAAATGGTAGTTTCCTAAACCACCTTTGCCACCTTCAAGAAACTTCTCCTCTTGTCCATCTTTAATCATATCAAAGAGAACTTCTCCCGTTTGCATGTCAAGTATTTGTGTTCCAGGTGGGACAATAATGACCGTTCTTTTGCCACTTTTTCCACTCATACGAGAACCTTCTCCCGGTTTTCCCTTCTCTGCTTTTATGTGCATTTTTCTTTGAAATTTAGAGAGGGTATGTGTATTGTTATCACATTTAAACCAGATGTCACCACCTTTTCCACCATCTCCACCATTTGGACCACCATTTAGTACAAACTTTTCACGACGAAACGCAACACAACCTTGTCCACCTTTTCCTGATGAGACTGTTAATTCAACACTATCTGTGAACAAATGCTATCCTTTTTAATTTTTCTTTGGTAATTTGAAGTTTTTACTAAATTGTGAAAGAGTTTTTCACTCTGAGAAGTGGAAACTATCTGAGCAATTTGCTCAGATATGTAGAATTATGCAGCAGGTATAATAGAAACTTGTTGGCGTTTTTTATCTTTACGCTCAAAAGCAACTGTCCCTTCAATCAATGCAAAAATTGTATGATCTTTTCCCATACCAACATTTTTACCTGGGTGGATTTTTGTTCCACGTTGACGGATGATGATGTTTCCAGCAACTACGCTTTCTCCACCATATTTTTTCACACCTAGTCTTCTACCAGCTGAATCACGATTATTCTGTGTACTACCCTGACCTTTCTTATGTGCCATACTATTCTCCTTAAATTTGGTTCCTAAATTAAAGGGAACCTTTTCATTGATTTGTTACATAAAAGGAACAAAGTCCCTTTTACTACGCTAACGCTTGGTTTTACTCAGCGTAAGGCTCATGCAACTAGTTGCATTTTGATGCTTGGAGCATCACTCTTTAAACTACTTTTTTAATTATGCAGCTATTTTAGTGATTTTAACACGAGTGAAGTCTCTTCTAAAACCACGTTTTACTTTACTATCTTTACGACGACGCTTTTTAAAAGTAATCACTTTTCTATCACGACCTTCTCTGATAACTTCAGCACTCACAACAGCACCCTCTACAAAAGGAGCTCCAACTTTAAGTTCACCTGCATTTACTGCTAAAACTTCTTTAATCTCTACAGTCGTACCAGCTTCAAGAGACATTTTGTCAAGTGATAATTCATCACCTTCAGAAACTCTATACTGTTTCCCACCGTTTTTAATAATTGCGTACATTTATTATTTCCTTATAATTCTACTAAAAAGTGTGCAATTCTATCCAAAATTGCTTTAAGAAAAGTTTAATCCTTAACTAAAGCAACTGCATCTATCTCAACAAGTGCATTTTTAGGCAGTGTTTTGACTGCAACAGTTGAGCGAACAGGTTTATGTGAGCCAAAAGCTTCTGCATAAATCTCGTTTACTGTTGCAAAATCTTCCATATTAGCTAAAAATATTGTCGTTTTTACTACATTTTCTAAAGCACTTCCGCTCGCTTCTAGTACTGCTTCAAGGTTTTTCATCACTCGTACCGCTTGCACTACAACATCTTCACCTAAAAGCTCATCACTCCCCTCTGGTGTTAATGCGATTTGTCCTGAAGTATAGACCATGCCATTGACTACGACTGCTTGTGAGTAGGGTCCTATCGCTGAGGGTGCCTCATTTGTTTGTATAAATTCCATCTTTTACTCCTAATAGTTTTGAATTAAATTTTTGAAAACTCTATATAAATCTTCTACTTCTTTTTGTGTTGTTCGTTCATTGATTGCATGAATGGTATCATTTTTGACACCAAATTCTATAACCTCTATGCCCATTGGTGCT
>Ga0256829_1000980_pt1 | contig 24818 bp, 25 predicted proteins | sample 131447metaG_FD_185979 | JGI IMG/M metagenome (GOLD analysis project Ga0256829, IMG submission 185979) | Hydrothermal vent microbial communities from Lau Basin, Pacific Ocean - 131-447 | ecosystem: Environmental > Aquatic > Marine > Hydrothermal vents | place: Pacific Ocean: Lau Basin | collected...
GTGGTTAGAAAAAAGTTAGAAAATTTATTTCTTAATTTTTAAAGATACCGTATTTTAGGGGATTTTGAAGGTTTTAAAGTGGCTCCGGATACTGGATTCGAACCAGTGACCAAGTGATTAACAGTCCCTTGTATATGTTTTCCAAAGTTTTCTTAATTCTTTATTTCTCTTTTAAATCATCCTAAAATAGGCAATTATATGATATAATACTTTTCTAATGTTTTCCATATTTTTCCAAGCATTTCATTTATTTAGTTGGAAAAAAGTTGGAAACAAATAAAATATTTACAAAAAGGCAACATAATGGCTCCTACATATGATACCAAAAAAAGACATAAAACAAGCAAAACAGGCGTTTTTTATAGATACTCAACTACAAATGGTAAAAAAGACAAAACTTTTTATATTGTCTATAAAGATGAGCATGGAAAAACTGTTGAAAGCAAGGTCGGTAAAGAATCAGAAGGAGTGGGTGTCAATTATGCTTACCAGAAATATACCGAGACTCTTCAAAAAATAAAGCATGGCGAAGTAGTTCCGATTAAGAGAAAAAGAAAAAAAGTATTTACATTTGATGATGCATTTAATGAATACATAGAATATGCAAAATTGGATAAAGTGTCATGGAAAAAGGACATGCAACTCTATAATAAGCATCTTGTTGATTTTCATCAAAGAGAGCTTGCATCTCTCACCACAAAAGACTTTAATACACTTCAACATGAAAAAGCGAAAATATACGCTACGAGTACAGTAAAATATATCTTGGCAGTTGCACGCCAAATTATCAACTTTGCAATTAAAAATGAGTTAGTGAAGGGTTATAGCAACCCTATAAGTGAAGGCAAAGTAAAAGTAAAGAAATTTGACAATAAGAATGTTGGTTTCTTTACACATGAGCAAGCTGGACTTTTACTTAAAACACTAGAGAAGGAAAAAGGAAGTCCTTCTTATATATATGAGTTAACTGTCTTGCTACTCCATACTGGTGCAAGATTTTCTGAAGTTGCATCGCTCACATGGAATGATATTAATTTTGAAGAGAATACAATCTATTTCAAACCGACAAAAGATGGTAATAAACGGCATATAGCAATGAGTAATTTGGTACAAGAGGTTTTAAAATCATTACCAAAAGAGAATGAACTTATTTTATCAACGTACAAAGGGACTCAAATCAAGCAGATGCCAAAACGTTGGCAGAAAATTGTAGATAATCTTATTCCAGAGAATAAAACAACAATAGCAAGAGTAAATGACAAAAAAGAGTTGATCGAATTGTCAGATGAAGAAAAGAAAATCTTACAAAAACAAAAGAAGAAAAGGTTGACTACACATAGTCTTAGACATACTCACGCATCTTGGATGGCGATGAGTGGGAAATTTAACTTGATGGAGATACGAGACGAGCTAGGGCATAAAAATATTACAATGACTGAGCGATACTCTCACCTACTTCCAGAGGATAGACATAAGAAAGTAAGTGAGTTATTTAATTAGAGAGGATTCGGTAGTGTTCAATAATCTGTGTCAGCATCGGATAATTCCTAAAATTGTATCATAAATCTAAAGCATCATCCAACCTGCCATCGAAAAAGATGGCAAGTTGAGAGATGGTAAGTGACCAGCTCCGAATTGGCATAGTCCATTTTTTCTGAGCATTTTGAATCCCCATATAGAGCAATTTAGTAAACTTTCATCGTTTGGAAATGCACCTTTATTTTTTGTGAGAGTGCGAAATTGGCGATGTACCGACTCAATGATATTTGTCGTATAAATCACTCTACGAATATCTTCAGGATACTTAAAATAGACAGATAGATTCTCCCACTTATTTCTCCATGACTGAAAAACGATAAGATATTTTTTACCCCATTTCTCTTCAAGCTTATCAAGCTCATATTCAGCCTCCTCTTTGGTGAATGCCTGATAGACAGCTTTGAGTTCAGCGGCAAACTGTTTTTGATTTTGCGAGCCGACATATCTTAGAGAGTTTCTAATTTGATGGACAATACAAAGCTGTACTTCCGTATCTGGAAATACTGAGTTTATAGCTTCAGGAAAGCCTTTGAGACCATCAACGGAGGCAATGAGTATATCTTGTACTCCTCTATTGTGTAAATCAGTGAGTACCTGTAACCAGAACTTGGCACCTTCACTCTCGCCAAGGTATAGTCCAAGTACCTCTTTTCTTCCATCAATGCGTACACCAAGAACAGTGTAAAACGCTTTAGAAATATAATGACCATCCTCTTTTACTTTGTAATGAATAGCATCTAAAAATATAAAAGGATATGCTGCTTCTAACGGTCTTGTTTTCCACTCTTGGAGCATCGGTATGATTTTATCGGTTACGGCACTTATAGCCGCTTTAGAGAACTCTACACCGTATATATCTTCAATATGTTTGGAGATTTGGCTGTAGCTGTTACCAAGTGCATAGAGTGAGAGCATCTTCTTCTCAATCTCATCTGTCATAGTTGTTTGATTTTTCTTTACTATTTGAGGCTCGAAACTACCGTTTCGATCTCTTGGGACATCAAGTTCAAATTTACCATGATCACTTTTCATGGTCTTGGTAGCATAACCATTTTTACGGTTTTTATTGAGGTCTTGTGCTAAGTGTGAGTCTATCTCAGCTGCAAGTGCAGCTTCTGTGAGTTGTTTGATAAGGGAACTAAGTGCTCCATCAGCACCACCAATTCCTTTACCTGCTTTAATATCTTGAGCAAATTGTTCTACATCTACTTCTATCTTCATGTGTCTTTCCTTGGGTATGTGTTATTTTACCCGATTGACACAGAATTTTGAACGGTCCCGAGGATTCAAATATTTCCCATCATATATCTCAATACTCTGATACTTTTATCTTTTGGAAGTTGAAAAATTTCCTCATACATAGCAATTGTTATTTTACATGCATTTCTTTTATTTATATTTTTTGCGCTAAGATTATCTAGTATATTTACAGTATCACCATACTTTGAATATAATTTTAAATAAACAGTTGTTAAATCTTTTTCAACCTCTTTTTCTGTTGGTATCCGTATTGAATGGTCTTGAGAACTAATAACATCATTCATTATATGCAATTCTTTATCTCTCATTGTTTTTGTGTAATATTTATTTAAGTCAAAAATTCGCCCATCTTCCATCATCAGAGAGTAACAATCAGCTATATTTTTTCTTTGTAGCTCTTTATGCATATAAATCATATTCTTCATAGCTTTTAATAAGGAATTATCTGACGAATAAGGTAATGCTTTAAGATATATAGAACTTATTATTTTTCTAGTTTTAGCATACATTTCATTCTTACTATCACCATTTTTAATGGATGTGTGTACAATATGAATTATTTGGTCGAATTCTTTTGGATAGTATGTTTTTATTGTTTGATAAATTGGTATTTTAAGTAAGGTACTTTCTAGTTTAATGCTATTGTTCCATCTCCTAAACTCTGTAGCTGATAAATTTACTCCATTTGTAACTTGAGTGATTAAGCCAGCTTCTTTAAGTTCGTAATGTGATGGCTTCCATATGTCACTACTTTTAATGGCATATGCCTTATCTAAAAATGATTTACTAACTCCTCTTGACAAATAATAAGCCCTATTGCTATCAATAACATATTGAATCTCTTTATCATTCATTCCGGGAAATGATGGTTGATGAAAACCTAAGTAAGCGTTTTTATTAATGAGTCTTATAGCTCCAGCCATATAAATATCAACACAAGCACTATAACAACCTGTTGATGTATATGTAATTAACTTTTTCTTTTCTAAGTATTTAGATAGTTTTTGAGCTTCTGCAATTCTCCCACCTGTACTATTTAAATGAATTACTTTTATATTCGGATATTTTTGAAAATATTTTTTGACTTCTTTTGTTAATCCAAATTTTATTCCACCATAAATTTCTAATTCTTCTCCATTTCTTAATATTGATATTGTATATTTAGGGATATCATCTTTACCTAGTCCAATTTTTGTGAATTCTTTAATTTGTGGGACAAGAACTGTAAATGTTGTATTAAGATAATTTATCGAGCCTAATATAACTAATAAAAATACTGTAATAGCTGTAAAACTTTTTTTCGAAGTCTTCATATGGTTTTGAGCAGAGCGCCACAGTCCTATAAACTGCCATGGTCCAAGTAAGATTAATATCGTCCACATAACAACAAAAACAAATGCCAGTGAAGGATGTAGTGTAAATTTTATTTGAGCTGAAAGTATAATAACTAAGTATGCAGCAATCAAACTAACAACTACTGTATTTATCCAAAAGCTTTGCCATAATGGCAACTTCCCATAAAAATGCTTTAAAAAATAGTTTGAAGATTTCTTGTTGTTATTTATAGACTCACTTTGTAAATGTTGTTTATTATTTATATACCATTCACCAAATATATCCACTGCATTGAGTTGGTTTAAATGGATACGATTGATTATATCTTCATATGTTAAGCTGTGATTTTTAGAATATTGCGCGATGGATATATAACCATCAGGTATTTTTGCTGAATATGTATCATTATCTGTATTAGTGTCAGATTCTTCTAGCTGTTGAAGACGAAGAGTTAAGTATTTTTGCTTTGCTTTTTCTTCATCTCCATTTGAAAGAGCCATTGATTTTGCCCAAATAGCATTATCTGTATTTCCCTCTCTTATTTCAAATTCAATTCTGTCAATCTTATTCTGACTCATATACTATCCATTAAAGGCATTTAGAAATTCTACGATACCAGCTGTATAAGAAATCCATCCAAAAACAATCAAAACCTTAGCTAATCCAGACCAAAATCCAGATCCTTTATATTTATCAGATGCTCTCCATGTTCCAATAAATGCTATTGGCTCATATATAACCCAAATAAGTGCAATTCCCAATATAAAAGGGACAGAAACACTTTGTTCCCCAATTACAAATAGTATTCTAAAGATAATGTTAACACCAAAAAGAAATAGCCAATAACTTTTAGCTAAGCCAAAGTCACCACTTATTAACTTCTTCCAAAAACCTTTGCTCTGCATTGCCTCTTTATTTGATTCAGAAGTCTGCTCGGTAGTAATATCAGTTTTTTCTATTGTTGGCCCAATTTTCTGCTTTTCTTTGTTATTGCTGTGATTATTTACTTCATTTGTAGGATTGATTAAAGATTCACTTTTTAATTGTTGTACTCTAAGTTTAATATATTTATATCCAGCTTTTTCTTTATTACCACCTGTAAGGGCCATAGCTTTTAGCCATAAAGCTTCAACTTGAGTTTTATTTTTTACTTCTTCACTTGCTTGTAGATAGAATTTCGAATCATCAACTTGCATCATATATCCTTGTTTTTATAGTCTCTCATTCTCAAAAGCTAAGATAACTCTTTAATTTTAGTATCTCTTTAAGTTATTATAATCACTTTGTTTATACTTTTTGTTTTGACATCTTTTATTCCACAATTTATTTCTATTATTTAATTTTTTTACTTTTCTATTGTAACTATCTATTGCACTTTGACTATATCGGTCGACAGTAAAATACAAAATATCTAAGTTCCTTTTTAAACTATCAAGGTTCTTTTGTTCATTCACACACCATTTGAGTTCATCATATGATAAAATTGCACTTGTAAAGGCTTTCTTGGTTAAAGTTATATTTATATGGCTATCATGATCCAACTTAATCCATTCTCTTTTAGTATTAAAGTCTCTTTTACTTACTTCAATATGGTAGAGACCTTTTTTTAGTAAAATTCCTTGTTTAAATTTTGGCTTAATGTTCAAAATTTTGATTGTTGCATTAGATGGGTTAGTAGTTATATTTAAAGAAAATGTGTTTCCTATCCGATTAAGATATATTTTTCGTTTTATATCTGTATTTAAATTTACCCAAAACAACTTACTTTCATACCCTATACTGGAAACTTTTATATGATATTTTCCAGGTTTTAAGCGAATGTTGTCATAGTATTTTGGCTTAATATTTAGAATACTAACTTTGGCATTACTTGGAAAAGTTATAATATGTAATGAGAATTTATCATCATATGATGTTGTATTATAGTTGTAGTTATTATCTGTTTGGGTGCTAGTTATGATTGGTTTTTCTACATATGTTGAGTCTGAATTATTTGCTGACTTATTGATATTAATTATTACCCATGTAACAATTAAAATAATCATCAACATTAAGAAGATACCTTTAAAAGGTATCTTCCCATCTTCCGTATCTATTGCAGTGTTTTGGTTTTGATTTAGTGCTTCATCAATTTTATTGATTCTTCTTTCCCCGTAACTTGTATCAGTATTAATTTTTTGTTCTTGCTTGGTTTGAGTTGCTTTAGGCTTTGATTTCAAATAAGGAATACCTGTCTTTTTAAACTGTTGTACTCGAAGCTTTAAATATTTATATTTTGCCTTCTCTGTATTTCCTGCAGTTAGAGCCATAGCTTTACGCCATAAAGCATCATCTTGAGTATTTGTATCTACTTCTTGATTGGCAATTATATATAATTCGGAATCATCTTGGGAGTTATTCATTATCATCTCCTAATATCGAATTAGTTAATTTTTTGAAATATTTTTGTACATTATGACTTGAGAGAGCGTCGTCTAATGCTAATTTTATATCATTAACCATTGATGTTCTATACTGAAATGGAAGATGATGAATCTGACTACGGAACTCTTCATATTTTTTATTGACGCCATTGGGATTTTCTTCAGCAAATCTCAGTGCTTTTATGGCTATGTTAGTGCCAAAACGATGTTCAAGAAAAGTTAACTCTTCTTTATCTAGCTTATTATCTTCCATAAAAGCTTTAACATAAAACCAAAGTTGAAATTTTTCTACAATATGTTCACTCTCATGCTTTAAATTTTGTAATGTAGTTGATTCAAGATCTTTTCTTATCTTAGTTATTAATGCACTTGTGCTGAGTGGTGCTTCTCTTGTATCATCAACCCACCAATAGTATAGTTCACTCATTGAGAAAAGAGTTAATGCTTTAGCCCGAATTGGAAATATAGGATGAGTATGTTTAGAATATGCAAAATCATCATATTTTAGGGATTGTATCTGATGTAAATAACTATGTAAGTTATGTGTAATAAATTCATCACTCAAACCAGAAACTGTTTTTATAATAGCTCTCAATGCACTATCGATTGAGCCAGAACATATTAAACCAATGCGATCTGCACTAATCTCATGAGATTGATATATTCTGCTTATTTTCATATCTAAAAGTTCATTTTCTGTTCTTTCAATCTCTCTATACTCTAAGTGATCAAAAAGATAATGACCTATTTCATGTCCTATTACAAAAGCAAGCTCATTCTCTTTCATATTATTTACAAGACCAGAACTAATCATAATTATTATATTGATACTATTCTCTATAGAAAAACAACTAGCATTCATTTCTGCATCATTATAGACATAACACTCCAACTCTATATCTTGAATCTCTAGCTGAACTAAAATAGTCTGTATAACATCATATATTTTTGGAGTAATTTCTTTTGTAACTTTGAGCGAAGTAGATAAAAGATGCATCCGATGTGTATTTGAATGATTGGCATGCTTTGCAAAAAGCCCCTCATGTTCTGCAACATTATCATCGGCATATCTTAATCTATTTATATCTTTCATTATGTATATTTTTTCCTTGCTTCTGCAATTAACTGAATCATTTTTTCGGCTTGCTCTCTAGTTTCTGGATTACTTGATGCAACACGAGCATTCCATTTTTGATATTGTTCTCGCAAATGCTTTTTAATTTCTTTATTTGTCATACTTGGATCAATACCAAGTAATGTTTCATCATCTGCGTGGGAGGCATGCATAGTAACTGGTAATGTTTTTTCTATCATACTTCTAAATTGCTCTCTGTTTAAGTCAATAAAATCAGCAATATCATGAATTATTTCTAATTCTGCATCATCAGCTTCTCCATCAGCTTTGGCGACATCTAAACAAACTTGAAATAATTCAAATTTTTCACCTTCACTTGCAATATTTTCTATACCTTCAAGAACATCATAAATATCAATACTATCATTTTCTATTTCCTGATATGCATCTTTTATGTAGGAATTAAGGCGATTTTTTTCAGTATCTCGTAACTCTTCTTTATAATATGAAAGTCGTTTTTTTATCCACGATTTAACAACATTTGCTTCATTTGCATCCATATCTCCATCACTGGCACTTACAAGCATAGCCGTTTTAATCACCATCTCTTCAAAATATTCAATATTCTCCTCTTTGTCTATATATCCTTGCTCTTTATTATTATAAGTAAGAGTAAGATCATCTTCAGCATATATATTTCTAGAAACTGGATCAAAAACAAAAACTTTAAATTTGATTTTTCTATTACCACTTCGTGGGAATTCCAAAAATAGTTTTGGTATGTTTGTTATAGTCCACCAATCTTTAAAAATTGTATTTTCATATGGCATTTCATCAATATCTGATTCATAAAAGAAAACTCTTGAATTTTGAGCTTGAAAATCTTCATATGTACTAAATACAGGAGTTTCTTCCTCATCTGTAATATCAAAAATTCGAATTTGAAATTTTACATCAAAATTATCATGGGGACCTTCAATAACACCTTTAACCTTAATATTAAAGACATCCCAATCATAGTCTTCCCCTTTAATTTTATCTTCTGTTACTTCAGTTTGGAATTCTTCACCTACTGAATTTGAAAAATCTTTTGTTATATCCTTTCCTCCAAATAGTGAAGTAAAAAGTGTTTCTATTGTATAAATTGGACCCCATGGAATCCCCCACCATCCGAATAATAATGATAAAAGAAAATATTTAAATCCATATTGAAATGTACTTTCATTCGGACCTATATAAAAGAAAGGAGAATTTTTCTTTTGTGTAATAACTAACAATGAAATGGTATATTGAAAATAAACTATTTTTCCGCCTTGAGAAATGAGTTTATTTATTTCACTATGACTTTTATTTTCTAATCCTACGATATCCATAATATTACCTTTTAATCAACTAAAAATGCATCTAGTGTATTTTTTTTACTGCTATTAACACCTAAGTTGAGTTTTTTAGATTCTACTTTTCCAGAATTAACATCCCTAACTTCACAATGCATTATTTGATTTTCATCATAACTATATTTTACTTCAATAGGTTGACCTTCTGGTCTATTAGCTGGCAAGCTAATTTCAATTTCATCTATCTTATCTACAAAGTCTGGATCAGTATCTTCACCTTGAGTTATTTTTACAGATACAACTTCTTGACCTTCATGTGTTGTATAAAATGTATCTGACATACTTGCTGGCAAAGGTGTGTTTTTTTTCAAAATAATTGAATTTACATCAATATATTTACCTAGGTTCTCATTATATGCAAGAATTATTGCTCCATAACTATGATTAGCAACATCACCTACCTTGATTGTACTCATTTCACTTGCGATAGTAGTAGAAACGGTAGATGGATTATCCTTAACTAATACTAATCCCGCTTTTATGGCTGCACCAAGAGCAACAGCTTCATCAACATTAACTGCAATAATTGGTTCTTTACCCATTAATTTCTTTATAGATTTTTGAATAGATGGAATTCTAGTGCTTCCACCAACAAGAAGAATATAATCTATGTCAGATTCTTCACAATCTGCTTCATCTAATACTTGTTCGACAAGAAGTTCTGTTCTTGAAATATAGGTAGATATTTTTTCTTCGAATTCTGCCTGAGTTACTTCTATTGTTACCTTTCCATCTTCACCAGAAAGTTTTTGCTTAATTGCTGGTCTTGATGAAATAGATTTTTTCATCTCTTCTGCGATTAAAAGAAATTCATGTCTATCATCTTCATCAGTATAAAGTTTCCCATTCGTTACAGATTTATATTTTTCTTCTATCAATTCAAACATAGCTTGATCAAAATCAACACCACCTAAATGATGATCTCCAGCTGATGCAACAATTTGAATATCTTTACCATCTGTCTGTGTGACTGTGACATCAAATGTACCACCACCTAAATCATAAACAAGACCTTTACCTTTTATATCAGCTGTTGATGCATAGTAAAGTGCAGCTGCAGTAGGTTCATTAATAATTGCTATTACATTTAAACCTGCTAATTGACCTGCTTGTATTGTTGCATTTCTTTGATTTTCTTTGAAGTATGCTGGTACAGATATTACTACATCCTGTATTGATCCTACTTGTTTAGAAGCATCTTGAGCTAGTTTTTTTAAAATGAATGATGATAAATCACTAGCAGTGTAACTATTGCCATGAACATTAAATCTATAGTCATCATTATGCATTTCTCTTTTAAACTCTTTTGCTACTAAACTAGAGTCTGTTGCTGCAGTATTTTTAGCTTCTTCTCCTATTAGTACATTGCTATCACTTTCAAAATATATAACAGAAGGAGTGATTCTATCTCCATCTTTATTTGGTACTATTTCTGGTTTTCCAACACTATTGAGTGAAGCAATCGCCGACATTGTTGTTCCTAAATCTATTCCTACTATATTAGACATCTTAATTTCCTGTGTTTAATTTATATATCACTACTTCTGCAGGTCTTACTACTTTAGTTGTGTTTTCATCAACTTGAATTATATAACCATTTTTTTTGACTTCTTTTATTGTAGAATCTAATGTATCATCACTAGTCTCTACCGTAGTCGTTATCTTTGCAACTTTTGAATACTCTTTAAAACTGCTACCTGCTTCAATTTCAACTTTTTCTATACCATTGTTTTCAAGTAATATTAAAATATCTTCTTCTATCTCAGAGAGTGAAGAACAATTAGATTCAAGCTTTTCTTCTTGAATAGACTCAATAATTCTAAACAATCCCTTAGTAAAATTTTTAAACTGCTTTTGATCATATCCGTCTTCATATCTTCGAATTTTTTCTTCTTTTTGTAAAGACAACTCTTGAATAGAAGCTATATGCTCTTTCATAGCTTCCATTTCAGACATTATATGTTGCACAAAATTATTCAAGCCTTCTTTTGTCTTAGTATTTTGCGCTTCATACTTTGCCAGTTCTTGAACAAATAATTTTACCGTTTTCTCAGTATCTTTATTTGATTTAGTACTTGCTATAGATAATTGATTTAAAAAATCCTCGAATTCAATAGGTATATTTTTAATCCTAAAACTTTTTTGATTTAATAAAGCAAAAATGATACTTATCAATGTTAGAACAAATATAACACTCAATATGATAATTAATACACTAGAATCCATTGTACTAGTTTCTTCCATTGAGTTTTTGAGCTGCTTTCCAAGCTGAATATGATTGTTTTCCTGCACAATTTTGATTAAAATAATTAGTCATTCGTTTGACTTTATTAACTTTTTGATTGTAGTTATTAACAGAAGTGTTATCATATTGATTTACGTAAGTATCATTGATTTCTTCTCTTAACCATTTTGCTTCATTGTAAATTTTTACACATTTTTCCATTGCCTCATCAGAAATCACAGGAACACTACCTCTTGTGCTACTTGATGGCGGTGCGATATACTCTCTTGCACTCAAAGCGCAAGTTAAAGTTAATGTCATAAACAACATAACTGTATTTTTTTTCATAATAACTCCATATTTGTTGTTTTTGAAAGTAATAGCTGATTTTTGAATTTACAGAAGATTTATGACACTGCCAATAATTTTGATTAATCAATAACCTTAGTAAATTACTTCAATTATATAGCACCACACCTTAAACAATACAATTAAAAACTAAAAACAATAAATAAATAACAAATTATAATACTACACACAACTAAAACGATTACAGAACTAAGTCACATATCCATAAAATTAGTATATTAGCTAGACTCCTTATAAAAAATTTTATAAGATTTTTTTCTTTTATTCATTGAGAATCACATACGCATGATAACCAGTATTAATCTCTATACAACACATCAACCATAAATCCTATGTATGCTATATCCTTAATAAGTTTTTTCTCCTTATTTCTACTATATTCCGTATCTTGAAGTTTTCTAAAATCTATATGAATATTATGCGGTCTATGTTTTTCTAGACTTTCCTTTATGTCATAATCAATTGATGTATCCAAACCAGGGTATCTATTTGAAAGATATTCTCCATACATATTGCGAAATAACACCATATCTTTATCTTGAATATATACTTCTTCGTTTCTGTAATCTACTTCTTCAAATATCCTATTAGCAAGAAAGACAAAGTATCTATACTCAAAATCATTATTTGTTCGAAAAGAAGAGAAACCATGTAATTCATTTTCTATGTAATTATGATTATACATCTTATCTAAGAAATACTCTCCCTCTTGTAAATTAGATTGTAGGCTGTATGAATTTCTTAAATATGCCAAATAAATATGTCCTGAACCTTCTGCATATAGCAGAGCATTTTCTCTATCTCTTGCATCTCTCTCCTCTTGGCTTAAATTTCTCCCTTCTCTCGGTCTACCTAAAACTACTCTCTCTTGATATTGATCATATCTATCAAGGATATGACTAATTTGAATGCCATTTTCCACAAAAGTCCCTATCATACTTCTTGTATAATTAAAATCTCTCTCAAAATCTTGCTTGTCAAGCCTGTTCAAAATAAGCATTGTTGGAATTTTTCTATTTGAAACAAACTCAAGATATTTCAGTGTCTGAATAGTGGCAACCATACTTTCATAGCCATATTCAAACGGAATGATAATTAACTTTGCTTTCTCAATCAGCTTTTTGGCATAGCGTGTTTCAAAATTTGCACCTATATCAAAGATGCCATGCTTTGGAGTGGCAGTGATTTTCTTTACCTGTGAGAAATGGTATTTATGCTCATTATCAAGCATAAAACTACTCTTATCCACATAGATTGGCAAGTTAAACAATCTACCTATGTTATATGTGAGTAATGTACAACCTACTCCATGCTTCTTATTCATTACCAGAATCATAATATTAAAAACACCTTAAAAATAAATTTTTCTATATTCTACCATATTTTTTATCCCAAAATAAGGGAGAATAAAAAAGTCTGTTCTCCTCAAACAACCATAACAAGGGGTTCGAAGCAAGCATTTTTTATTTATTAGAATTTTACCATCAAAACAAAACAAGGAGACACAAAATGAAAACAATCAATGTTCAAGAAGAAATTCTCAAGGATTTACAAAACAGATATCAAAAGTCAGTGCTCAATAAAAAAGAGCTCGCATATGAGACTGGATTGCTTACGGTCTTTCCATTAATTTATGTCGCTGACTATCTATCAGACTGGAATCATAATATTAAAAACACCTTAAAAATAAATTTTTCCATATTCTACCATATTTTTTATCCCAAAATAAGGGAGAATAAAAAAGTCTGTTCTCCTCAAACAACCATAACAAGGGGTTCGAAGCAAGCATTTTTTATTTATTAGAATTTTACCATCAAAACAAAACAAGGAGACACAAAATGAAAACAATCAATGTTCAAGAAGAAATTCTCAAAGATTTACAAAACAGATATCAAAAGTCAGTGCTCAATAAAAAGGAGCTTGCGCATGAGATTGGAATGTCTGTGGGCGCTGTCAATAATTATATATGCCAAGGGTATGGAGTTCCTCAATATAAAAAACTGGGTCCTGCGAAAAATGCGCCTGTGGTATTCCCTTTAATTTATGTCGCTAACTATCTATCAGAAGTGATGGAAGTAGCATAGCACCATTCTTAAGAGCATATGGGGTGCTCTTATAGTGGTTCTATACATAGTTCAACAAATATCAAACAAAGGAAGAAAAATGAATACAACAACAAAAATTAATTACAAATCAACACAAGGAGAAAAAATGAATGCAACAAAAAAATTCAACACAAAGGAAAGAAATATGAAAAAATCTATGAAAGCTATGAACAATCCAGACTATAAGACAGACACTCTTAAATGTGGCACTGGGTTTTCTGCTATTGGTACCCCTGAACAGGCGATTAAAAACTTGTCTATAGATCACACAAATGAGTTTATGATAGAGATAGACAGATACGCGAGAGAGACCTTCCTTGCCAACCATAGTGTGAACAATATCTATACAGACATTACAAGCATAGATCCTGCTTCAGTCGCTGATATTGATCTCTTTGTTTTCGGCTCCCCTTGTCAAAGCTATTCGATTCAGGGCAAACGTCTTGGAATGAATGACACTAGAGGCACTTTGATCTACAATGGATTGAGTATTCTCAAGGAAAAGAGTCCCAAATACTTTATCTATGAGAATGTCAAAGGTATGGTAAATCACGACAATGGCAATACCTTCGCTGTGATAAAGGCAGCCTTTGAAGAGCTTGACTACAATATTAGCTATCAAGTGCTCAATGCGAAAAACTACGGCGCCGCTCAAAACAGGGAGAGACTCTTCATTGTCGGTATCAGAAAAGATATCAAACAAAAGTTTACATTCCCTGAACCACAGCCTGTATCGAACTGTGTAAACAATTATATCAGTAAAGGTGGTGATTTTTCAAACTATCTCTTTGATGAAGAGGTTGTCCCCCACATCTCAAAAAAGCAGACTGATATACAACATAAGTTTGATATCCCTCGCCTTAGCTATGCAAGTGATAAAAGAGTCATCTCCACCAATGGAATAGCGCCATGTTTCTTGGCAGGCAACACCAAATGCAAATTCTATGACGAGGTGAATGGCTTGTTTAGATACCTCACAGAAGATGAATTGAAACGAATTCAGGGCTTTCCGGAAGATTTTAAATTCCCTGTCTCTAAAAGTCAGACCAGAAAACAGATCGGTAACTCCATCTATGTGGGCGTACTGGAGGCGATATTGAAAAATCTTATCCCTGAACACTACTTCACAGCATCTCAAGTTGCAGCAATGGCTGCCTAATCAATTCAAATCAAAAAAGGATATCTAAAATGAATACAACAACAAAAATCAATCACAAATCAACACAAGGAAGAAAAATGAATACACCAAAAAAACTCAATTCAAAATCAACACAAGGAGCAAAAATGAGTACAACGAACAAAGCGAATAGACACTTTACAGCAGAGGATATGAATCTCTTTAGCTGGGCAGGAAGCAAACGCAAATACAAAAACTCTTTCGAGACTGCGCATGCAGAGTTGAAAGTAAAAAAAGTCAAATACTATATTGAAGTATTCGCAGGTTCACTGGCTTCTCTTTTTCATAATATCGAGCATGTCGATGCAGAGACGATCGTCATTAATGACATCAATAAAAAGCTTATCAATCTCTATAGACATATTCAAAAATCTCCAAAAGAGCTTTTTGAGAAGTTTAAAATTCTTGAAGATGAGTATATGCGTATCATTCCAGAACATCTTTTGAATAAAAAGCTTGTACCAAAGGAAGATAGAGAAGAGTTTCAAGCCAATAATGATTTCTATCTCGAGGTAAGAGCAGTGCTCAACAGCATCGATCTGGATATAAACCATGCGGCACTGCTGTTATTTCTACTCAATAGAAACTTTAATGGTCTCTACAGTGAAAATAAAAAAGGAAAGATAAACTCCTCATTCAACTGGTCAGCAAAAGCACTTAATATGACAAAGATCGAAACAGCGATCAATAACCTGCATCTCTTCTTCAATGCGAACCAGATCGTATTTGAAACCATGGATGCGGCAAAGCTCATTGAAAAATATGAGTGTGAGGATACATTTATCTATCTTGATCCTCCTTACATTGACACTGAAGTTCAATATACACAACAGAATGAAAAATCATTCAATCTGCTGCAAACGCATTTGGATATGCTGGAGAGCTGCAACAAGTACAGATATGTCCTGTATTCCAACAATCACCATGAGGCTTTTATTCCTCTCTTTGATGGCTATACGAACTTCTTCAGAAGCAACAATATATCGGCAAATGACAAAAAGAACAAAAAGGAACTGCTTGCCTATAAAGTCAATCAAGCAAAAGCTATTGAATTTATGCCTGTAGTGCAGCTACTCGATATATCTCTGCAAAAGGATATCACTCCAGTGAACAATCCTATCCAGTCAAAAGCCGTCTCAAAACTGCTTGATCTAGATATGCCTGAAAATGGGGCTGCCTAAATAATGTGGTCTATCCCAAACAAGGAGGCTGATATGTAAGAACATGCAGATAATGATAACAACCACCACTCTAAGTTGCCATACATACTTTTAAAAGTAGTGAACCTCCAGATATGTGAGATACATGTCAAATAACTGTTATGGAAGCATAATAGCACTAAAAAAGGATACCAAGTGAATAAAAAAGAACTCAATAAATATGCAGATATGGAACTGCATGAAATAAAAAAATATTACAAGAAGGGAGAGCTTTACGAATATCTGTCCAATAAAGTTTATGGTATCAACTATGAAAGAATGGAACTTGATCTCTCAAGTTATTCTTGTGCCGACCTCTATAAAGAGAGGATCTATGTTGATTCATTTTCCAAAAGGGTTTCAAGAACGATCCCAAGTGAAATATGTCAGGAGTTAAGAGAGATATTGAGTGAGTTCAACTCATAAAAAATATTTTTTAATTCATTTATTATAATCTCTGTAAGGAGATTATATGACAGATAAGAAATCAACCCTTCCACATAAAAAGATAAGAGTTATCCAGTTCCTCTTTAAAAGCTATCTTGACAAGACCACCGCCAAAAAATACTATGCCGTTGTAAATCTTTATCAAATCACAGGGAATGAACACCTGCTTGCCTTCATAAAAGAGGAGATATTGAAAATAAAAGCACTCCCTGAATTCGATCCATCCAAGATAAAACAGTAGCGCCTCTCTCTCGTCTCTATTGATCTTTTACTGCGAAAAACACGCAGTGTTTTTCATGCAGGAATAAGTCAATAGCAGAGATAAGGTGCTCTAAGACGCCTTTGGGCGTCTCTTGATTTACTTTTAAACAACTGCGGACAGAATCACAAAGAGAGTTCTAGGCGATATTAACAGCTATCTTTATTTACGCTCATTGCTAGTATTTGTTAGCTATTTATACCAGTAACTTTAGTCATAAAATCAATTAAAGCATCCCCTGGATCATCAATTTCTGAAGACATCATTGTAATACCCCATTGTTTAAGAATATCTTCTTGTATAGGATTTGGTTTATGTGAAAAAATATATGAAGTTGGTTGAGGCTGACCTTGAGCATTATTTTTCCACATTTGAGACAGTTTATAAAAGAGTAATCTTATATTGATATCTGATAAGCTATACCCAATGAACAATACAGTTTTACCTAGTATATCTGACCTTAATTTTATATCTAGAGGTGTTTCAAATTCTAAACGCTTAAAATAACTGGTTTCATCTAAAACAATAGAGTCATTATCATCTATATCACCATGAAATTTTATAATTTGTGTAGTTTGACTGTCCGTTTTGACTAAATCACTTACATTTATTATTTTATGATACTTCTTATTATTTTCATCAAATGACTTTTCTATCCATTTATCAAAGTTAGTAGTATAGATTAATGGGAAATTTGCATTTGCAATAATGTTGTGAATTTTGGATTCTTTTATTTTTATGTTACCAGAATGCCAGCTTCTATCCATCCAACTGCTTAGTTTTTCTAAACTACCATGTTTTATTCTATAGTACTCTGCTAAAGCTAAATTATCACCAAATGTCGAATATATTGCAGGGTCATACCCAAGGTCATCAGCAATTTTAGCAATTAATCCACTCCACGAAGGTATTCCTAAGCTCATTGAAACACCGGCTCCCACAAATAAAATTATATTATTTTGTTTATATGCCTCTTGTAATCGCTCCACAGTTAATTACCTTCTTTTAAAAATTTATTAAAAGCATCAAATGCAATTTTTCTCATTGAAATATCATTTTTTTTATCACCTAATTCAGAAAATGTTTTTTTCTCGCCATTTGGTATAAAAACACAATCCCATTGAAAGTCTCTATTTCCTCTTGGCTCAGATGCAATTTTTCCACTAACTTCACCATTGAAGAGAAACATCTTTTTGCCATCACAATATCCAATTGTTGTTTTTGCAATAGCCTTAGTATCTTTGCATGTTCCTAAAAGCTCTGAAAATTTATCAGCTTGCAATTTATCCCAAAATATTTGAGTTAATCCACCTGGAAAATCATTTAAACTAGCTATATATAAGCCTGTATGTTCAACAAATAGAGGTTTCCCTACTTTTTTAAATGCTTTCAATAGTTTATCCTCTACTAATTTTTCTATATTAGTAGTTTGAATTTCTTCAATCTTTAATTTAGCAACAATTACTTCTGCGTGTGTTAATAGTGATTGAACTTCTTTGAGTTTATGTTCATTATTTGTCACAAATCGTATTTTCATATTAAACCTTCAAAAATTTATATTTATTTTGCATCTCAAACATTCTTTCAAGGATATCCTTTCTTTTACTTTCTTGATAAAATGATAGATAATCATCATTGAGTGATTTATTATGAATTGATGGATTATCAGAGCAAATAACAAAAGGTACCCCATGCTCAATAAACTCAAGAGCTGGATGATAATCATTTTCTTTTACAGCTCTGGTAAGTCTATTACTAATCGGACAAACTTCTATACATACATTTTTTTCTTTTATATATAACATCGTCTCAAGGCTTGCTCCTGCAGCTGTACCATGACCAATTCTATCAGCTTCAAAAATATCAATAGCTTCAATAATATTATGAATATTTCCAGTTTCACCTGCATGGATTGTTATATTAAAATCATATTTTTGCTTTGCTTCTTTGAATAGGTTTCCGACACTTCTCGGGACTTCAATATCTTCATTCCCAGCTAAGTCCAAGCCTATCACCTGTTTAGGTTTTCCAATTTTTTCATATGCTTTTATTAATACATTGAAATGTTCTGCACTATAATCGCCTCTTGAAATTGTAAGAATTAGACCTGCCTTAATATTGAACTTTTCAGAAGCATATATCATCTCTTCCATAAACCAAGACAAGGCTCTGTCAACATTGATATCATTTAAAAAGGCTAGATATATTATACTGTTCCGTATCTCAACAAATTTTACATTTTGTTGTTGAAGATTTTTAAATGCATTTAACATCATGATTCTTAAAGTTGATTTTTTTGTAGGAAATAGTCTCAAGACATCCCATGGTTTTAAATATTTTTCAAGATTTTCTGCTGGGCTTTCTATAGTCAAATCACTGTCTATATTAAAACCTTTTGGTATTTCTATTGATTCGTCAACTAGAATTTTTTGAATTGTTTTTGTTGAAACCAATCCATTCAAATGAACATGTAATTCACCTTTATCTAACTTAGATATAAATTTTTTCATGAATCTCCATTATATAGAGCTATCAACTTAGTTAATACCTATTTGAACCGTAGTATAAATATTTCTCTCCAAGTTTTTGTTAGACATCTATTTAAGAATATTTCTTAGTTTATCGATAACCACATTTGGAGAAATTATCTCTGAAGGTATATAAATTACAGTTATCATTGTACCCCTACCATTTTTCATTACTTCAGATTCAAAGGTTATGTAGACACCATAATTAAATCTATTAATTTCTTTTATTTTTGATATCGGCAAATATCTTTTCTGGTCTTTTGAAATAGACAATTCTATAAATCCATTCAGTGAACTAAACTGTATTTCATCTTTCGAGGTTACTTTAATCTGATGCGATAAAACTTTATTTGTAGCTGTTGACCACTCATTAGAAGCGTCTGTAGCACACATATTTGTACCAAAAGAGAGCAGGTATATTATGATTATTGCAATTTTTTTCATTTTATTCCTTCTGTGTCTAACTATTTATTAGTGCATGCTTTGTATGTTGAATACTACATATACTAAATAACTATCTTTGTATCATTTTAGCTAAAAAAGGATAACTTATTTTCAGTTAAGCTCTTCTTCACTTACTTCTAAAAAAATTACATTTATGATTTGAACTTGGGAAAGCGTTACTTCAAATGGAATCCAAAAAATAAAATAATTTCCAATTTTTCTCTTATACTGAGTCCAAAGATAGATAAGAGAGGAGACCTTCCATGAGCAATGAACAGATATTTGAGAGCTTTTATGAACTCCAAGAGGCACTCTATTTAAAAGCCTCCGCCAAAGAGGAGCAATACAATGAGTATTACCACAACATGACCATTGTCAATGCCAACACAAAAAGCTCTTACAATATAGACTACTCCAATCTCAAATACTTCTCGGACTTTGGGAGCAGTGCCATGCAAAAGGTCCTCTACAATAAAACAATAGCAAAACAGGAAGATCTAGTGGCGACTTTCTTTACCATAACCCTTCCCTCCAAATACCACTACTTCATCACTGCAAAAAGAATCTACAACCACAATAATAGAAGATATGAGACGCAAAAACTGGAATTTGAAAATTGGGAAGTAAATCCAAACTACACCTTCAATACAATGGAGGAGGGAATCGAAAACGGATATAAAGCGCTTTCTACTTTTTGGAGACTCTTTTACAACAAGATAAAGACAGGGGACAGAAGATACAAGACTCTTGCCAAAAATCTGAGATATGACCTTATAAGCGAGTTTCACAAGACACTCAAAATTCATACACACGGCATTATCTATGCGAATGAAGCCTTACTGCCCTATATCAAACAATGTTTTAACGCCACGATCAAAGAACTGGGATTCAACAGAAACGGCTGTGATATCAAACAGGACTTTGTCAATAATGATGGAGCGACTCAATACATCCTCAAATACACAACCAAGTTCCTACACAGTGACGCAGATAAAGAGAGCCACTTCTATGAAATGCAGAAGAGAAGCCATGCGGATTTCATGGTGGGTTGGAAGAGCATACTGGGGAGGTATTCAAGAATACACAAAAGCTCCAACACCAAACTCGGCATCGGCATCTATAAAAAGATATACAGAAACCTCTCACAAGAAGACAAAGAGCTTTTATTGGCTCGTGCCTTGAAGAACAACACCTGCCTGCTCTATGAGATAGAGCAAGAGAGCTTCAAAGTGACCACCACCATTGACAAGGATACAGGAGAGATAAAGACCAAACAACTCAATGCCCATCTGCATACACCCATGTTCCATATAGAGATAGAACAGTCCAAAGAGAGGATCCCAAAAGAGGAGCTCCTCAAAGACCTGCTCCACCAAAAGAGCATCTATCTGAAAAACAGCGCTCCAATAGAGGTGTTCAATGCCCTTGAAAAAGAGATAGAGTCCCTGCAAAACGTTCCCACCCTCTACCGCTACACCATCCATTCACTTGTGATAAAGGACGCATCTCAACAGAAACTCTATGACAAATCATGGTTTAGCGCTTGGTATGAGCCAGATGAAGAGGAGTTGGAGGAGGAGTTCTAAAAGAATTTTCAAATTTCCTCATTTTTTTTAAAAATTCTCTTTTTACTTTTTATAATGAGTCTGAAATGGAGGATAAGACCTTCATAAAAAACTATTTATAAAAAGGATTCATCTATGTCAGAAACTAAAAAAACGATCGTCGAGCGCATCAAAGAGGCACCGGAGTTCACAAAGAAGAAACTCATCATGTCAGTGGGAGGCTATTCAGTCAGTGAAGCGGGAAATATGACACTGCAGACCATAATAGAGAACAAACGCTATCAAGTCGTACTGGGCTTGGAGAATGACAAACTCACTACTGAGCAAAAAGAATCAGAACTGGAAAAACTGCTTGATAGAAAAGTGGCTATCAACTCTGTATATGTTCAAGAGACAAGAAATGAGAAGGGATTCATTGAAGAGAGCTTCTACTCAGCCATTTGGAATGAGAGCAATATCAAGGATCTGGGAAACTATGAAAAGGATGCCACAATGAATGGAGTTTTTCTCTTTTTAATTGAGAGTGAGCCATTGAATGTAAGGGATGTCAGAGAGGTGGAGATCCCAATATGGAAGGATGGCAAAAAGACAGGCTCAAAAAAGCAGGTGGAAGTGAATCTCTTTGAGAGAGTCAAGGGAAAAATGACAAACCATGTCTATATCTATGAAGACAGAAAACTTGAAGAGCTCACACCCTTTTTAAACAAACGAGTGATAATAAGAGACATTGAAAAAAGAGGATCACAGCACAACCCCAAATATTATGCCCATCAGCTCCCTGAAATTCAAAGCACTACTTCACAAAAAACAGCTACTACTAAAAGCAATACCACTGCAAAAGAGAATTAACCTTCTCTTTTCACCCAAAGGAAATACATCATGCCTCAAACCACCACTCCAATACAAGAGACCACAAAAACAACAGACAAGCTCTTTGAGTTTCCCTTCTATAACAGAAAAGGAAAACTGCACAGACAAAGAGTGACACAGAGCATGCTTTCCATATTTTTGCTCTCTCTATTCATTTTTTATATTCTTGGCGCTTCACTCTACTACTATTTCGAATACAATATAAATCTTCTGCTCTATCCAAAAGAGTTTTTAACGCAATCAGTAGAGTACCTTGTTCAAAGATTTCAAGATATCCAAAACATGGGAATCAATGAGATAAGCGCAAAAGAGATCACAATTACAGCACTCCTTGGCACGATATCAGCCATTCCTGCCATACTCTTTTTACAGAGGATATTGAAAAAAGCAAAGATACAATCCAATCTCGCATCCATTGGTCTGGAGCACTACTATCTCTATAAAGCGAACAAGAAGAGCAGAACCTATATCTTCAAACTGCTCAAAGGGCATCTTATGAAGTATGACACATTTATATCCCAGTTTGAGAACATGAAACAGCTCTTTGGAGAGGGAGACATTGAGTATAGCCGGCATAAAACAGATATGGTGCTTGTGCAGTTCAAAGATGAGCTCATAGATATCAATGACATCAAAAAAACAAAAAGCAAGAATTTATCACTCTCAAAACACCTCAAAGAAAAGAGACTGCTGCTTGGAGCGACCTCTCTCAATGGTGATGTGCTCTATGCCACACAAAAAGAGGAGGGAGAAGGTCTCTTGAATGGGCACTGGCTTATTATAGGAGCTTCTGGATCTGGTAAATCGGTATCGGTCAAGAGCTTCTGCATGAACTTTCTTCTGCCTCAGAATTACAAATACATAGATGACATCTACATCATCAACTACAAACAGTCCAGTGACTACAACTTCTTAAAAGGGCTTGATAAGGTTCATTATGCGCAGGATATCAAAGAATCTCTCAAACTGCTCAAAAAGATACAGCTCAATATGTACAATAAATATCTCTACAATACAGAGCATGATCAAGACAACTTCACAGCCTATCAAACCATCGTTATCATAGATGAGATACAGACACTGCCGGAGATGCTTGACTCCAAATCACTGCACAAGATAGAGAGAAACTCGATACAGGAGAGCCTCTCCATTATTGAATCCCTTGGAAGCAAGGCGAGAGCCTCAAACATTTCCCTTATGGTTATCCTTCAAAAAGCAGATATAGCTTCTTTGCCTTCCACTGCATTCAGACAGAATCTCAGAAACAGATTCATGCTCAAACAGGAGAACAACATATCCGCTTCCCTTGTCATTAACAGTGAGATACTTGAGAGGGAGAATATCAGACCACTGGAGCTCAAACAGGGACAGTTCATCTATCTTGACACCCTTACAAATGAACTCAAAAGAGGCTTGACGCTCTTTCCCGACACCACAATAGACATCAAGACGCTGAACGCTCTTGGGTTTGAAGAGGAGACACAGCGTGTCATAGATGAAGTGGCTGCCAATGAGAAGGCATCCATACAGACCATACAATCTCAAAAAGAGGAACTCGAAGAGTTGGCGCAGAGTGGACAGAAGACCTACTGTGATGATTACAAAGAAGAGCAACAGTCATCTAAACCAATCAAAAAAGAAATTTCAAAAGATATCGATTTTATCTGAGAATTTGAAAAAAAAGTTTTATACTCAATACAAGAGGAGCAAAAAGGCGCAGTCAAAAAGAATCGACAAACCATTCAAAAAGTATCTGACACACTATTTAGCACAAACCCTGCGCCTTTGCCTCTTAACCATCACAAAAAAGGACTGATACACTATGATAACATTTGAAATAACGGTAAGAGAATTACAAAATAATAAAGAAGCCAGAGTTGAACTCCCTAACAGCAGATACATTGAAGAGCTTACAGAAGCTTTTGGAGAGGAGTGGATAGACAATGACTATGAAATAGTTGATGTAGAGGATGATTACAATATATTTTATGACTACAGGCTCTATGGATATGAGAATCTCAATAAACTCAACAAACTGGCAGAGAGGATCGAAGAGAGCTGTTCAGATCAACATTCACTTAAAATTCTACGCTCGGCATCAGAAGCATACAATGACATAGAAGAAGTACTGGAACTGCTTGAAGTGGATGAGTTGGAACTATATGAGGATATGACTCCAGAAGACCTTGCAGAGATGTATGTGGAGGATGGTCTATTTGGTGATGTGAATGATAAACTGATTGGATACATTGACTATGAGAAACTGGGCAGAGACATAATGCTAGACGGAAATTATTATGAAACTAGATATGGAATATTGGAAACAAGGCAGTAAAAATCAACAAAAAGAGACTTTTTAATAAAGCAAAAAACATTTTTAAAAGTGTTTGGTTGGAAATAGGTTGGAAATAACTTGAAATTCGATTTCTTAAATAAGTGGATAAAAGTGCTTTAAATCCCTATATTTAGGGCTAAAAGAATGGCTCCGGATACTGGATTCGAACCAGTGACCAAGTGATTAACAGTCACCTACTCTACCGCTGAGCTAATCCGGAATCTGTTTTTATGGTGGACAGAGAGGGATTCGAACCCTCGGTACCGT
>Ga0256829_1000981_pt1 | contig 24812 bp, 35 predicted proteins | sample 131447metaG_FD_185979 | JGI IMG/M metagenome (GOLD analysis project Ga0256829, IMG submission 185979) | Hydrothermal vent microbial communities from Lau Basin, Pacific Ocean - 131-447 | ecosystem: Environmental > Aquatic > Marine > Hydrothermal vents | place: Pacific Ocean: Lau Basin | collected...
TTACTCTTTTGAATCTTCCTCTTTTTTATCCTCTTTATTATCCACAGCCTTGGCTTCATTTTCAGCAGCAGGTTTTTTTTCTGCTTTGGCCTCTGGTATTTTCTTATCAACTTCTTTTTTAATTGGTTTTTCCTTTTTCTCTTCTTCTTTGACTTCTGCTACGGATTGTTTTTCTATTTTAGCTTCGCCTTCAGGTTTTTCAGTTTTAACTTCGGCTTTCGTTTCTTCTTCATTCGCCTCAGTCATTACATTTTCATTTTCGGGCATTTCAGCTTTTTTAGCAGCTGGCGTAGCAGCAATCTCCGAAGTAGTTGTTTTCTTCTTACCACCACGACGACGACGGGATGTTTTCCCTTTGGCCTTCGTTTTTTCGGCAAGCAAGGTTTCATTAAAATCAACCAGTTCCATCATGGCCATGTCGGCATTATCCCCTACACGGTTGCCCAGTTTAATAATACGGGTATAGCCACCGGGTCGATCAGCCACTTTTTTGGCTACTTCCCGAAAAAGCTCGGTCACTGCTTCTTTGCTTTGTAAATAACTGAAAGCAATACGGCGCGAATGTGTAGTATCATCTTTTGACCTGGTAATAAGGGGTTCAACATAACTCCTCAATGCTTTGGCCTTGGCCACAGTGGTGGTAATTCTTTTATGTAATATCAGGGAAGTGGCCATATTAGACAGCATGGCTTTCCTATGTGAGCTGGTCCTTCCGAGATGATTAAAACTCTTTCTGTGTCTCATTGTTCTTAATCCTTATCTAATTTATATTTTGCAACATTTAATCCAAACTCCAAATTCTTCGACTCAACGAGTTGCTCCAGTTCTGTCAAGGATTTTTTTCCAAAATTTCTAAACTTCAATAAATCGCTTTTATTATAGGAAACCAAATCGCCCAACGTATCTACATCAGCAGCTTTTAAACAGTTGAGTGCCCTTACCGAGAGGTCCAGATCAACAAGTTTGGTTTTTAGCAACTGTCGGATATGCAATGTTCCTTCGTCGAATTCTTCAGAAACAGATTTTTCTTCTTCGTCGATAGAAATTTTTTCATCGGAGAAAAGCATAAAATGCTGGATCAGAATTTTAGCAGCCTCCTTCAAAGCATCTTTCGGATGAATAGAACCATCGGTAATAATTTCCAGTATCAGCTTTTCGTAGTCGGTCTTTTGCTCAACACGGTAGTTTTCAATACTGTACTTTACATTTTTGATCGGTGTATGAATGGAATCGATAGCAATGGTACCAACAGGCGCTTCGGGATCTTTATTTTCTTCAGCCGGAACATAACCCCTGCCTTTTCCGATAGTAATTTCCATGCTCAATTTAACAGACGGGTCAAGATTGCAAATAACCTCTTCTGTATTGAGCACTTGAAAAACCGAAAGAAATTTATTAATATCACCGGCTTTAAAAACATTTTGATCACCAATAACGATATTTACCTTTTCTGTATTTTCATCAGGGATCTGCTGTTTAAAACGCACTTTTTTCAGGTTCAGAATAATATCGGTAACATCCTCAATTACCCCATCGATGGAAGAAAATTCGTGCACTACCCCAGCAATTTTTACGTTGGTAATGGCAAAGCCTTCCAGTGATGAGAGCAAAATTCTCCGCAGGGCGTTGCCGATAGTGATTCCAAAACCGGGTTCAAGAGGACGAAATTCAAATACGCCCCTGAAACCATCAGTTTCATTCATAATAACCTTGTCAGGCTTTTGAAATGCTAATATCGCCATAGTATCAGTTTAACTTTTTTATTAAAGACAGTAGTATAAAATTATTTTGAGTACAACTCAACAATGAGGTTTTCCTTGATTGTTTCAGGAATCTCATCGCGTTCAGGATAATTCAGGAATTTACCTTCTTTTTTTTCATCGTCCCACTCAAGCCACGAAAAAGATTTATTGTTCGAGGCAAGAGATTCGGTAATCACTTCCAGGTTTTTAGATTTTTCGCGAACAGCAACTATATCACCTGCCCTCAACGAAAAAGAAGGAATATTCACAATATGTCCGTTCACCATAATGTGACGGTGTGTAACAAGCTGACGGGCAGCGGCACGTGTGGGGGCAATTCCCAATCTAAAAACAGTATTATCGAGACGGGCTTCGGCAAGTTTCAGCAGGTTTTCACCGGTGATGCCTTTTCTGCGTGAAGCTTTATGGAAAAGGTTGCGGAATTGTTTTTCCAGAATGCCGTAAGTATATTTGGCTTTCTGTTTTTCCTGCAACTGAATTCCATACTCTGACTGTTTTTTTCTTCTGCGCATCTGGCCATGCTGCCCCGGTGCGTAATTCTTTTTTTCAAGATGTTTATCTGCACCGAAAATAGGTTCACCAAATTTACGTGCGATCTTTGATTTTGGGCCAATATATCTTGCCATAATCTATTAATTTGTCTGTTTCATCAATACTAAAAATTAAACTCTTCTTCTTTTGGGAGGACGGCAACCGTTGTGCGGAATAGGAGTAACATCAACGATCTCGGTAACCTGAATTCCCGAAGAATTGATTGTCCTGATAGCTGATTCACGTCCTGCACCAGGTCCTTTTACATAAACTTTTACTTTACGCAAGCCCAGTCCGTAAGCTACTTTGGCACAATCCTCGGCAGACATTTGGGCTGCATAAGGGGTGTTTTTTTTGGAACCTTTAAATCCCATCTTTCCCGAAGAAGACCATGAGATAACCTGGCCGGCATCGTTGGTCAGCGAAATGATAATGTTGTTGAATGTAGCCTGGATATAAGCCCTTCCTACCGGGTCAACTTTGACTACTCTTTTTTTTGTGCTTCTGGTCCTTTTTGCCATTTTCGTTCTATTTCGTAAAATGTAAAATCATTATTATTTGGTGGCTTTCTTTTTATTGGCAACAGTTTTCTTACGGCCTTTCCGGGTACGGGCATTATTTTTTGTTTTTTGCCCGCGCAAGGGAAGTCCGATACGATGGCGAATCCCGCGATAAGTTCCAATGTCCATCAGTCGCTTGATGTTCATCTGAACTTCGGAACGCAACTCACCTTCCACTTTAAGCTCACCAATAATGTTACGAATCCGGTTTTGTTCATCATCATCCCAGTCCTGAACTTTCTTGTCCCAATCAATACCGGCTTCGGTTAAAATTTTTTGAGCAGTGCTCCTCCCAATGCCATAAATGTAGGTCAAACCGATTTCACCTCTTTTATTTTGGGGAATATCAACTCCAGCAATTCTTGCCATAATTCTTGTTTATTTATTGTTATAAAAGTATTAACCCTGTTTTTGTTTATACTTGGGATTTTTCTTATTAATAATATACAACTTCCCTTTGCGACGGACCAATTTGTCCTCGGGAGTTCTTTTTTTTATGGATGCGCGTATTTTCATGATGCTTTTATTTATATCTAAATGTTATTCTGCCTTTTGTTAAATCATAGGGAGACATTTCAAGTTTTACCCTGTCGCCCGGTAATATTTTAATGTAATGCATACGCATTTTACCGGAAATGTGTGCGGTAATCGTATGCCCGTTTTCCAACTCTACGCGAAACATAGCGTTGCCCAGGGATTCAATTACCGTGCCATCTTGTTCTATCGACTGTTGTTTTGCCATAAATGACTATTTTTTATTTAAAACTTTTTCAATCTCCTCAAAACTCGATAAAATATCTGCTTTACCGTGCCTGATGGCCACATCGTGCTCGAAGTGTGCTGAAGGTTTTCCGTCGGCAGTACGGATGGTCCATCCGTCTGCTTCCTGGTAAACTTCTTTCACCCCGAGGTTGATCATCGGTTCAATGGCGATGCACATGCCGGCTTTTAATTTAGGGCCGGTACCCCGCCGTCCGTAATTGGGTACTTCGGGTTCCTCGTGCAGGTTACGCCCAACGCCATGACCCACCAGATCTCTTACTACGCCGTAGCCAAAACTTTCAACATAAGTCTGAATGGCATATCCTATATCACGGACCCGTTTTCCGGCTACAGCCTGTTCAATTCCAAGGTAAAGGGATTTTTTGGTACGTTCGAGAAGCAACAATACTTCTTCGTCCACCTCACCCACAGGAAAAGTATAGGCCGAGTCACCATAAAAACCACCCCAGATAGTTCCGCAATCCAAGGAAACAATATCGCCATCCTTCAATTCGGTTTCATCCGGAATACCGTGTACCACAGCGTCATTCACAGAGATGCAAAGTGTTGCAGGGAAACCGCCATACCCTTTAAAACCGGGAACTGCACCGTTATCCCTGATAAACTCTTCAGCAATCCTGTCCAGCGTTATGGTTTTTACACCGGGCCGGATATGTTTGGCCACTTCGGCTAATGTTTTTCCAACAAGTAAAGAACTGTGTCTTTGTATTTCAATTTCTTCGTCTGTTTTAATCTTTATCATCCAAAGAAAATTTATATTCCACCATAAGCTGATGGACTTCCTTTTATCCTTCCGGATTTTGTCAAACCATCATAATGACGCATCAACAAATAACTTTCAATTTGTTGTAACGTATCCAAAACAACTTCCACCAAAATCAAAAGGGAAGTACCGCCATAAAAAGCAGCAAAACCACTATTTACACCAATAAGACGTGCAAACAAAGGTAAAATAGCTATCAAACCCAGAAAGATGGAACCCGGAAGGGTAATCCTTGATAAAATATTATCAAGATATTCAGCTGTCTTTCGCCCGGGTTTTACACCGGGGATAAAGCCGCCGTTTTTCTTCAAATCCTCTGCCATTTGATTGGGATTAATCGTAATAGCAGTATAGAAATAGGTAAACAGTATAATCATAACAAAGAAAGTCAGGTTATACCATAAACCGTTAAAATCGGTAAAGGCCGCAGCAAAACCACTAAGGGTATTACTTTTGGCAAAACCAACGAGAGTAAGCGGCAGGAACATAATGGCTTGTGCAAAAATAATGGGCATAACGCCGGCAGCATTTACTTTTAAAGGCAAATACTGGCGAACGCCGCCATATTGTTTGTTTCCGACAATTCGCTTTGCATATTGTACCGGCACTTTACGCGTACCCTGAACCAAAACAATGGTAAACAGGATAACCAACACCAGCATAACCAATTCGAGCAAAAAGTAAACCATTCCGCCGTTTGTTTGCACAATACGGGAAACAAATTCCTGGGCCAAAGCCGAGGGCAGCCGTGCAATGATACCGATCATAATGATGAGGGAAATACCGTTTCCTACACCTTTATCGGTAATTTTTTCACCGAGCCACATAACAAACAGTGTGCCCGAAATAAGGATGATCGTAGAAGAAACCCAGAAATAAGCCGGGGGATGAGTAACCGCAGGATTAAAAGGCGTAATGGCCTGGGCCGGCACCTGAGAAACCAGATTAGCAATATAAGCGGGAGCCTGAAAAGCAACGATAGCTACTGTTAAATAACGGGTGATTTGGTTAATTTTCCGTGTTCCGCTTTCTCCCTCACGTTGCAAACGCTGAAAGTAAGGAATAGCCATACCCAGTAATTGAATAACAATGGATGCGGAAATGTAGGGCATAATACCCAAAGCAAAAATAGAAGCATGGGAAAAAGCACCACCCGAAAACATGTTCAGCAGCCCCATGAGCCCTGAGCTTCCCTGGTTTTGCAAGTTAGTAAGCATATTGGGATCAACTCCCGGAAGTACCACATACGAACCAAGGCGGTAGATCAGGATAATGCCCAACGTATAAAGAATACGCTTACGGAGTTCCTCAATTTTATAAATATTCCTTATGGTCTCTATAAATTTTTTCATCCCGTTAAATTATATTGGCTTGACCTCCTTGTGCTTCAATGGCTTCTTTTGCGGATTTTGTGAAAGCATGTGCTGAAACTTCCAGTTTGGCTTTCAGTTCACCCCGGCCCAAAATCTTAATTAAATCGTTTTTTGACACAAGACCGTTTTCAATCAACACATTCTGATCGACGACCTTGATCTTTTTATCTTCGGCAAGTTTTTGTAATGTATCAAGATTAACACCCTGATATTCTTTACGATTGATATTTTTAAAACCAAATTTCGGAACACGTCTGAACAATGGCATTTGGCCACCTTCAAAACCGCTTTTCCTTTTAAAGCCGGATCTGGATTGAGCTCCTTTGTGTCCTCTGGTGGAAGTACCACCACGTCCGGATCCCTGGCCTCTGCCAATTCTTTTTTTGTTCTTTACGGAACCTTTAGCCGGTTTAAGATTACTTAAATCCATCTTTTTTCCTTTATTTTAAATTTCTTCAACCTTCAATAAATGTTTCACCTTCTCGATCATTCCCAAAATCTGAGGGGTAGCTTCCACCTCTTTGGAATGGTTCAGTTTTCTCAGCCCGAGGGCTTCCAGTGTTCTTTTCTGACGTGCAGGCCTGTTAATGGCGCTTCTCACGTAGGTAATTTTCAGTTTAGCCATATCTTTTTACCTCCTATCCGTTAAAAACAGTATCCAATTCAACACCGCGAACCTGTGCCACCGTAATAGGGTCACGCAGTTTTGTCAAAGCATCAATGGTTGCTTTCACCACTGAGTGCGGGTTAGAAGAACCTTTTGATTTGGCCAGCACATTTTTAACCCCAACGCTTTCGAGTACAGCACGCATGGCACCACCGGCAATAACACCGGTACCGGGAGCAGCAGGCTGAATATAAACATTAGCACCACTGTATTTGCCAATCTGTTCGTGAGGGATAGTACCCTTAAGAACAGGGACTTTCACCAAATGTTTTTTGGCATCATCAATGCCTTTGGCAATAGCTGCGGTAACTTCTTTGGCTTTGCCAAGCCCATAACCTACAACACCGTTTTCATTGCCAACAACAACAATGGCTGAAAAGCTGAAAGTCCTGCCACCTTTTGTTACTTTGGTTACTCTTTGGATACTAACCAGCCTGTCTTTAAACTCGATATCGCTGGATTTAATCTTTTTTACGTTTGCGTTTGACATAATTTCTTAAAATTTAAGTCCTCCTTCTCTGGCAGCATCAGCAAGTGATTTCACCCTGCCGTGGTACAGGTATCCGTTTCTGTCAAAAACAACATGTTCGATACCGGCAGCAAGGGCACGCTCAGCCGCAAGTTTACCTACTTTATTAGCTTGTTCTGTTTTGGTCATTTTTTGTCCTTCCAGACTTTTGTCAGTGGAAGAGGCAGAAACCAGTGTTTTCTGGGCCAGATCATCAATCAACTGAACATAAATCTGTTTATTGCTTCTGAAGACACTCATGCGGGGACGTTCAGAAGTACCTTTGACAGTTTTTCTGATCCGCATCTTGATCCTGTTTCTACGAAATGCTTTTTTATTCTTGGTAGCCATCTCTTTAATGGTTTTTTCAGTTTATGAATGCGTATGCTATTATTTTTTCTCAGCTGATTTACCAGCTTTTCTACGAAGCTCTTCACCCTGGAATTTAACTCCTTTCCCTTTATACGGTTCAGGTTTACGCAACGAACGGATTTTAGCCGCTACCTGGCCCAGCAACTGTTTGTCTGCCGAAGTCATCTTAATCAGCGGGTTTTTCCCCCTTTCGGTTACTGTTTCAATTTTAATTTCATCAGGAATCTCCATAAAGATATTGTGAGAATATCCCAATGAAAGTTCAAGCATTTGACCTTTTGCCTCGGCTTTAAAACCCACTCCCACCAATTCCTGAACAGTAGTAAACCCTTGGCTTACACCCGTTACCATGTTGTTCAGCAGAGAACGGTAAAGGCCATGTTTTGATTTATGGTCTTTGCTTTCAGTAGCCCTGGAAAGGGTTACTTGGCCATCTTCCACTTTCACAGTAATAGCAGGGTCAACGGCCTGGGTCAGCTGGCCCAGTTTCCCCTTCACGGTAACCACATTGTTATCGCTGACTTTTACTTCAACTCCCTGTGGGATAGTTATCGGTAATCTTCCTATTCTTGACATTGCTTATTCTATTGTATTAACTAACGTAACAAATTACTTCGCCTCCCACATTCAGTTTACGGGCTTCTTTGTCGGTAATGACGCCGGCTGAAGTAGACATGATGGCAATACCGAGACCGTTCATCACACGGGGAAGGTCTTTGGCGCCCACATATTTTCTCAAACCGGGGGTAGAAGCACGCTGAATGGTGTTAATGGCCGGCATTTTAGATACGGGATGATATTTCAAGGCAATCTTAATCGTCTCGAACTTCCCTGAATCATCAAATTTATAGTTTAAGATGTACCCTTTTTCGAAAAGGATTTTTGTAATATTTTTCTTCAGGTTGGAAGCGGGGATTTCCACCATACGGTGTCCGGCTGCTACGGCATTCCTGATTCTTGTCAAATAGTCTGCTATTGGATCAGTATTCATCTTCAATTTTTTTTATCTACCAACTGGCTTTTTTTATTCCGGGGATAAGGCCTTTGAGGGCCATTTCCCTGAACTCAATACGTGAAATTCCAAACTGTCTCATATAACCTTTAGGCCTTCCCGAAAGCTGACAACGGTTATGTAAACGAACAGGAGAAGAATTTTTAGGCAACTTTTGCAAACCTTCAAAATCTCCTGCAGCTTTCAGGGCAGCCCGCTTTGCAGCGTATTTTTCAACCATTTTTTGTCTTTTACGCTCACGCGCTTTCATCGACTCTTTTGCCATGTCTGCTTATTTTTTTTGATTTTTAAATGGTAATCCAAATTCTTTCAACAATGCAAAAGCCTCTTCATCTGTTTTGGCACTGGTCACAATAGTGATATCCATCCCATTGATACGCATAACATTGTCAATATTTATTTCAGGAAAGATGATCTGTTCAGGAACTCCAAACGTGTAATTTCCATGACCATCAAATCCTTTATCGTTGATTCCTTTAAAGTCGCGAACACGTGGTAAAGCCACGGATACAAGTTTATCGAGGAATTCGTACATTTTATCTCCCCTGAGGGTAACACGCACACCAATGGGATTTCCTTTTCTCAGTTTAAAATTGGAGACATCCCGTTTGGAAATGGTAGGAACTGCCCTCTGGCCTGTGATAGCAGTCATTTCATTCACTCCTGCATCAATCAGTTTTTTATCGGCCAGGGCGGCGCCAATTCCTTGGTTAATAGCTATTTTTTTCAGTTTGGGAACCTGCATAATGGTTTTGTAACCAAACTTTTTGGTCAATGCAGGAATAATTTCCACAAAGTATTGTTTTCTTAATCTAGGTTGATATTCCATTATTTAATTACCTCCCCTGACTTTTTTGAATAACGAACTGATTTTCCGGTTTTTTCATCCATCATACGGCCAATGCGGGTTGGTGTCCCGGAAGCATCGATCACTTTCAGATTAGAAAGGTGAATGGAAGCTTCTTTTTTAATAATTCCACCGTTGGGATAATTTGCATTGGGTTTAGTGTGTTTGGCAATCATGTTCACACCTTCGACGATGGCCCTTCTTTTACTGGCAATAACTTCCAGTACTTTGCCAGAGCGTCCTTTGTCGTTTCCGGCAATGACCATCACATTATCACCTTTTTTTATATGTAACTTTGCCATATCTGATATCTTTCTATGTTAAAGCACCTCTGGTGCAAGTGACACAATTTTCATGTATTGTTTTTCACGCAATTCCCTGGCAACGGGCCCGAAAATACGGGTACCCATCATTTCGCCGGTAGAATTGAGCAGGACACAGGCATTATCATCGAAACGGATGTAAGAACCATCGTTTCTTCTGATCTCCTTTTTTGTCCTGACCATAACAGCTTTGGCAACAGTACCTTTTTTGATATTTCCGGAAGGGATAGCATTTTTAACAGTAACGATGACCTGATCGCCCACCGTGGCATATCTCTTTTTTGTACCGCCCAAAACCCTGATGACCAGTACCTCTTTGGCTCCGCTGTTGTCAGCAACCGTAAGTCTTGATTCTTGTTGTACCATGGTTATTTAGCTCTTTCTATAATTTCTACTAATCTCCAATTCTTATTTTTGCTCAGAGGACGCGTTTCCATAATGCGCACGGTATCACCGATGTTGCATTCGTTGTTCTCATCGTGGGCAATAAATTTGTTGGTCTTTTTAACGAACTTACCGTATACGGGATGTTTGAAACGGCGTTCAATTTTCACAACAATCGATTTATCCATTTTATTGCTAACGACAAGACCAATTCTTTCTTTTCTAAGATTTCTCTTTTCCATTGTGATACTTACTTATTGTTTTTTTCCTCTAATTCTCTTTTTCTTAACTCGGTCAACATACGGGCGATCGTTTTTTTGCTTTCAACGATAACCTGTGGGTTTTCCAACGGAGAAACAGCATGATTCAATTTCAGCTTGGTCAGGTGTTTCTTTTCTTCCACCAGCCTGTCGCGGAGGTCTGCCGTGCTCATTTCTTTTACAACTTCCTGTTTCATAACTCTTCTTAATTTTTGACGTAATCACGTCTGACAATAAATTTTGTTTTGACAGGTAACTTCTGGGCAGCAAGGCGCATGGCTTCTTTAGCGATGTCCAAAGGGACTCCATCGGCTTCGAACAGAATCCTGCCGGGGGTAATCCGTGCCACGAAATATTCGGGAGCACCTTTTCCTTTACCCATACGAACCTCAGCAGGTTTTTTTGTAACAGGTTTATCAGGAAATATCCGAATCCAAATCTGTCCCTGACGTTTCATATAACGGGTAACAGCCTGACGGGCGGCTTCAATCTGACGACCGGTAATCCAGGCCTGTTCCAGCGTTTTAATGCCGTAGGAACCAAAAGCCAGCTCGGTACCACGTTGGGCATTGCCTTTCATGCGGCCCTTTTGCTGTTTTCTATATTTAGTTTTCTTCGGTTGTAACATTTCTTTGTTTCCTTTAAAATATTATCAATGACATTATCTTCTTCTTCTGGGCCTTCCACCACCACGTATAGGACCTCTTTGACGACCGGTATTTTTTTCTTCAACGGAAACCAGATCGGGACGTCCGTAAATCTCGCCTTTGAAGATCCAGACTTTTATGCCAATACGGCCATAAGTAGTGTGGGCCTCAACGAGTGCATAATCAATGTCGGCACGCAAAGTATGCAAAGGAATCCGTCCCTCTTTGTACATTTCGCTCCGGGCCATTTCGGCACCGCCCACACGCCCCGAAATGATTACTTTAATACCACCGGCACCCAGGCGCATACTGGAGGCAATGGCTGTTTTGATAGCACGGCGGAAAGAAACCCTGCCTTCGATCTGACGGGCAATGTTATTGGCTACCAGTCGGGCATCCAGCTCCGGACGTCTGATCTCTGAAATATTGATCTGAACCTCTTTCTGGGTTAGTTTTTTCAGTTCTTCTTTCAATTTATCCACTTCGGCACCACCTTTTCCAATGATGATACCCGGACGTGCAGTAAAGATGGTAACGGTAACCATCTTTAAAGTACGCTGAATCATTATCTTGGAAATGCCTGCTTTAGCTAACCGGGCATTCAGATACTTACGGATTTCATTGTCTTCAACGAGTTTTTCAGAGAAATTTTTTCCTCCATACCAGTATGAGTCCCATCCTTTGATGATTCCTAACCTGAGGCCTATTGGATTAGTTTTTTGTCCCATTTAATCTATGTTGTTAAAGATGTTAATTATTCGTTATTAGTTGTTTCGGCTGCCGTTTCTTCCGTTGCTTTCATTTCTTCCACCCGGTTTCCCAAAACAAGTGTAATATGGTTAGACCGCTTCCGGATACGATGTGCCCGGCCCTGCGGAGCAGGTTGAATCCGTTTCAGCATCCGGCCTCCATCAACCATTATTTGTTTAATATACAACTGGTTGTCTTCGATACGTGCCCCTTCGTTTTTCACTTCCCAGTTGGCAATAGCCGAACGAAGCAGCTTATAAACATGTCCTGCAGATTCTTTTTGCAAATGTTCAAGCACATGCAAAGCTTTTTCTGCATCCATACCTCTCACAAGGTCGGCTACAAGACGCATCTTGCGGGGCGAAGTGGGCACGTTACGCAGACGTGCGATATATTGAGTTTTACGCTCTTCTTTACGCTTTTCGGCACTGTTATGTTTTCTAGATCCCATTTTTATTGTGCTTTATTTTCTACCTTTATCTTTTTTACCGGCATGACCACGGAATATCCGCGTCGGAGCAAATTCTCCCAGTTTATGTCCAACCATATTTTCTGTAATATAAACGGGGATAAACTTGTTTCCGTTATGTACAGCAATAGTCTGGCCAACAAAATCAGGAGAGATCATGGAGGCACGTGACCAGGTTTTAATCACGGTTTTTTTACCGGATTCCACATTGGCCAAAACCCTTTTCTCCAGTTTATAATGTATGTACGGTCCTTTTTTTAATGAACGGCTCATATTCGTATCTTTTTAATTCAGCTCAGATTACTTTCTTTTTTCAATGATATATTTGCTTGAAGCTTTTTTCTTGGCACGCGTTTTATAACCTTTTGCCGGCAAACCTTTTCTTGAACGCGGATGTCCGCCCGAGGCGCGGCCTTCACCACCGCCCATGGGGTGATCGACCGGGTTCATGGCCACACCGCGTACGCGGGGACGGCGGCCCAGCCAACGACTGCGACCAGCTTTTCCCGATTTTTCAAGCTGATGGTCACCATTGGAAACCATACCAACGGTAGCCCGACAGGTTTGCAGGACCATGCGTGTTTCGCCAGAGGGCATTTTAATAATAGCAAACTTGCCATCGCGCGACATAAGTTGTGCATATGAACCGGCACTACGGGCCATTTTTCCACCCTGACCGGGACGCAATTCGATATTATGTATGACGGTCCCGAAAGGAACTTCACTCAGGTACATGGTATTGCCCACATCCGGCGAAACGCCTTTTCCGGAAATAACTTTCTGTCCCACTTTCAATCCTTGCGGGGCAATGATATACCGTTTTTCGCCATCGGCATAATGTACCAGGGCAATGCGCGCGGTGCGGTTCGGATCATATTCAATGGTCTTCACCGTTCCAGGTACACCTTCTTTATCGCGTTTGAAATCGATAATCCTGTATCTTTTTTTATGCCCTCCGCCAATGTTACGAACGGTCATTTTTCCTTCGTTGTTACGTCCACCGGAACTTTTTTTCTTGGCCAACAAACTTTTTTCGGGTTTATTGGTTGTGATATCATCAAAAGCGCTGATAATTTTAAAGCGCTGACCTGGTGTTGTCGGTTTATATTTCTTTAGAGCCATGTCTGTAGTCTAGATGTTGCTAAAAAAATCAATTGTATCTCCTTCGGCAAGTGTTACAATGGCTTTTTTATAAGCTTTTGTCCTGCCTGAAATCACTCCGGTCTTGGTAAACCTTGATTTATTCTTACCGGAATAGTTCATGGTATTAACAGAAAGCACTTCCACATTGTACAAGTCTTCAATTTCACTTTTAATTTGTATTTTGTTGGCGCGTTTGTCAACAAGAAAGCCAAATTGATTTAACTTTTCGCCTTTGGCGGTCATTTTTTCTGTTATTACCGGTTTAAATATTACACCCATTGTCTTCGGATTTATACTTATTAAAACAATTCTTCTGTTACCTTCACCGCACTTTCCGTAAAAATGAGCTTACCGCCATTGAGCACATCATAAGTATTCAGTGAGGAGGCGCGCATCACTTTTGCTTTGGGAAGGTTGCGGACAGCAAGGTACAGATTCTCATCTGCATCGCTGACAATCAGTAAAGTCTTTTTATCGTCCAGTTTAAGATTATTAAGAATGTTCAAATATTCTTTGGTTTTGGGAGCTTCCATTTTAAAGTCCTCTACCACAACAATCTCGTTGTCTTTGGCTTTGTATGTAAGGGCCGATTTTCTGGCCAGCCTTTTTACCTTTTTATTCAGTTTTGAATAATAATCGCGGGGATGTGGACCGAAAACACGGCCACCACCTCGGAAAACAGGGTTTTTGATATCGCCGGCACGAGCAGTACCGGTCCCCTTTTGTCTTTTGATTTTCCGGGTACTTCCACTCACATCACTCCGTTCTCTGGAATCGTGGGTACCCTGACGCCGGTTGGCCATGATCTGTTTTACATCGAGGTAAATAGCATGATCATTGGGCTCGATTCCAAAGACAGATTCTGACAATACCACTTTGCGTCCGGTATCTTCTCCGTTAATCTTTACAACTGCTAATTCCATCTTTCTATGATTACGTATGAATTATTAGGTCCGGGAACGGCACCTTTAACTACTAATAAATTTTTCTCAGGAACAATTTTCATAACCCGCAGGTTAATCATTTTTACCCGTTTGCCACCCGTACGGCCTGCCATGCGCATACCTTTAAAAACACGAGAAGGATAAGAAGATGCGCCCAACGAACCGGGAGCCCTCAAGCGGTTGTGCTGACCATGTGTGGCATCATTTACGCCACGAAAATTGTAACGTTTTACAACTCCCTGAAAACCTTTTCCTTTGGTAGTACCTACTACGTCAACAAATTCACCTTCGCTAAAAACTTCCACGGTAACCGTTTCTCCCAACTTTTTCTTTTCCTGGAAACGGGTAAATTCGGCGACTACTTTTTTAGGTGTTGTTTTAGCAGCGGCAAAATGACCTTTCATAGCTTTGGTAGTATGCTTTTCTTTTTTTTCTCCATAAGCCAGTTGAATAGCCGAATACCCGTCTTTTTCAATGGTCCGCACTTGGGACACAATACACGGTCCGGCTTCAATAACGGTACAGGGAATGTTTTTCCCTTTTTCGTCATAGATACTGGTCATACCTATTTTTTTTCCAATTATTCCTGACATCGCTTTTTTTCTTTAAGCCTTAAACGTTTATCAAACTTTAATTTCTACTTCAACACCACTGGGAAGCTCCAGTTTCATCAGGGCATCAATGGTTTTTGAAGAAGAATTATACACATCCATCAACCTCTTGTAGGTATCCAGTTGAAACTGTTCGCGTGATTTTTTGTTCACAAAAGTCGAACGGTTTACCGTGTATATTTTCTTGTGTGTCGGTAATGGAATGGGGCCACTCACCACGGCACCAGTCGATTTTACCGTTTTGACGATCTTTTCTGCTGATTTGTCAACCAGGTTGTGATCGTAAGACTTTAGTTTTATTCTGATTCTTTGGTTCACTTTATATAGTTTTAACTAACAACAATACCTTTGATTTTATTAATAACTTCATCGGCAATGGTACCCGGTGTTTCTGCATAACTGTGAAATTCCATGGTAGAAGAAGCACGACCTGAAGTAAGGGTCCGTAATGAGGTTACATAACCAAACATTTCGGATAACGGCACCTTGGCCTTGATAACCTGGAAACCTTGTTTGGTGGTAATGTCTTCCAAAATGGCACGTCGTTTATTTAAATCACCTGTCACATCGCCAACATATTCATCCGGGGTAACCACTTCGAGTTTCATAATAGGTTCGAGCAGTACAGACCTGGCCTTACGGGCAGCAGATTTGAACCCGATCTTGGCAGCCATTTCAAACGAAAGCTGGTCAGAATCAACCGGATGAAAGCTACCATCGAACAAACGAACCCGCATGCTCTCAACCGGGTAGCCGGCCAAAACGCCATTTTGCATGGCCATTTCAAAACCTTTTTTCACAGAAGGGATGAACTCTTTAGGAATATTCCCGCCTTTCACTTCATCCACAAATTCTAAACCTTCTTCCCCGCCTTCGGCAGGCCCCAGTTCAAACTGAATATCAGCATATTTACCGCGGCCCCCGGTCTGTTTTTTATAAACTTCGCGATGGGTTACGGAAGTAGTAAGTGCCTCTTTATAAGCAACCTGAGGATTACCCACCTGGCAATCTACTTTGAACTCCCTTTTCAAACGATCGATAAGAATATCCAAATGCAATTCGCCCATACCCGAAATAATGGTCTGGCCTGAGTTTTCATCCGAATGTACTTTAAATGTCGGGTCTTCTTCAGCCAGCTTGGCCAAAGCAGCACTCATTTTATCCATATCGCCCTGTGTTTTAGGCTCAATGGCAACGCTGATCACGGGATCGGGGAAAGATATTGATTCCAGTATGATGGGATGTTTTTCATCGGTTAACGTATCACCTGTATGAATGGTTTTAAAACCCACAGCAGCACCGATATCACCGGCTTCAATTTTATCAAGCGGATTTTGCTTGTTGGCATGCATCTGCATGATACGGCTAATACGTTCTTTTTTCCCGGTAGACACATTTAATATATAAGAACCGGATTTCAACGTTCCCGAATAAACACGAAAGAAGCAAAGCCGGCCCATATAAGGATCGGTGGCTATTTTAAATGCCAAAGCAGCAAAATGATCGTTGGGATCAGGCCTTCGGTATTCTTCTTTTTCTGTTTTCGGATTAATCCCTTTTATGGCATCGATATCCAATGGACTGGGAAGAAACTGAATCACGGCATTTAGCAGCATCTGGATACCTTTATTCTTAAAGGCAGAACCGCACATCACCGGGGTTATACGCATTTCTAAGGTGGCTTTTCTAATGACGTCGATCATATCCTGTTCGGTGATCGAATCGGGATCATCCATGAATTTCTCCAACATCTCGTCGCTTTCTTCGGCAACGCCTTCTATCAGCTTCATACGGTATTCGTAAGCCGTATCTTTCAATTCTTCCGGAATGGGAATCTCAATGATTTTAACGCCCTTGGTAGAATCATCCCATACGAAAGCTTTGTTCTTCACCAAGTCAACCACGCCCTGAAAATCTTCTTCAGCGCCTATGGGAATCTGTATCGGAACAGGGTTAGCCCCCAACCGCTCTTTGATCTGATCGATCACACCAAAAAAGTCGGCACCGGCACGGTCCATTTTATTAATAAAACTTATACGGGGCACATTGTATTTGTTGGCCTGTCTCCAGACAGTCTCCGACTGTGGTTCCACACCGCCAACAGCACAGAATAAACCGACAGCACCATCCAAAACACGCAGCGAACGTTCCACCTCAACGGTAAAATCAACATGTCCGGGGGTATCAATAATATTGATTTTATGTTTTTTTCCGTCCAGTTCCCAAAAAACCGTGGTAGCAGCCGAAGTAATGGTGATACCGCGTTCCTGTTCCTGAACCATCCAGTCCATGGTAGCAGCACCTTCGTGAACCTCCCCGATCTTGTAATTCTTTCCCGTATAGAAAAGAATACGCTCGGTAACAGTGGTCTTACCAGCGTCAATATGCGCCATAATCCCAATGTTTCGGGTAAACTGTAATCTGTTATTTTCGGGTGTTGCCATTTTATTTTCTCGTAATCAGGGTCAAAATCAGAATCTAAAGTGAGAGAATGCTTTGTTTGCTTCTGCCATACGGTGAGTATCTTCTTTCTTCTTAAAGGCAGCGCCTTCTTCTTTGTAAGCAGCCAGGATTTCTCCGGCCAGTTTCTGTCCCATGGTTTTTTCGTGACGTTTACGGGCAAAGCCAATCAGGTTTTTCATTCCGATGGACTGTTTACGTCCGGGACGGATTTCTGAAGGTATCTGAAAAGTGGCGCCACCAATACGGCGACTTCTTACCTCAACAGAAGGAGTAACATTGGCCAGAGCTTTTTTCCACACATCCAGGGCATTTTCTTCCTCTCCTATTCTGGAAGCCACAATGTCCATGGCCTCATAAAATATTTTAAAAGCAATGCTTTTCTTGCCCCGCAACATGATATTGTTGACAAACTTGGTCACCAATACATCGTTAAAACGCGGGTCGGGCAGAATAATTCGTTTTTTCGGTTTTGCTTTTCTCATTATATCTTGCGCTTAAATACTTTTCAAACTTCGGTTATTTTTTCTTGGGACGTTTTGTTCCATATTTTGAACGACGTTGGGTACGGCCTTCCACACCGGATGTATCCAAAGCACCGCGGATAATATGGTAACGCACACCAGGAAGGTCTTTTACACGACCACCGCGGATCATAACGATGGAGTGTTCCTGCAGGTTATGGCCTTCACCGGGAATATAAGCATTCACCTCTTTTCCGTTGGTCAAACGGACCCTGGCCACTTTACGCATGGCCGAATTAGGTTTTTTAGGAGTAGTAGTGTAAACCCTGACACAAACACCCCGGCGTTGCGGACATGAATCCAAAGCAGGCGATTTGCTCTTGCCAACCAATTTGGTGCGGCCTTTTCTTACTAACTGTTGTATTGTAGGCATATCAAACTTTATTAATTCTTTTTATCCTCTTTTTTTGGAGGCGCAAAAGTATAAAATATTTTAATCAAAAAATACTTTTTACTCATTTAAAGTCGCAGGAATATTGAAAAGGCAGGTTGTTTAAAACAACAACGATAAAAAATTGACTTTTCATCGTCGCCGAACCTATAACGTCTTACCTTATCAGGTTCCTTTAACTTCGTATGTTTCAGTAGCTTTTACTGTTTTAGCCGCTAAAACGGGGTGCAAAGGTAAAAAGAATTTTTGAATGGGCAAGAAAACAGTTAAAAAATCCGAAATATTTTGTTTTTGAGCGGGGCTTCCCGCAAGGCCGCCACGGGCTGTCCGCTTTAGTCCCGGTGTTGTAAACGGTGTTCCGCCACGGCATTTTACGTGCTTCCTCCGGTCGCAGCAAACTGCCTGCTTCACATCCGCTTCCACCACCGGGTGCTGCCGCTGCCATCCCTGCCGCAGATTACATGGCCCGAATGGACACTTGAACCATAGGTAATAAATTCAATTGCAGGCCCTGGTTCAAGCGCGAACGCATGAACCGGTTACGCCGCCGTTTTATAACATCAACTCATTTTACATATACCGCCGGAACATGCAGCGATTTTACCAATGAGTCAAACTGCTGTAACTGCTTTTGCAACAAAGGATGCAACCTGTCCAATTGTGCATCCACCTTTTTCGACAATTCGGTAAACACCTCATATTCCTGTTTGGTGGGCAAATTGTAAGACGAGCCAACAGCAGCTGCCAGCGATGCCAGCTTGTTGTTCAGTTTCACCGGATAGTTGAGCGGGTCTTCCGAAGCATGCGATTTCGATTGTATCAGATTATCCTCAATAGTGGTCAGTTTTTTCAGCAAAGGCCGTGCAAAGGATCTTAAAGTATCCAGTTTATCATAACCTTTCAACCGGGACAAATAGCCGTTTATCTCTCCTTTTACCTGACGAATCTTTAAAATAGCTTTGTCGGTTTCATCCAGCTTTTTATGAATTTTCATGAGAAAATCGAACTGCTTTTCAAGGTCTTCCTGCGAAACTTTATAACGCGGGTCCAACACTACCTTAAACGTCCTGGAAACAGTTTTGCCACCGACCGAAAGGGAAGCAACATAAGTACCGGGCACAATCTTCGGCCCGGCCATACTTCCGCCCCATATAACCGCTCCGGGAACCCTTGTAGCACCGGGATAACGCAAATTCCACACATAACGGTTCAGCCCTTTTTTGGCCGGCATCACACCCGGAATGGTTTTCGTTGTATCGGGATAAAATTTTGTTGAAACATGCACCGGCTTGCCATTGCTATAGGTTTTGCTGGAGAAAGTTGCAATGGTATCACCCTTTTGTGTCAGCAAACGCAATTTGACCACTTCTCCTTTTTTGGGGGCATTTTTCAAATAATAATAAAGTACCAGTCCGTTATACGGGTTCTCCCCAATGGTCATGCCAGGATAGTGAAAACCACCATAACCTTTTGTCAAATAAGTCTTTTCAGGCTGAAAAAGGAAAACACTGTCCTGAAGGATTTTCGAAGAAACCTGTCGCAGGACCTCTATGTTGTCCATGATCCAAAAAGCACGGCCGTGCGTGGCCAGCACCAGGTCATTGGCATTTTTCTGAATAGCAATGTCCCGCACCGGCACATGCGGCAGGTTCTGCTGTAAAGGTTGCCATAGTTTCCCATTGTTGAAGGAGACATAAACACCTGTTAAGTTACCGGCAAATAGCAGATTACGGTCCACAGGATCCTGCCGGATAACAAATACGGAACCATTGGCCGGCATTCCCGTCGAAATCTTTTCCCAATGTTTTCCATAGTCTGTGGTTTTATACATATAAGGTGTATCATCATCCAACCGGTAACGGCGTGCAGCCACATATGCCGTCCCTGCATCAAAATGCGAAGGCTCTATGGAACTAATGGTTGTCCATTTGGGCAAACCTTTGGGGGTCACATTTTGCCATGTCTTGCCATTGTCTGTACTCACATGGATCAGGCCATCATCAGAACCTGCCCAAAGCACACCGGCTTTTACAGGCGATTCGGCCAAAGCAAAAACAGTATTGTAATATTCCACAGCCGTATTATCTTTGGTAATAGGACCACCAGAAGGCAGTTGTTTGGATTTGTCATTGCGGGTCAGGTCGGGACTGATCCTTGTCCAGCTCATCCCGCCGTTGGTACTTCTGTAAACATATTGCGACGCCACATAAAGTGCATAAGGTTTGTGATGCGACTGCATAATGGGATAAGTCCACTGAAAACGGTCGCGCAAGCTGTCGGCGCCGTAACCCATGGGATTGTCGGGCCATACATCAATGCGCTGACGTTGCCCTGTTTTGCGGTTATATTTTACCAAAACGCCATCGTAACTGCCACCGTATGTAATATTTGGGTTTTGTATGTCCGGAATGATATAGCCGCTTTCACCTCCGGCTGAAGGCCACCAGTCTTTATCGGTGATACCGAAACCGGAAGTACGGCTCATGATTTCTATGGGAGAATTATCCTGTTGTGCACCATAAATATGGTAAGGAAACCTGTTATCAACAGAAACATGATAAATTTGGGCAGTAGGCTGGTTGTTTTCCGATGACCAGGATTTTCCACCATCATAGGTAACGGATGCTCCTCCATCATTGCCCCCAATCATAATATCGGGATTTAAAGGGTTTATCCATAACACATGGTTGTCAGGATGGGGCGTTCGGATGAGATGAAAATGATCGCCCCCATCATCAGAACGGTAAATGCCGGAAACCTGTGGTGCATAAACGATATTTTGGTTTTTCGGGTCGGCATAAACTCTTCCGAAATACCAGGCACGCTGGGTCAACTCTGATTGATGAAAACGTCGCGACCAGGTTTTTCCCCCATCATCCGAGCGGAAAATACCACCGTTTTTGGCTTCAATAAAAGCATAAATCCTGTTTGGGTTGGCACCGGAAACAGAAACACTGATTTTACCCAAAATTCCTTTGGGCAAACCGGGATTTTTAGAGATATTCTTCCATGTATTACCGCCATCGGTAGATTTATACAAACCGCTGCCCGGACCACCGCTGGAAAGCAACCACGGTTTCCGGAAAGCCTGCCACATGCCGGCAAAAAGAATCCGGGGGTTGTGCGGGTCCATGGCAATGGAAGAAGCGCCGGTTTTCTCATTTACATACAACACTTTTCTCCAGGTTTTACCCCCATCGGTGGATTTGTAAATACCACGCTGGGGATTATTGGCAAACACATGCCCCAAAGCAGCCACAAAAACGACCTGCGGATTATCAGGATCCACCACGATCTGGCTAATGACATGGGTATTTTTCAGTCCGGAATATACCCATGTCTTCCCGCCGTCAGTAGACTTGTAAATGCCATCGCCGGTGGCCATATCACCACGGATAAACGGCTCTCCCATGCCGGCATAAATCACGTTTGGATCGGATGGTGCCACGGCAAGGGCCCCCACAGCAGCCGTTTTAAAATATTTATCAGAAACATTCAGCCAGGTAATCCCGCCGTCGGTAGTTTTCCAAACACCCCCGGCAGCTCCGCCAAAATAAAAAGTATGCGGTTGTTTTGCATTCCCGGCAACGGCCACGGAACGCCCGCCACGGAAAGGTCCTATACTCCTGTACTTCAACGCACTGAGCATATCAGCTGGCAATGGGTTTGCTTTCAGTTCTTTGTTGGCCCGGTTTCTTCTTTTGGCATACACCCGTCCGGGCAGAGCCAAAGAAAAAACAAAAATCAGGATAAAAAACAGACCAGCCATGTAGCCGGTTTTCCTTTCTGTAAAAACAAACAATAATTTCTTTTTCATGTTCAACAAGTTTTTAATTTGCGAATTCCTCTTCCATCAATTACCAATAAAATGCACCCCGGTCCCGTTTCACTTTCAAAATGTTTGTTCAGTACATTTGAAAAGTAATTGAAATAAAGGTCAAAATTAAAACTTTTCAGCCCTTTTTCAATGCAACGGCCTTTGTTTATTGAAATTTTTCAAATGAACCCCGTTTGGAAAGATAAGTTCAAACCATGATGGTAACTTTAGCGACCGATTTATTATTTTTGTCATCAGAAAACGTTTTTCATGTTAGTAAAACTGTTCATAAAAAATTACACACTGATTAACAGTGCAGAAATTGATTTTCAACCTGGTTTCACGGTAATTACCGGTGAAACGGGAACAGGAAAATCAATTTTACTGGGCGCTTTATTGCTGATATTGGGCAGCCGTGCCGACCCATCCGTTCTTATGGACAAATCGAAAAAATGTATTGTTGAAGGAACGTTTGACTTACGGAAGCCGGAATTAGCCGCTTTCTTTGCCGAGAACGACCTGGATTATGAGCCCTTAACTTTACTGCGCAGGGAAATTAATCCTGCAGGAAAGTCACGCGCTTTTATCAATGACACCCCTGTCAACCTGCATTTGCTGAAAACCCTGGGCAACCGGTTGGTAGATATCCATTCGCAGCATCAGACATTGTTGCTCAACGAAAGCGGATTTCAGATGGAACTGTTTGATGCTTTTCTGAACAAACCGGAATTACAACAGGATTACGGCAGGATATTTCAACAATTCCGGCAAAGCAGCCAAAAACTGAAAACCTTAGAACAGCAAAATGAACAATCCAAACGCGACGAAGATTATTTTCGTTTTCAATTGAATGAACTGGAATCAGCAGCTTTGGATGTCGATGAAATAAAAACACTGGAAGAAAAAAGTAAATTGCTTTCCCATTCAGTCGAAATAAAAACGGCCACCGACATGGCTGTAAACCTGCTCAAAGAAGAAGATACTGCCGTTTTAGAACTGTTGGGAAAGCTGAAAGAGACTTTCTCGCGACTTTCTGATTATCATCCATCCATAGCTGAATTTGCCGGAAGGTTACAGTCTTCTTATATCGAGCTGGAAGACCTGACATCGGAAATAGAACGGTTTGCCTCCCTCAGTGATTTTGAGCCGGCAGAGCTGCAACGGGTAGAAGAACGACTGGACACACTGTATTCTTTACAACAAAAACATCATGTTGCCGGCATTGAAGGCCTGATCAACCTGAGGGAAGAGTACCGGCATAAACTGGAAAATATTTCCAGTCTGGAAAACGAATTGTCTGAGGAAAAACAACGGTTTGAAGAATATACGCAAAAACTGGAAGAAAAAGCAACATTACTCAGCAGCGAACGAAAAAAGAAAATTCCGGAGTTTGAAAGGGAAGTGGTCTTTCTGCTTCAACAGCTGGGAATGAAAGAAGCACAGTTTCGTGTTCAGGCGGAACCCCTGCCCTCTCCCACGGTACAGGGCAAAGAACGGCTGACATTTTACTTCAATGCCAACAAAGGCGGAGAGCCCATGCCTATTGCCAAAACAGCGTCCGGCGGGGAACTTTCGAGGCTCATGCTGGCGCTGAAATCACTTGTTCATAAAGCAGGCATGCTGCCGACCATTGTTTTTGACGAAATCGATGCCGGTGTGTCCGGTGAGATTGCAGGAAAACTGGGGGCCATCCTAAAAAAAATGTCTGCAAACATACAGGTCATCTGCATCAGTCATTTACCACAAATAGCTTCCCGTGCTTCGGCACATTTCAAAGTGTTTAAAAGTACCCAAAATGACAGGACACTTTCGAAAATTATCCTGCTTGACCAGGAGCAACGCCTTGAAGAAATCGCCAAAATGCTGAGTGATGAAAAAATTACAGAAGCTTCGCGAACCGCAGCTGCCGAATTTCTGAAAACAGGCAAACTTTCATAAAAAGAACCGGAAAACCTGCAACCCAATATGCCTGTCGGACGATACAATCCGGCATTACATCCCTGTAACTTTAACAGGGAAACATTGCCGGCAGTTTATTATCTTTGCGGCAAATAAATATACTGTGGAAATTTTAGACAAGCTTGAAGCTATTAAGAACCGCTGGGAGGAGATTGCAGAACAAATGAGTGATCCGTCGGCCATGTCCGACATGAAACGTTTTGTAAAACTGAATAAGGATTACAAGGAGCTGGAACCGGTGGTCAAGGCATATAAAACATACAAAAACCTGCTGGGGAACATCGCCAATGCCAAAGAAATCCTGGAACAGGAAAAAGACCCTGAATTCAGGGAAATGGCCAAAGAAGAGCTGGAGGAATTACGTCCGAAGCTTCATGAACTGGAAGAAGAAATCAGGTTGTTGTTGATTCCGAAAGACCCGCAGGACAGCAAAAATGCCGTGATGGAAATCAGGGCGGGAACGGGCGGCGATGAAGCATCTATTTTCGCCGGAGACCTGTTTCGGATGTACCAGAAATATTGCGAAAACAGGGGCTGGAAAATAGATATTGTGGAACTTAACGAAGGTACTGCCGGAGGATTTAAAGCCATCGTTTTCAACGTGACAGGCGACGGGGCATACGGAACGCTCAAATTTGAATCGGGCGTACACCGTGTCCAGCGTGTTCCAAAAACAGAAACACAGGGCCGCATACACACCTCAGCAGCTTCGGTGGTAGTTCTTCCGGAAGCAGACGAATTTGATGTGGAACTCAACGAAAAAGATATCAGAAAAGATACATACTGTTCTTCCGGACCGGGCGGACAATCGGTAAACACCACCTATTCGGCCATCCGGCTGACACACATACCTACGGGAATCGTCGTAACCTGCCAGGATGAAAAATCACAAATCAAAAACCTGGCAAAAGCCATGAAAGTGTTGCGTACCAGGCTGTACGAACAGGAGTA
>Ga0256829_1000982_pt1 | contig 24809 bp, 23 predicted proteins | sample 131447metaG_FD_185979 | JGI IMG/M metagenome (GOLD analysis project Ga0256829, IMG submission 185979) | Hydrothermal vent microbial communities from Lau Basin, Pacific Ocean - 131-447 | ecosystem: Environmental > Aquatic > Marine > Hydrothermal vents | place: Pacific Ocean: Lau Basin | collected...
GGGCGACTTTCCTGATAGATCAGGAGGGCATTATCCGCAATATCTGGCACAAGGTAAAGGTCAAGGGCCATGTTGATGCCGTGCTGGAGGCCGTAAAGGCCCTGTGATGACACAGCTGTCAACTATTGGAGAGGCGGCAATAGATGTTCTGAAAACTGCCCGGCCCGGGGAAAAGACCCGGCTGGGCAGGGAGTATGCCGCCATGTGGTCCGGGGGCAGGCTGCGCCATGAATTCCCCCTTTCCCCGCCTGCCCGCCCGGCCCGTCCGGACAGGCCGGAACTGCTGGCCCCCCGATATATGCCCCGCAGGCGCAATATTGGCCGGAAAGGCAATATGGTTGCCCTGCTTCATGCGATTGCCCATATTGAATTCAATGCCGTTGATCTTGCCTGGGACATTGTCGCCCGTTTTGGCCGGGACATGCCGCAAGAATTTACCGATGACTGGGTTAAGGTCGCCGGGGAAGAAGCCCGGCATTTCGCCATGATAGACCGGCAACTGAAATCCTATGACGCCGCTTACGGCGACCTGCCGGCCCATGACGGCCTGTGGCAGTCGGCGATGGACACCGCCCATGACCTGAAGGCGCGTCTGGCGATTGTCCCGCTTGTTCTGGAGGCCCGTGGCCTTGACGTTACCCCGGCGATGATCACCCGGGCGGAAAAGGCCGATGACCCGGCAACCACAGAATGCCTGAAAATAATTTATCACGAGGAAATCCGCCATGTCCATGCCGGACAAAAATGGTTCTGCCATCTCTGCGCGCTGGAAGATATTGAACCGGAAAGGACGTATCAGGGGCTGGTCCGGCAATATTTCAAGGGCCGGATAAAACCGCCCTTTAACAAATCCGCCCGCGCTCTGGCCGGGTTTGACGAGGGATTTTATCTGCCGCTTGCCCCTCCCGGACCGGCGGGCATAAAAAACTCTACTTAAAAATATTGCTTTTTTTTACAGTTTGGTATCAAATGCAGCCTATAAAAGAAGGCAAGAAAAAAATAACAGGTTTCGATCAAACAAGAGGTAGAGGACGATTTCCGGTTTATTGGCGAAATTGAAAGCGACGGGCATACGGTTTTTTCCTGAAAGACAATTATATTTCAGGGCCAATGGTAATGTGCGTTTTATTTCCCTGTCCCGCAGAGTTCAGATCGTGGCCTCGCTGGTCTGTCTGTCGATGATTGTCTGGTTTTCTGTTGCTACATACAGCTATATTTATCGCGCTGATATTCTGGCGGCAAAGGACCGGGAACAGGCCGCAACAGAAAAGAAATATATCCAGGCCAATGATCAGTTTGACAAGCTGAAAAATGATATAGAAAAATCAACAAAAACCCTGGAACAACGGCAGATTTACCTGCAACAGCTGCTTGAAGCGGATAAGTCCCTGTCATCCACCCCTGCCCCGGGACAGGATATATCGGGGGGAAAAACCGATCTGGAACAGGGGGGGAAAACTGCCCCGGCAACGGATAATGATAATTCCAGTATCTCCTTTGTTTATTCCCGCCATCAGCAACAGCTGGCCAGCCTTCAATTCAGCATCGCCCGTATTGAGCATCAGCAACAGGCCCTTGCTGAAAATATGATTGAACGGTTATCAAAAAAAATTGCCTATGTTGAAAAGACCTTGAAAAAATCCGGTATCGCCAGCCGTAAATTAATAGAGCTGTCCAAAAACAGACCATCGCTGTCCATGGCAATGGGCGGGCCGTTTATCCTTTATGCCGGGGGCAATGATCAGGATGATTTTTCTGACAAAGAACCCTATGCCAGACTTTACAGCCATTATAACCGCCTGATTGACCTTGAAAGTGCCATTCAGCATATCCCTGTTGGTATTCCGGTAAAAAAATATTATATTTCCAGCGGTTTTGGCATTCGCAAGGACCCTTTCCGCAAGACATGGGCCCATCATTACGGGCTTGATATGGCGGGATGGTGGAAAACGCCGATATATGCCCCGGCGGATGGTACCGTTATCCGGGCAGGATGGAACGGTGCTTATGGCAATTTCATTGAAATCGACCATGGCAACGGCTTTCGGTCACGATATGGTCATCTTTCCAGAATATTGGTAAAAAAAGGTGAGCTGGTTACCCTCGAACAGAAAATCGGTTTGATGGGAACCACCGGGCGCAGTACCAGCCCGCACCTGCATTATGAAATCTGGTTTAATGGCAAACCTATTAACCCCATGAAAATATTCAAGGCCTCTAATAATGTTCTCAAAATCCAACGACAAGAGTATGGCAGCTAACAACATGAACAAATCATCACGCCCGGCAAATTCCGCCCCGTCCATCATTGGTTCCGATGTTTCCATCAAGGGAAATATCACTACCCCCGGTGAAATACAACTTGATGGCACCGTTGAGGGCGACATCCAGTCCGCCTCCCTGACCGTCGGTGAACATGGCTCCGTTCAGGGCATTGTCACGGCGGAGGAAGTTGTCATCAAGGGCAGCGTCAGCGGTCAGATAAAAGGCCGCAATATCCGCCTTGAAAAAACCGCAAAGGTCAAAGGTGACCTGTTCCATGAAACCCTGAGCGTCGAAGCCGGTGCCTTTATCGAGGGCAACCTTACGCACAAGAATAACGCCGCACAGGATAAATCCCCGGCCCTGAAATTATCCGGCGGCAAAAGCACGGATCAGAAATAAATTTGAACCCTCTCCAGGGAGAAACCTGGCCTCTAAAGAAACTGGATGCCCTTCTTCAAGGGCATGACGGAAGGTCATGTTCCGCCCTCTCGCCCCCGGCCCCGATCATTATCATCATCCCGTCCCAATCTTCAGTTACTTCGACTCAATCCTCCCCGTCACCCCGGCCCCCGAGCCGGGGTCCATTTCTATATAAATATTATCCTTTAATATAAAATGATCATGCTGATATAAAAGTGGATACCGGGTCAATGCCCGGTATGACGTCAGGGCATTCTCACCCCTCCCCGGCCTCATCACTGCCCTGAACACGGGCGGCAAGGGCGGCGTTAAGGAAGGGGTCTATCTCGCCGTCCAGCACCTTGTCCGGTTGGGCGGATTCCACGCCCGTACGCAGGTCCTTGACCATTTGGTAGGGTTGCAGCACGTAGGAGCGGATTTGATGGCCCCAGCCAATCTCGGACTTGCTGTTATGGGTGGCGTTGGCCTCGTCCTCGCGTCGTTGCAGTTCGGCCTCGTAAAGCCGGGCTTTGAGCATATTCATCGCCGTCGCCCGGTTTTTATGCTGTGAGCGGTCATTCTGGCACTGCACGACGATATTTGTCGGGACATGGGTGATGCGCACGGCGCTATCGGTGGTATTGACATGCTGGCCCCCGGCCCCGGACGCCCGGTAGGTATCTATACGCAGATCACTCTCGTTAATATCCACCTCGAAATTATCATCAATCACCGGATAGACCCAGACGCTGGCAAAGCTGGTATGGCGGCGCGCATTGGAATCATAGGGCGAAATCCGCACGAGGCGATGAACCCCGCTTTCGGTTTTCAGCCAGCCATAGGCATTTTCCCCCTTGATCTGGATGGTGGCCGACTTGATCCCGGCCTCGTCCCCGTTATGCAGTTCCATCAGGTCAGTCTTGCAGCCATGAGCCTTGGCCCAGCGGCTATACATCCGGAGCAGCATATTGGCCCAGTCCTGGCTTTCCGTGCCGCCGGCCCCTGAATGGATTTCAAGATAGGCATCATTGGCGTCTGCCTCTCCGGACAGCAGGGTCTGAAATTCCATTTCGTCGGCTTTTCTGGTCAGGGCTTCAATGGCCTGTTCCGCCTCATGGATAATCTCCTCATCCCCTTCCATCTCGCCCATTTCAATCAGCTCGACATTATCCCGAAGCTCCTGCTCGACCAATTTGCACAGGCCGATTGCCGCCTCAAGGCGATTCTTTTCCTGCATCAGTTTCTGGGCATTGGCGGGGTTGGCCCATAATTCAGGGTCTTCTGAAAGGGCGGTTAATTCGTCCAGTCTGTCAAGGGCAACATCCCAGTCAAAGATGCCTCCTCAGCAGGTCGAGCGACTGCTTGATTTTATCGACTAATGTCTGTGTTTCGGCTTTCATAATCTTCTATCTGCTTAATAAATTAATATATTCCACCGGTGCCGGTGCGGAGCTTGGTCTTTGTTTGCACCAGAGAATTAAATCCGTCAAGTACTTCGCCTTTTTTAGTTGGAAATGTTCCCTGGCGGAAGGCTTCGAGAATTGTATGTTTTTCCCCGATGGCGGCGAGCTGCCCGGTTTTCGGATTGACCCTGACCAGCCGGACCCCCGGCGGTATGCGAAAGGGAACGGCAGGAGTATTTTTCAGCGCCGCCCGCATGAAATCCCGGAATATCGGCACCGCAACCGATGCCCCCTGTTCGCGGCTTCCGAGCGAACGCGGCTTGTCAAAGCCGGCGAATACCCCGACAACAAGATCCGGGGAAAAGCCGATAAACCATGTATCAAAACTGTCATTTGACGTGCCGGTCTTGCCGGCCAGCGGCCTGTGCAGCACCTTGATTCTGATGCCGGTGCCTCTCTGGACCACGCCCTCCATCATCGAAACCAGCTGATAGGCCGTGACCGGATCAATAAGCTGTTTGCGATGATCAGGGATAACCGGCTCCGGCTGATAATCCCATTTGGCAACCTGACAGTCGGGGCACGCCCGCCGGTCATGGCGGAAGATGGTCTTGCCGTGACGGTCCTGAATACGGTCAATCAGCGTCGGAGTGATCTTTTTACCGTCATTGACGATCTCGCCGTAAGCTGTGGTCAGTTGCATAAGGGTGGTTTCCCCGGCCCCGAGAGCCATGGACAGGATATCAGGCATATCGTTGTTAATATTCATCCGCTCCGCCATTTCGGCAATCTTATCCATGCCGAGATACTGGGCCAGCCGGACAGTCATCAGGTTACGGGATTTTTCAAGGCCGAGACGCAGCGTACTGGCCCCGTAAAACCGGTTGCTTGAATTTTGCGGTTTCCACTTGCCAAGGCCATAGCCCTGCTCAATGACAAATGGTGCATCGAGAATAAGACTCGACGGGGTAAAGCCATTCTCCAGCGCGACGCCGTAAACAAAGGGTTTAAAGGCCGAGCCGGGCTGACGTTTCGCCTGGGTCGCGCGGTTATATTCACTGCGTTTATAGTCATAGCCGCCAACCATGGCCAGCACCCGCCCGGTATGGGGGTCCATGGCGACCAGCGAGCCATTTATGTTCGGGACCTGGCGCAGGCCGAATTTGGTAATGCTGTTATTTCCACGATCATCTTCCGGGCTGGAAATTTTCTCTACCACAATGACATCACCCGCAGACAGAACCTCCGTTACTTTTTTAATCTTTGGCCCAAGCCGTTGTTTTTTCTTCCATTTTCGCGCCCATTTAACCTCTTTGAGGTCGATAAGTCCCACCCCGCCGTTGCCGGTCAGGATGGTGGCCGATGCATCACTGACCTTTGTCACCAGCGCCAATTGCCATGTTTTAAAACCGAGGGGAATTTTCTTGTCAATATCCCTGGTGAGCATTTCCAATTGCTGTGAACGGGACAGGGAAATATCAGAGGGCAGACGAAGGGCAATTCTGGCAACCGGGCCGCGCCAGCCATGACGCCGGTCATAAGCCACAAGGCCGCGCTTCAATTCGCGCTCGGCAATGGTCTGAAGCCTCGGCGACAGGGAGGTTCTGACGAATAATCCCCCCTCATAAAGCTCCTGGTTGCCATACATGCCTTTAAGTTCGCGGCGGACTTCCTCGGTAAAATACTCGGCTTTGAAGGTTCGGGTCCGGTTGCGGTTTGCGGTGACAAGCGGCTTTTTCTGGGCGGCGGCTTTTTCGGCGGCAGTAATATAGCCATTCTCATACATTCTTTGCAAAACCCAGTTGCGCCGCCCGATGGCCTGTTTATATTTCCGCACGGGGTCATAATTATACGGTGCCTTGGGGAGAGCCGCGAGATAGGCCATTTCCTCCAGATCAAGTTCATCAAGGGATTTGTTGAAATAACTTAACGCCGCAGCGGCAATGCCGTATGAGCCATGGCCCATAAGATTGTTATTGAGATAAAGTTCGAGAATCTGATCCTTGGTAAAGGCTTTTTCGATCCGGTAAACCAGAATGGCTTCCTTGATTTTGCGGCTGTAGGTCTGTATTCCGCTCAGCAGGAAATTTTTGGCAATCTGCTGGGTAATGGTCGAGGCCCCGACCCGCCGACGGTGAGAAAAAACATTCTTCGCATTGACCAGTGCCGCCCGCATCAGACCCAGATAGTCAAGACCATTATGGTGATAGAAATTCTTGTCCTCTGCCGACAGGAAGGCATCAATCAGCAGGGGGGGGACAGCGGAAATAGGGATATAGAGTCTTTTTTGTTTGGCATATTCCGCCAGCAGGCTGCCGTCACCGGCATAAATCCGGCTGACCACCGGCGGTTCATACCGGGCGAGTTGGGTATAATCCGGTAAATCCTTGCCATAATGGTTGAGGATATAGACGACCCCTCCCGCCGCAGCAATCCCACCAATCAGCAGGACAACCACAGCCCCGCCGACAATATTTATCAGTGTTTTACGTCTCTTTTCATTCATGTCAATCTAATGCCTAAGGTTTAAATATGTCAGCAGCATGACGTGAATATATGTAAACGCTAACAAACAATACCACCAGATAAAAAAGGAAATTTGGGAATTAGAGACTCTTTTTATTAGTGGGGGATACTCCCCCGCGCCGTGGGCGCTCCCCCTCCTGCGCTAAAGCTCCGGGCGCGCGGTCGCGCTTGCCTCAGACCTGCGGTCTTCGGAGTCTGAGTGTTATCGGGAGGGAATTATGGTGGTGGCGTTTGATCTATCAGGAAAGGGTTCGGTATCCGAGCGCCAGCGAGGCAAGGCCGACCGCACCACGGGCGCGGGGGTGAAACCCCCATCTTTTAAATTAATTGGTGATGTCACCTGACCCTAATTCGCCACATATGTTTTGCTGAAGAAATCATCGGCGGCTCTGACAATAGCCTTGCCAATTTTCTTCTGGGTTTCCTTCTGCATCAAAAGTCTGGCGTCGCGGGCATTGGTCAGGTAGCCCAGCTCTACCAATACCGACGGCACATCCAGACCTTTCAGAACAATCAGCCCCGCCGTTCTGTGGGGGCGGGTTCTGAGGAGGACGGCCTTCTTCAGCTCGGGGATAAGATCATTGGCGAAACTGCTGGAAAGATTCATGGTCTCGCGCTTGGTAAGGTCAATCAATATGGTTTGAACAATATCAATTTCCTCCTCAAGATCCATGCCGGCGATAATGTCGGATTTATTTTCCCGCGCCGCCATGGCCGCCGCCTCGCGGTCCGAGGCTTTTTCTGACAGGGTATAGACGGTTGCGCCCCTTACTTTCGAACTTTTGAAAGAATCCGCATGGATGGAAATAAACAGGTCTGCCTGCCGTCTGTGGGCAATCCGGCTGCGATTACGCAGTTTGACGAAAACATCGCGGTTGCGGGTCATGACAACCTTGTAGCGTCCGGTTTTTTCCAGCTCCTTCCGGATGGCCCGGGCCGCACTTAACACCACGGTTTTTTCCGGAAAACCCCGATAGCCCTTGCCGCCCAGATTGCCCGGGTCATGGCCGCCATGGCCGGGGTCGAGAACGATGAGTTTTTTATGGCGTTTGCTTCTCAGGTCCCGTGGTGGATTTGTCACCACTTTTCTTTCTATCCGCCGTTGTACCGGTTTCTTCGCCTTGGTTTCAAAGGATTTTTTGCTGGTTTTCTTCAGGTCAATAACGAAACGCCAGGATTTTTTGCCTCTGGGCTTGATGATAAATGCCTTGTGGATATCGACCGGTCTTTTGACATCAAGAACAATACGCGATGTCCCCCGCTTGAATAATCCATACCGGTAGCGGGCAATATAGCCGGTTCCCTTCGCCCCGCCATAATTACTTTTCCATTTGACCTCACTGATGTCGATAACCACCCGGTCCGGATGGGCCAGGGTAAAAATATTATATTTGATATTCTGGTCTATATCGAGAACAAATCTTGTCTTGCCCCGGCTATGGCCGATACGGATGGCGGAAACTTCCGGCGTTTTTGCAAATGTTCCGGCAAAGCCTGTCGCGGTAACCCCGTGAAGGGAAAGGCCTGTGAAAATAATTACCAGACAATATCCGATTATTTTCCGAATGATGTGTTTCATGCCTGTATGTCTGTCGCCCGAACTGATTTCATAATAGGAATATATACCCTGCTTATAATATTTTTCCCTAATAATTTATAAAAATAAATACTTTAGCTATTGTAGAGTGACTGCACTATGGTTATGTTATACAAAGTTGTCGAATATGTGGATACCCATGATGGAACAGTTTTTATCACGGGAATTCAGACAATAGAAGAATATACTCAAGTGAAATATCATTTCTTTATTTTAACTTCATAGCATACAGGATGATATCCTTGAGACGAAAGAATAACCGGATTATTTGAAATAAATGATCTGAAATATAACGACGTAAAATAATGAATTTTAGCATTTACCGCATCGAGGCCACAGGTCAATTCTCTCAAATGGTGTTTATTCGCCATCTGTTTGCGCTGATATCTGCTGTTGGCAAGTCTGTGAATGCCACCCTTTTATTAAACCCCGAAAAATATAATAACGACCCTGAACCAGCACGCCTGTTCCCTGCATTTCGCACATCAGGCTCGAGCGGATACGGTCGTGGAGAGAATCTAAATGACCATAAAAATGTTAATCGATGCATCACACGAAGAAGAAACGCGTGTGGCAATCGTTCATGGAAACCGAGTTGAAGAATTTGATTATGAAGCTTCAGCAAAAAAACAAATCAAAGGCAATGTATATTTAGCAAAGATTACCCGCGTTGAGCCATCGCTCCAGGCGGCGTTTGTTGAATATGGCGGCAATCGCCACGGTTTCCTTGCCTTCAGTGAAATACATCCTGATTATTACCAGATTCCGGTTTCTGACCGGGAAAAACTGATCGCGGAAGAGGCTGCGGCCTATGCCTCACTCCTTGAGAAAGAAGAGGAGATTGTCGAGAAGAAATCAGGCAGAAAAGCAAAAACTTCCAGAAAGAAGAAAAAAGCCGACACGCCAGTAGAAGAATTTGCAGAAGAAAATAAGCCAGAGGATGATGACACGTCCGAATCCGTAACTATCGCAGAAAATATGGCGGAGCCTGAAGCCGTTAGCGAACTTCTGCCCGACAGTGATGCACCGGATGACGTAGATGCAGAAGTAGATGCAGAAGCAGAAGTAGATACGGAAGAAGATGCAGAAGAAGATGACGAAACAGAATCTGCCGGTTCCGATGTCATCGATGATGAGGAAGCCGAGGAAAGACTGCGGATAAAAATTGCCAAGGGCTTGCGCCGCAAATATAAAATTCAGGAAGTCATCAAGAAAAACCAGATAATTCTGGTCCAGGTGGTAAAGGAAGAACGCGGCAACAAGGGGGCGGCATTGACAACATATCTGTCCCTGCCGGGGCGCTATTGCGTTCTCATGCCCAACACCTTGCATGGCGGCGGCGTCAGCCGGAAAATTGCCAATATTAGTGAACGCAAATCCCTGAAAAAAATTCTGGCCGACCTGAATATGCCCGGCGGCATCGCCTGTATTATTCGCACAGCAGGACAAAGCCGGACGAAAACCGAAATCAAGCGGGATTTTGACTATCTGATTCGTACATGGGAGGGTATTCGCGAACGCACCCTTAAGTCGGTCGCCCCCGTCCTGATCAATGAAGAAGGTGATTTGATAAAGCGCAGCCTTCGTGATCTTTATACCCGTGAGGTCGAGGAAATTCTGGTTGAGGGGGAAAAAGGTTACAAGACGGCCCGCTCCTTCATGCGCCTGCTGATGCCAAGCCATGCCCGGAAAATCAAACATTATACCGATGATATTCCGCTGCTGCATCGCTATCAGGTGGAAAGCCAGCTGGATTCCATGTATTCGCCGATCGTCCAGTTGAAATCAGGCGGCTATATTGTTATCAACCCGACCGAGGCACTGGTCTCCATTGATGTCAATTCCGGCAAAGCCACCCGGGAACATAATATTGAGGAAACCGCCCGCAAGACCAATCTTGAGGCGGCGGAAGAAGTTGCCCGTCAGTTACGTCTGCGTGATATGGCCGGATTAATCGTCATTGATTTCATTGATATGGAGGTCAGGGCAAATAACCGGGCCGTCGAACAAAAAATGAAGGAATGTCTTAAATCCGATCGCGCCCGTATACAGATCGGCAAGATAAGTTCTTTCGGTCTGATGGAAATGTCGCGTCAGCGCTTGCGCGCCGGTGTACTGGAATCCAGCACCGAAACCTGTCCTCACTGTGAGGGGTCCGGGGTGATCCGGTCGGTGGAATCCCAGGTTCTGCACATATTGCGCGCCCTTGAGGAAGAAGGAATTAAAGGCGGTAATGACCGGGTTACCCTTTATATTCCCGAGCAAACAGTTATTTATATGCTCAACCACAAGCGGGGAAAACTTGTTGATCTGGAAAAGCAATATAACTTTACTATTGAAATCGCCATCGACAGCAGTCTGACAGAGGCAGCCTACCGGCTCGACCTGCCCAATGCGGCCAGCAAGAAGCCTGAGAAACAGGGGAGACGCAGCAGTGCCGGGCAGCAGAATAGTGACGCCGGACAGAAGAAAACCGGGCGTGAGCGTCCGGCAAACGCACGGCGCAACAGGCAGCGTAACCAGTCGCGCAGGAACAAGGAAACCACCACGGACACCCCCGAAGACAACGCGGATAATCGCGCTGCGTCAGGTGATCCAAAGGACAGCCCACAGGAAATATCAGCCTCTGAAAATCAGGAGAGCAAACCGCGCCGCCGCCGCCGCAGACCCCGCCGGGGCAACAAGAACCAGCCCGATAGCTCTGATTCCGGTGATTCCGGTGTTTCCGGTGTTTCAAACAATGTTTCTCCTGATGAAAATTCCCCTGCGCCAGATAATCAGGACGTAAAAAAAGAACAAAAACCTGCCAGACGCCCCTATCCGCCACAGGCAAGAGGCAGAAGGAAAACTTCAGAAACGCCGGCAAGCCCTTCCGCCACGGCCAAAACGGATAAACAGGTTTCTGCTGCTCCTGTGACAGCTCGGGAGAACAAGACAGAAAAAACCGAACCTGTAAAAACTGACCCGAAAAAAACCGAAGCTGTAAAAACCGGCCCGAAAAAAACAGGATGGTGGCAGCGTACCTTTGGCTAGGTCTTATTTTCATCAAGATATTATTATAGAGTGAACATAGATGCTGTCCTGTGGCATTATGTTCACTCTAATGTTATGGGGGTTTTACCTAATCCATTTGACGAATGGATTTACACTATTTAACGTGGTGCCATGATCAAAAGAACCGGACTGATTCACGCCTGCAAGATTTTCCTTATCGCCGTAATATTGATTCCGGTGTTGCCAGGTTACAGTTTCGCCGCAAAAAAGAAGGGCGGGTTGGCGATATTACGGGATGCCGAGATCGAGCATACCATCCGGCACATGGCCGAACCGATTTTCAAGGCCGCCGGTCTGAACAAGAATTCTGTTCATACCTATCTGATTAATGATAATACCCTGAATGCCTTTGTTGCCGGGGGGCAGAATATCTTTATTCATTCCGGACTGCTTATCCAGGCGAAAAATGCCAATCAGGTCATTGGCGTTATTGCCCATGAGACCGGCCATATCACCGGAAGCCACCTGTCCCGTTCTGCCGAGGGAATGAAAGGGGCAACGGCGGTTACCTTGCTTGGGGCTATCCTCGGGGCCGCAGCCATTGCCGCCGGTGCCGGTGATGCGGGCATGGCCCTGATTATGGGGGGGCAGCAAATCGGCCAGCGGACCTTTCTGAAATACAGCCGAACCCAGGAATCCGAAGCCGATCAGGCTGCCATAACATTTCTCAATAAATCCGGCCAATCCGGTCAGGGGTTGCTTGATTTCCTTGATTATCTCGGCGATCAGGAATTAATGTCCGGGCGCTACCGGGACCCCTATGCCGGTACTCACCCGATAACCAGCGACCGTATTTCCCGCCTGAAACAACGGGTTGACAGCTCACCCTATGCCAAGGCAAAAACTCCTGTATCCATTGAAAATGATTTCAAACGGCTTCAGGCCAAGCTTTATGGTTATTTAAAGCCGCCCTATGCCACCCTCAATAAATATCCGCCAAAAGACCAGAGCCTTTACGCCAAATATGCCCGGTCTTTTGCCTATCACAAACAGCATAAAATGAAAAAATCCTTGCAAGAGTTGAGCGATTTGCTGGAGAAATATCCTGATGACCCCTATTTTTGGGAGACAGAGGGGCAGATATTATTTGAAAACGGGCTGGTGCAGAAATCCATCATGCCTTACCGAAATGCCGTAAAGTATCTTCCGGATGAGCCGTTGATCCGTATTTCCCTTGCCCAGTCCCTGATTGCGACCGAAAATAACCGCTATCTTGATGAGGCGTTGAAGAATCTTGAATTTGCCCTGTCGCGCGATCCCAATAATTCCTTTGCCTGGTATCAGGCGTCGATTGCCTATCACCGTCAACATAACAAGGCCCTGACCTATTATGCTACGGCGGAAAGATTTCTGCTGGTCGGAAATCTGCGCGGGGCAATGATCAATGCCAAACATGCGCTTGATACCCTGCCCAAAGATTCTCCGCAATGGATACGGGCCCAGGATATCCTTGTGGTCACAGAATCAAATATGTCTGATAAAGAGCGTAAAAAACGCAAGGAACCACCAAAAGGTAAAAACAAAAGAGACAGGACGTAAAAATATGCCCAAATGGATTAAAAGATTCTCCCTGATCATGATTGGAACCTGTCTGACACTGGCAGGCCTGCAGGCCCATGCGGGAGAAAATGATTTTTCTGACAGTCAGCGTCAGACAATCAACAAGATGATTCACGATTATCTTCTTGAAAATCCTGAAATACTGCCGGAAGCCATTCAGATACTGCAAAAACGTCAAAAGAAAATAAAACTGGAAAGAAATCATGCCGGTCTTTATCAGGACGGATTCAGCTATGTCGCGGGCAATAAAAATGGTAACGCTACCCTGATTGAGTTTTTTGACTATAACTGCACCTATTGCAAACGCAGCCTGAGCAATATCGAAAAATTAAAACGGGAAGATCCCGATCTGCGGGTAATTTACAAGGAATTTCCGATTCTGGCCGAATCGTCATACACCGCGTCCAAAGCGGCCATGGCCTCTATGAAGCAGGGGAAATACATGAAATTCCACATTGCCATGCTCAGGAATACAGGAAAATTGACCGAAGAACGCATCTTCGAAATTGCCCGTAAAGTCGGTCTTGATGAAAAGCGGCTGGTCAAGGACATGACCGATCCCGCCCTCGACAGAAATATAAAAACAAACCATGACCTAGCACAAGCCATGGGCATTACCGGGACGCCGGGATTTATTATTGGCGATACTATTCTGTCTGGCGCATTACCCTATGCTGAACTGGTCGGACTGATTAAGGCCGAGCGGCAACAATCCGCCCTAGATCAAGCCCCCAAGAGGTGATGACGGATCGGCATATAGTTTTTTAGGCATTCTGCCGGCAAAATAAGCCAGCCTCCCGGCCTCGACAGCAAGTTTCATCGCATGCGCCATGGCAACAGGGTCTTTCGCCTCGGCAATGGCAGTGTTCATCAGCACGCCGTCGCAGCCAAGCTCCATGGCAACTGCGGCATCAGATGCGGTGCCAACTCCGGCATCCACCAGTACCGGAACCGTGGCCTGCTCGACAATCAGTCTGATCTGCACCGGATTCTGAATACCAAGACCGGAACCAATCGGTCCGCCAAGCGGCATGATGGCACAGCATCCCATATCTTCCAGACGCCGGGCCATGATGGGATCGTCACTGCAATAGACCATAACATCAAATCCCTCGGCAATCAGGGTTTCTGCGGCCTGCAGCGTTTCCACCATATTGGGATAGAGGGTTTTCTGATCGCCAAGAACCTCGAGCTTGACCAGATTCCAGCCCCCGGCTTCCCGGGCAAGGCGCAGGGTACGCACCGCATCATTGGCCGTAAAACAGCCCGCTGTATTGGGCAGATAGGTGTATTTTTTCGGATCAAGATAATCCACCAGCATCGGCTGGGCCGGATCCATGATATTTACCCGGCGCAGGGCCACAGTGACGATTTCCGCCCCCGAGGCCTCTACTGCCCGGGCCGTTTCCTCAAAATCCCGGTATTTCCCGGTACCAACGATTAACCGTGATGTGAAATCTGTTCCTGCAATATTGAATTTATCCGCCATTTATTTGCCACCACCCATAAAATATACTATTTCAAGCCTGTCCCCGTTAAGGAGTTCCACATCCTGATAAGTTGTTTTCGGAACTATTTCAAGGTTTCTTTCCACCGCAACCTTGGTTGGGTCAAGGTCAAGATTTTCCAGAAGGCCGGCAATCACCAGACCCGCCGCTATTTTATGGGATTCTCCGTTAAGAATAATGTTAATCACGGGCTGATTTCCGGCCTTTGAGAAAATAATTATGCTGATTTCTTCTCTCTATTATATTATTCCCTGTCAAATGTATATTCCTTGTTCCCAAATTGGCTGGAAAACATTATATATAACACTGTAAAAATGAAAAACGGGCAGGTATGACTGAAATCAGTGGAAAAACCATCCTGGTTCTGAACGGACCAAATCTTAATATGCTGGGTCGCCGGGAACCTGAAATATATGGTGCGGAAAGCCTTGATCATATTGAAAATATTATGACGGCCCGGGCAAAGGATCTTGGCTATCACCTTGATTTTCGCCAAAGCAACAGCGAAGGGGAATTGATTGACTGGATTCAGGCGGCCTGCGGGAAATATGCGGCACTTGTTATAAATGCCGGCGCCCTGACCCATACATCTGTTGCGATACTTGATGCACTCAGACTGGTTGAATTTCCCGTTATCGAAGTACATCTTTCGAATATTTTTACCCGGGAGGAATTCCGCCATCATTCCTATATTTCTGGCGCGGCCAATGGCGTAATCTGCGGATTTGGCGGTCAGAGCTATATTCTGGCGCTGGACGCGATAGATAATATTTTGAGTTAGATAAAAAGGACGGTTAAATATGTCAAAAATGTTTGTGGATCAGGATATTATCCGTGACCTGGCAGCATTGCTCAATGAGACTGATCTCTGTGAGATCGAGGTTCAGGACGGGGAGAGAAAAATCAGGGTTGTCGGCAACAGGGCTGTAGCCGTCAGGTCTGTTCCTGCGGCACCGGCGCCTGCGGTGGTTCCAGAAACAGCAGATACTGCCGCACCGGAAGAGGATCATCCGGGGACAGTTACCTCGCCCATGGTCGGGACCTTATACACCGCTGCCGACCCTGAAAGCGCCGATTTTGTGAAGGTTGGGGACAAGGTCACCGCCGGTCAGACCTTGGTGATTATCGAGGCGATGAAAGTTATGAATCAAATCCCGGCCCCCAGAGATGGTACCATCACCCGGATTATGGTTAAAAATTCCCAGCCGGTCGAGTTCGGCGACCCTCTGGTCATCATTGAATAGCGGACGTCACTATGTTTGATAAAGTTCTCATTGCCAATCGCGGTGAAATTGCCCTTCGTATCCATCGCGCCTGCCGGGAAATGGGCATCTCCACTGTGGCCGTGCATTCCACGGCTGATGAGGATGCAATGTATGTCCGTCTGGCCGATGAAAGTGTCTGTATCGGCCCGCCCGCCTCCAGGGACAGCTATCTGAATATTCCATCAATCATTGCGGCGGCGGAAATCACCGGGACCGATGCGATCCATCCGGGCTACGGTTTTTTATCGGAGAATGATAAATTTTCCGAAATTGTCGCGGAGCATAAAATAGAGTTCATTGGCCCGTCCGCCGATCATATCCGCCTGATGGGCGACAAGATTTCGGCCAAGGAGGTGGTCGAAAAGCTTGGAATTCCCGTGGTTCCCGGCTCTGACGGTGAGATAAATGATACCGCAAAAGCCAAACAGATCGCTCAAAAAATAGGCTATCCGGTTATTGTAAAAGCGGCATCCGGCGGCGGCGGACGCGGCATGAAAGTGGTTCATAATGAACGTGAGCTTGGGTCGGCTATTGCGGGCTGCAAAAAGGAATCAGCCGCCGCATTCGGCGATGATGCGGTTTATCTGGAAAAATATCTGACCCTGCCGCGTCATATTGAATTTCAGATTATCGCCGACAAGCATGGCAATGTCTGTCATCTGGGGGAGCGCGACTGTTCGTTACAGCGCCGCCATCAGAAAGTGATTGAAGAGGCCCCTTCCCCGGCTCTCAACATTGATGAACGCAACCGCATGGGTGAAATTGTCCGCAAGGCGATAAAGGATCTGGGCTATATCGGGGTTGGCACCATCGAATTCCTCTATGAAAATGGCGAATTCTATTTTATCGAGATGAATACCCGTCTTCAGGTCGAACATCCAATCACCGAAATGGTCACCGGTATTGATCTTGTCCGGGAACAGATCAGGGTCGCGGCGGGCCTGCCGCTGTCTTTCCGGCAGGAGGATATTAAATTTTCCGGTTATGCCATAGAATGCCGGATCAATGCCGAGGACCCGGTATGTTTCATCCCCAACCCCGGAAGGATCGAGGGCTATCATACCCCCGGTGGCCTCGGGGTCCGGGTCGATTCAGGGATATATTCCGGCTATGTCGTACCGCCCTATTATGACAGCATGATTGCCAAGCTGATTGTTCACGGCAAAACCCGCAATGAATGTCTTATGCGGCTGCGGCGCTCGCTGGAGGAATTTGTCATTGACGGCATCAAGACGACCATCCCCCTGCATCAGCGCCTGATCCGCGAAAATGATTTTATCAACGGCGCCTATGATATTCACTGGCTGGAAAATTATCTGAACTCCCCGCTTGATGAATAAGATCACCGCAGACCTGCTTGTTCATGCCTATGCCCAGGGTATTTTCCCGATGGCGGAAACCGCGACATCGCCTGATATATACTGGGTTGAGCCGAGACTGCGTGGAATTATTCCGTTGGAGAGATTTCATCTGCCGCGCAAACTGATAAAGAAAATCCGCCGGAACCCCTTTGAGATCAGGATTGATACGTCCTTTATCAGGGTGATTGAGGGCTGCGCGGCCACCGGGGAAAGGCCGGAGCGACAGGAAACATGGATAAATGACCAGATTATTTCCCTATACCACCAGTTATTTGACGATGGATATGTCCATACCGTTGAATGCTGGCAGGGCAATGATATGGTGGGCGGGCTGTACGGAGTGGCCATTGGCGGGGCATTCTGCGGCGAAAGCATGTTCCACACCGTGACGGACGCCAGCAAGGTGGCGCTGGCCTATCTGGTGGCCCGCCTGAAAGCCGGGGGCTATTCCCTGCTGGATACCCAGTTCATTACACCACATCTGTCACAGTTCGGGGCCATTGAAATCCCCCGTCATGATTATAAAGCACGCCTGCAGGAGGCGCTGAAGGCAGAGGGCGATTTCTACTGTCTTGAAGCCTCGTCACCGGCGGAAACCATTTTGCATTTCTTGACCCAGACATCATAGACCGGATGCTCCAGCGGGGAGAGAGCCGGACTGGACGAAAACATCCATCCGGTAAAAACCTTTTTTTCCTGACCATTATGGCCAACATCGGTAATTTCAAGAAAAGCGGCATTTTCAGGCGTTTCTTCCGGTGGACTGGCCCGGCAATAGCGCAGGGTAATCCTGAGCGTTCCAAATTCAGCCGTCTGTCCCTGTCTGATGTCAATAGTAGATAATTGCGTGGTAATTTTATCGAGGGCGGCCAGGGTTACGACAGCAATCCTGTCCCCGCTGTCCCGGGCAGAGGCGCTGCGGATAATAACAAGAAACAACAGGCCAAAAGCAAGAGAAACCTTAGCCGGAAGACTCATTTTTTGCTATCGTCCTTATCGCTTTTTGAACTGGCGAATTTATCCAGCAGGCCAAGAAAATCCACCGCCCCCTGGGTGTTGGTTATCTCATCCCCTTCTTCCAGAACCGGGTCTTCTTCATCCCCCGGATCAAGGACCAGATAATTGCCGCCGAGCAGGCCTTCGGAGGTGATTTTGGCGAATGTGCTGTCGGTCAGTTTGATCGAAGGATCAATGCTGATTTCAACGATGGCAAGAAATGTGTTCTTGTCAAGATATTGTTTGATGATTGATCCGACCTTGATGCCGCTGATTTTAACATCGCCCCCGACCGAAAGCCCGTCAACCTTGTCAAATTTTACCAGATAGTCTTTCCCCCCATTGGTGGAAAGATTGGCATGGTTAAAGGCAAAATACAGAAAACTCCCGGTAACAACCAATACAATGGCTCCGATCAGTGTTTCAACAATGTTATTTTTCATATGTTATTCTACCCTTGAGTGACCTGTAGCTGAAATTATAAACCGGGGGTCCAGGCCTCGTAATCGCCTGTTGTTTCCCTGCGTACTCCCCCGGCATTCAGGCTGCCGGCAGGATAATAGGCATGAACCGTACCGGTCATATTTGGCTCAAGAGGTTTTTCCCATGCCTTGCGGTCGGGTTTTTTCTCAAGCGGCGTGTAATCCACCGTGTGATGCAGCCACATATGCCATTCCGGCGGGATTTTGGAGGCCTCGATATCTGTTTTAAAAATGACCCAGCGCTTTTTGCCCTTTTTTTCCTGATAGTATATATTGCCCTGAACATCCTCACCAACTTTTTCACCCTTGAAAAAGGTATGAACAACTGTTCCTATTGTGGCTCCGTACCACCATCCAAACATCCGTCTGATAAAAGCAACCATGTTAATTTTCCCGAATATAATTACCTGTTTTCTCATGCTTTCTATACCCCGGATATAGCTTGGGAACAACAGGATAACAACATTAAATGATTTTCAGGCTATTTTAAGGCCAATATTTATTGCCCGCGACAAATCCGTTAATTTGTTAACAAATTCCCCAACCCCGGGCTTTTGCTGACCCGACTCATTGGAACCACAATATATGGCAATGTCAAGGGATGCTCCACACAATATATATGAAAAAAAAGCTGTTTTCCGGATATTTATTGTATTACACTTTTTTCCAGTCAATTAACTATAATCAAAAAAATATTTGAGGACAGCCAGAATGAGGATTAACCGCCGTTTTACGTCACCTGATCAATCACCCTATCACGGAATCGACTTCAGAACTGCTGACAGTGAAATTCGCAATCCGGACGGGACTGTGGTCTTTGCCCTGAAGGGCTTTGAGGTCCCGGCCAAATGGAGCCAGGTTGCGACGGACATTCTGGCCCAGAAATATTTTAGAAAATCCGGAGTTCCCGAATGCCTCAAACCGGCAGAGGAAGAAAATATTCCGGACTGGCTGCGGCGCAAGGTAATTGACAAGGCGGCCCTGAAAAAGATTCCGGCGGAAAAGCGTTATGGCCCGGAAACCAGCGCCAAACAGATATTTGACCGTCTGGCCGGAACCTGGACCTATTGGGGCTGGAAAGGCGGATATTTTTCCGCAGAATCAGACGCCAGGACGTTTTTTGATGAATTGCGGTATATGCTGGCAACCCAGATGTGCGCGCCAAATTCGCCCCAGTGGTTTAATACCGGCCTGAACTGGGCCTATGGCATTGATGGCCCGGCCCAGGGCCATTATTATGTCGATCATAAAAGTGGCAAACTGACGAGATCAAAGACCGCCTACGAACATCCCCAGCCCCATGCCTGTTTCATTCAAAGCGTCAGCGATGATCTGGTCAATGAGGGCGGGATTATGGACCTGTGGACCCGGGAGGCCCGGCTGTTTAAATATGGTTCCGGCACCGGCAGTAATTTTTCCCATATTCGCGGCGCCGGGGAGCCTCTGGCCGGGGGCGGCAGTTCATCCGGACTGATGAGCTTCCTGAAAATAGGCGACCGCGCCGCCGGGGCGATTAAATCCGGCGGCACCACCCGCCGGGCGGCAAAAATGGTTATTGTCGATGTTGATCATCCCGATATCTGCGAATTTATCAAATGGAAAGTGACAGAGGAACAGAAAGTTGCCGCGCTTGTGGTAGGGTCACAAATCACCAAAAAGCATATGCAGGAAATAATGGCGGCCTGTTTTGAAAAAGATATTGCCGAAAAAGACCGTTTTGATCCCAAACGCAATAAATATCTTAAAATCGCCCTGCTTGCCGCGAGGAACTCACTGGTCCCCGATGCCATCAGCCAGCGGGTTATCCAGTTTGCCCGTCAGGGATACAGCCATATCGAATTTGAAACCTATGATACCGACTGGGATTCAGAAGCTTACGTTACCGTATCCGGCCAGAATTCCAATAACACCGTCCGGGTCAGTGATGACTTTATGGAAGCAGTGCTGAATGACAGTGACTGGGAGCTGCGCAGCCGGACAGACGGCAGCGTGACCAAAAGCATGCCTGCCCGTGAATTATGGGACGATATTGGTCTTGCGGCCTGGCAGTGCGCCGATCCGGGGTTGCAGTTTCATACCACGATCAATGACTGGCATACCTGCCCGGAATCCGGTGAGATCAGAGCATCAAACCCCTGTTCCGAATATATGTTCCTTGACAATACCGCCTGCAATCTGGCGTCCCTCAACCTGATGAAATTCCGTGCCGAGGATGGCGGGTTTAAAATTGACGATTTTGAACATGCGGTCCGGCTGTGGACCGTTGTGCTTGAAATATCTGTCATGATGGCGCAATTCCCGTCAAAGGAAATAGCGCAGTTAAGTTATGATTATCGCACTCTCGGACTTGGATTTGCCAATATCGGCAGCTTTATCATGGCGACCAGCCTGTCCTATGACAGCGATGAAGGCCGGGCTTTATGCGGGGCGATATCGGCGCTGATGACCGGCGTTGCCTATGCCACTTCTGCCGAAATGGCTGCTGAACTCGGGACCTTTGCCGGTTTTGACAAAAACCGTGACCATATGCTGCGGGTTATTGGCAATCACCGCAATGCGGCACTGGGACTGTCAGAAGGCTATGACGGGCTTTCCGTGACACCGGTCGCCCTTGATATCGTCAACTGCCCCTTCCCGCGCCTTGCGGTTGCCGCTGGCATGGCCTGGGACAGGGCGCTGGAACTCGGCCATCAGCATGGCTACCGCAATGCCCAGACCAGCGTGATAGCCCCGACCGGCACTATCGGGCTGGTGATGGATTGCGATACCACCGGGATTGAGCCTGATTTTGCCCTGGTCAAATTCAAAAAACTTGCCGGGGGCGGCTATTTCAAAATCATTAACCGGATGGTGCCGGAAGCCCTGAAAAATATTGGTTATACCCCGAAACAGATTGACGAGATCGCCCGCTATGCCGTTGGCCATGGCAGCCTGAAGGAGGCCCCGGGAATCAATTACACCACCCTGAAGGCCAAAGGATTTGGCAAAGCGCAGTTTGACGCGCTCGAACAAGCTCTTGAAAGTGCCTATGACATCGGCTTTGTCTTCAATCAATGGACATTGGGCAGGGAATTCTGCACCGATATTCTCGGCCTGAATGACGCGCAGCTGAATGACATGAATTTCAACCTGCTGGCGGAAATCGGCTTCAGCAAAGATGATATAGAGGCCGCAAATCTCTATTGCACCGGGGCCATGACCCTGGAAGGCGCGCCGCACCTCAAACAGGAACATCTGCCGATTTTTGACTGTGCCAATCCCTGTGGGAAAAAAGGCAAAAGATTCCTGTCGGTTGACAGCCATATTCATATGATGGCGGCGGCCCAACCTTTTATCTCCGGCGCGATTTCAAAAACCGTCAATATGCCGGCATCTGCCACAGCAGAGGATTGCAAGGAAACTTATCTTAAATCCTGGAAGCTTGGTCTCAAGGCCAACGCGCTCTATCGGGACGGCTCAAAACTCAGTCAGCCATTGAGCGCGGCGCTGCTTGATATGGAAGATCTTGAGGAGGAAATCTCCCTTCCCGAAAAGACCAAGGTTGTAGCCGAACGGATTGTTGAAACAATTATTACGGAAACCAGGCGCCACAGATTGCCGGAACGCCGCAAGGGCTATACCCAGAAAGCCTCGGTCGGCGGTCATAAAATCTATCTGCGTACCGGCGAATATAATGACGGCACCCTCGGGGAAATCTTCCTTGACATGCATAAGGAAGGCGCGGCCTTTCGCAGCCTGATGAATAATTTCGCCATTGCCCTGTCGATCGGGCTGCAATATGGCGTGCCGCTGGAAGAATTTGTCGACGCCTTTACCTTTACCCGTTTTGAGCCTTCCGGTCAGGTTGTCGGCAATGATGCGATCAAGATGGCGACCTCGGTGCTTGACTATATCTTCCGCGAACTGGCGGTATCCTATCTTGGCCGGAATGACCTCGCCCATGTCAAGCCTGATGATCTGGCCCCGGACACCATAGGTCGCGGCAAGGGAGACTTCGCCCCGGGCGAGAGTACCAGTGAAGCCCTCGACCGGGTCATTTCCTATGCCAGCACCGGATATGTCAGGAGGAATAACCTGTATGTTTTGAATACCGCGACAGAAACCAGGGTGGAGGCACGCGATGTTAATCAGGAAGCGGTATATGACACCAAAACAGCCGTCGGGGCCAGCTCCGGCAGCAGTTCGGGCAGCAAAAATGCCCTGCGTAGCTCCCGGGTTGCCGAGGCCAGAATTCGTGGATATGAAGGCGATGCCTGTAGTGAATGCGGTAATTTCACCATGGTCCGTAACGGCACCTGCCTTAAATGTGATACCTGCGGCACCACAAGCGGTTGCTCGTAATAGGGATTTATATCTCTTGTCTTATATGCTAATATGATGTTATAGTCCTATTTAAACCAATCGTATATATGGGTAAAAATGGACTATAACAGATATTACATACAATTACGCAACAAACTGGATCATCTTATCCGCACCAGTTCCCGGGATGATTATGCCTCAATATCGGCTTTGATCGGCAAAAATCATGCCTATATGCAACAATTCATCAAGCGCGGCGTACCCAAATGCCTTAAAGAGGATGATCTGGAAAAAATCATTGATCACTTCCGGATTACCATGGATTATTTCGGCTCTCCCGATGATTTTCCAAATCCCGGCCAGGATGATGACACTATTCCGGAAAGTGAATTTGATCAGGATTATATCCGGGTCAATGTCTATGATATCGAGGCCGCCGCCGGGGCGGGTGCCGTGGTGGAAAAGAATGAGATTGCCAATAAACTGGCCTTTAAAAAAAGCTGGATCAGGAGCAGTTCCAACGCCACGGCAGATGACCTGGCGGTAATCACCGTCTCCGGAGATTCGATGAACCCGACCCTGCATGACGGGGATCATATTCTGGTCGATATGACCCAGAAAACTGTCGGCAATGACGGGATTTACGTCCTGAGGAATGATGATATGATTCTGGTCAAGCGTATTTCGCTCAACCCGGTGACTAAATTATGCACCATCAAAAGCGACAATAATTTTTATGAAAACTGGCCGGGATGCCAGCCGGCTGACCTTGATATACTGGGCCGGGTGATCTGGATGGGCCGGAATATTTAAACCGAACAGGATTTCAGATGACAAAATCAGACGATAAATGCCAGCGACAACCATCGATTCGAACGGTGCCGATGCATTCCGACCTCAATGCCAACGGCCATATATTCGGCGGCTGGATATTGTCCCAGATGGACCTTGCCGGCGGGGGCGAGGCCATTCGTTTCTGCAAGGGTCCGGTGGCCACAGTGGCGATTGAGGCAATGAAATTCCACCAGCCTGTCCTGCCGGGCGACTGGCTCAGTGTCTATACCGATATTGTGACAGTCGGATCAACATCCATCACCCTGCATATAGAAGTCACCGTCCTCCGGCGCGGCCATGATGATGAAATTAAGGTAACCGAGGGTGATTTCGTCTTTGTCGCACTGGATGAAAATCACTGCCCGAAAAAAATCGAATATGTCCCGTAAAAATATTTTTAATGGTGAGCCCGACAGGGTTCGAACCTGTGACCCGCTGATTAAGAGTGTGGGAACATGGCTATTCCCTGCAAAAAGCTGAAACCCCCTGAATAAATACAATCCCTTGTATTTCAATATGTTATAAGCTAATATTGATTTCATACCGTTTCAAGGTGAAGCATATTATTACCTTAAAAGTGGTACCCCGAATGGTACCCCGTTGGGAAAGGGACAAAATGGCACGAAAATTCACGGCAAGAATGGTTGAAACATTAAAGCCGAAAAAGGATAGATACGAGGTCTGGGAAACCGGGCGGCATGGATTCGGTGTAAGAGTTTACCCGACAGGCAACAAGTCCTGGGTCTACTTTTATTGGTTTGACGGCATTAAGCGGCGCATGACGCTGGGGAGATTCCCCGGCATGACGCTGGCAGAAGCCCACGAAGCCCATGCCAAGGCGGAAAAGAACAGAGCAGCAGGCATAGACCCCGGGCAGGAAAAAGTAGCAAAGGGTAAAATCCAGCGCGAAGCGGAAACCGTTGCAGAAATGATCGAGCTTTATATGGCATCGGTAACGAAAAAGAAAAGAACTGTTGGGGAGGATACGAGAATAATCAACAAGGACATTTTGCCAGCATGGGGGAGAAAAAAGGCCAACAGCATTACCAAACGGCAAGTATTGGCTTTGCTGGACAAGATAGTTAACCGGGGCGCACCAGTGACGGCCAACAGAACGCTGGCCGTTATAAGACGGATATTTAACTGGTCAATCAGTCGGGACATGCTCACCGTTAACCCCTGCTCTGGCATTGAAGCCCCCGGAGCCGAGATAAGCAGGGACAGAGTGCTGTCCGACAGCGAAATAAAGACGGTATG
>Ga0256829_1000983_pt1 | contig 24775 bp, 29 predicted proteins | sample 131447metaG_FD_185979 | JGI IMG/M metagenome (GOLD analysis project Ga0256829, IMG submission 185979) | Hydrothermal vent microbial communities from Lau Basin, Pacific Ocean - 131-447 | ecosystem: Environmental > Aquatic > Marine > Hydrothermal vents | place: Pacific Ocean: Lau Basin | collected...
CATTTTCTCTTGAATTATCAATTTTCTCAATAAGCAAATAAATTTCTTCAATTGCATGAACCACCCCAACAAGGATCTTTCTGCCTCATCTATCTCGAAAACTTTATCTTGGATTTTAGAGAGGGCAAAATTCCATGTAGGGTACGGCTCACTTTCATTAATTTCTTCGTTAGTTAGTTCAGAATATAGTTCTCTAATTGCAGCTTCTACTGCTCTCAAGGATATCATCACAGAAGCTGTGGGGAGATCAAATAATAATGCTCTAAAAGCTTCTAGCAGGTCATGTGATACAATTTTGGACATATTGCTATATACTACTTCAGGATACGAGAACAGTGGCTGTAACTCCGTAGATAGCAAATTCTCGTAATCTAAAATGCCCTTATGCACCTCAATTTCAACAGTTTTTCGTTTTGAAAGTCCCTGATGTGTAAGAGTTATTATATTGATAGTTTGCCCAAGAGCCCTCAGATCACTCTCATCAATTTCCTTAGGAGATTCTCTCTTTGAAGCATACTTAGTATGGAGATACGAAATTAAATCATTCAACTGTATTGAACTATATAATCCAATCCTTTTCGCCTCAAGAAATCTTGAATAAGATATAATGTGTGTAAAATGTAACCATTACCTTTTTGATCATGGACCGCTCCAGAAGGGAGCACAACTAAGTCCTCAGGTTTAGCCATTCTTATATATTCTGTCCAAGCACCGATTAAATATGCATCAAATAAGGATGTGGGCTCCACAGTAGCTCTAGTAAGCTCTTGGCTTGAATTCCCATCTCCTCTCACGGGGTCTCACCCATATTTTTACTGTAAGTATATTTAAGAGTTTTATGGGAAAAGCTACAGAACGGTTCTCATGGTAAGTTCTGAGGATCCTAACCAAAAGTTGAAGATGAATCCCTGGACTTTAAAGCGGATCCTGCCCCCGTCAATACCCTTGGAGTAGGAAAAGAATGGAAGAGCCTTTTCAGGCTCGCTGAAAATCAATCTGGAGGCTGCTTCAGAATGCAAGATTGAAACCTTCCAGCTCTTCCTTTTCACATCTCTCGTGGGGTTTAAAGGAGAAAGGCCATAACAAAAGGTTTCTTAAACCTTGGGTTTGGGATCGGCTAAGGCTTTCCATCTCTCCCTTGTCCTCTTCCAGCAGCCGGACGGCATCAGCCCCCCTTCAGGACAGTAGCCAAGCTGAATACAGCGCGGTCCAAGCTTCGCCCACTTTATTATTGGCCTTAGTTCTCCGTTCTTTGCTATCTCCTCCAGCATCTTCCAGGCGACCTCGCGTATCTCCCATTGCGCCCGCTCACAGGCTCTCAGTCCAAGGAAATGCTTAAGCTCGCGGAGGTTCATTGTGACAACGATTTTTGTCCTCACCGCTTGGGGAAGGATGAAGCGAGCGTCCTCCTGATGAACCCCTGCTTTATAACTCTCCTCGTAGAGTTCAATCGCATCCTGCATGAGTTTCTTCCACTTTTCGTAGAGCTCCGGCCTCTCCTTTACCCCCTTGGGAATTAGAAAGGTCTCTTCCACATCATTTAAGTTTAATTTTATGTATCTCTGTGACTGCTGGGTATAACTTGCAAGTCTATGTCTTACAAGTTGATGCGAGCAGACGCGAGAACAGCCCTCTATTGCAAGGGTGAGCGTCGCGTGCTCCAAAATCGACTCGTGGCCGTAGCCTAAAACCCTTGGGAGGTGCATCTCGACATCTTTCTCCTCCATTCGGTCAAAGGCTTCCGTTTCCCATCCGTCCCAGTAACTTATGAGGGCTGCCCATGTGACGGTTTCGAGAGGCTTTCTTGTATAATTGACGAGCCTGACCTTTATTCCACTATCCATCAGCGCCACCGGGGATAGAATTGCAAAGCTCTTATTAGGTTTACGGGGCCGGCTCAGCCCCTAAGGTCCCCCTCATCACTCGGCAATCCGCCGTACTCATCACCGCCCGGCCCCTTACGGAAGTGCGTAGAATACCCCCGCTCCAAGGAGACCCCCTAAGAGGGCGGCTAGGAGATTGGTCGAGTTGTTATCAGTTACCCCACGGTTTTCGAGGGTTGCACCTATAAGACTGTCGAGATTGACGCCAATGAAACCACCAGTGACAACCGCGGTGAGCATCTCGGTATCATGAGCGGTTAGGGGGAGGGCAAAGGGGGCTATAATGAGCGCCCCGACTAGGGCGAAAACCTCACCGGCGAGCGAAACCGCGCCGTTGGTCCCAGTTCTTGCAGGCTTGAAGTTGGTTATGAGGCGTGGGGCCTTTCCAAAGACTTTGCCGAGTTCACTTGCCAGTGTGTCCCCGTTGACGGTTGCTATCGACGCGAACGTAGCGGCCCAGAAGACATCCCTATGTGATAGGTACTCGGCGATGAGGAAGACCGTCGCGGCGAGGCCGTTTCCAACGACGTTTTCCCATCCCCTAATTCCCCCGGACTCCTGTGCAACGCCCAGTCTTGCCTTCTCATTGAATTTGTATTTGGTCGCCGAAACGCCGACCACAACGAAGGCTAGAAGCGCGAGGAACGGGTAAAATCCACCAAGTTCGATTACGGCAAGGCCGAGGAGCGCAGCCGAGAACGCACCCTTTGCATCGAGTGCCCTGGTTAAGTACGAGCCAACACCCAGTACTGCAACCACTGCCACGTCGGCCGCGATCCTTCCCAGCATTTCTTCCACCTAGTTGGGATTCAGAGGCCCCTTTATTACGCTTTCCCTCGTCAAACGACGATGAAGTAAAGGGATTCAAAGAACAGTTTAAAGGACTTCGAACTTAACCGTCTCGGTCACGAAGGTTATGTCGAGCTTGTCTATGCCGGGTATCCTGCTCGAGACCTCTGAGATTATCTTCTCAAGCTCCTTCATATCCCTAGGGCCGACTATGTGTAAAACGAGGCTGTGCGAGCCGAGTGCCCTCTGGATGATCTTGATGTTATCGTCCTCCACTAGCCTGGGTATGACCTCGTCCAAGTTGGTAGTGGGCTTGAGTGTTATTCCTAAGACCACATGGACGTAGCCGAGTTCGCCGTAGTCCGGTATGACGGTGTACTTCTTTATGACCCCATTCCTCTCAAGCCTGTCCATTCTGCGGGATATTCTCTGCCTCGTGGTCCCAAGCATCTCAGCAAGCTCCTTGTAGGTAAGCCTGGCGTTCTTTGAGAGAAGCCTTAAAATGCGGATGTCGATACCGGTTATTTTATCCGGCACTTTCTTCACCCCCCAGTTCTTTAGTCTCCCTTGGGCTGATAATTATAAAAATGTTTCTATGCTTTGGATTATTTCTAATCGTGTTGTAACCCTTTTCTGTCATATGCCCCCAAAACATGGTTATATAATGAAACTAAATGTTATAATTAAACTCCTTATCCACGGTAGACATTATCCTATACTTACCATTTATTCCCATCTCTCTGCCGGTATTTTTTGGCGGTTTTATCCAGGGCTTCAATCAGGTCTACCCCGTAATGGTTAGCTATGCACGCCAGAGCAAAGGCAACATCTCCAAGCTCCTCTTCAAGTGTCTGGATGTCGCCACTTCCCTTTACCCCCTCGAACTTGAGGATTTCATCGGCAAGCTCCCCGACCTCTTCCGTTAGGGCCGCGAGCATCTCAAATGGATTCCAGTAACCCCCGAGTTCTCGTATTAGTTCATCCACCTTAATCTGGTGTTCGTTCATGTCATCACCGGGGAGAAAAAGTAATGTGGGGTTATGAACGTTTCGAGAGTTCAGATGAAAATTAAAGAACCTCCACTGAAACGCGCTTTAAGTAGCTTTCCAAGATTTCTCTGTTCGTTCTGTAGAAGTGCATTTTGCCCTCCTTGCGTGATTCTATCAGGTTCAGTGACCTGAGGGTGCGGAGATGGTGGCTTATCAGCGTTTGATCCTGCTCCAAGATGGCGGAGATGATGCACACGCAGAGCCACTTGTCCCTGAGCATTTTTAGTATTTCGAGCCTTATAGGGTTCGAAATGGCCTTGAGGAACCTTATCAGCTCCCCATCAACTTCGGTCTCGATCTCTGCCTCGATGTCAAGTATTCCACAGTTCTCACTGCATTTGGTCACGGTTTTCCTCTGCTTCTCATCAAGCCTTTCAAGTACATCTCTCACCTTCATGTCCAACACCTGGTTTTGGTTAAGCGTTTTTTCTTTATAAAAATTTTCACATGAAATAGTGTGTTATTCTACTATTTCAATCCCTATGGGCGTCCCATCGCTCCTATAGGCCCTGACATCCCTCTCGGTATATGGATATGCGATTATTAGGTGCACCCCTCCGAACTTTGAGAAGAAGTGAAGGTCTGCCTTAGATGGCCTCGCAACGGGACCGGGATGGGAGTGAACGGTTCCCTTTACACTCTCGTCATAGGGAAGCATCCAAAGGTTAAAAAAGGCGGAAGTGGACCCAAAGTGGGGGTTTGGGGCAAGAAGAACCTCCTCAAAAATCCCGTCTTTCTCCCGGAGGAATCCTGCGAACTCGTTTGGATAAAAGTCACCTGCCAGCTCCAGGAGGTACTCAAGGAGTTCTCGCCTTACTCTCACCGCTTCCATCTTTTCACCTTCACTCACAGGCCCAAAGAGTGAGACATCAGAGGACGGCGATGGCCTCTATCTCAACCGCCACTCCTTTGGGCAGGCTGGAGACCTCTACCACTGCTCTGGCCGGCTTTGAGGTCTCGAAGTACCTCTCGTAGACCTTGTTGAACCTGGCGTAGGAGCTCATGTCCGTGATATAAACGGTAACCTTCACGACATTGTTAGTGCTTCCCCCGGCAGCCCTGACCACCTCAAGGAGGTTTCTGATGGCCTGCTCTGCCTGCTCCTCGATTGGACCTGTCACGAGCTTTCCAGTCTTGGGATTTATTGGTATCTGGCCGGAAACAAAGAGTAACCTTCCTTCCGCGAGTATGCCCTGGTTATAAGGTCCTATCGGGGCGGGGGCATTTTCCGTAAACACAACTTCCTTCTTCATATCACCACCTCCTCCATCAGCGAAGAGTTCTCATCGGTTCTCCTCATGTGTTTCGGCTTCATCCTCTTTCTCTCACTTCTTCTCCAAGTACTTCTCAAGCCCTTTTGCTGGGACGTCCAACGGAAGACCGATCTTCTTGAGAGCCTTCCTGAGGGCGTAAACTTTGGCGTGCTCCTCGAATCCCTTTGGGGCATAGTTCTCGGCTGGGAAGTACCTGTACTTCTCAACAACCGCCGGAATGTCTGACTTCTTCACCTTTCTAAACTCCCCGAACCAAGAGTCTATTCCGCCGGTATCTATCCCCGCGTAGACGGGGAGTTTTAGGGTTATGCTTTCGTTTATGCTAGCTAAGAGCCTAGCTATGTCGGCCATTGGAGTCTTGTCGTCGATTATGAGTCTCTTCACAGCCCTCCAGGCATCGTGCTCGGTGCTGAGATGGAAGGCCGTGAAGTTCACATGGTCTTCCGTGAAGGGGAACATTATCCTGACTTCGCTCAGCGGCTCCTCGGGGTAACTGACGGGAACCTTCCTTGCCAGAGCCCCCCTGACGAGGACGGCCTTCGCGGCATCCATAAGGTGTTTCCTAAGCTTCTTGTCCTCTTCGAATATCAGTGATCCAAGCTTTCTCGCCGTGCCGGGAGACTTGAGGGCGACGATGGCTCCAGCAAGGTCTTTCGCGGCAATTCCCTCGGCCAGACTCATTATCCCTGCGACGTTCATGACCTCGGTAAGGTATCCCGGTATCTTCGCGTTGACAGTGTTGGCTATCCCCGCTATGAAGTGTGCTACTTTCTCATCTTCCACGTCTATGAGCCTGTCCGCCACCTTCCAGTCCCCGTGCTTGGCGGTGAAAACTATCTGATCATCCACCTTCATTCTCCCCACCACCCCCATTTGTGCGGGTACCTATTTAGCTTTTTCTTGCCCTCAAAAAAGTTATAAATCACCCCGAGCATCCCGACTCAGAGTGCAGAAAGAGGGAAGCAAGATGGGGGAAGATGAAAGGATTGATGAGGCAGTTGCCCCCCGCGAATACGGTGAGAACATCGAGCTTGGCGTGGATTTCGAGACGACGGAAGAGATCAAGGTCCCTGAAAAGCTCATTGACCAGGTTATCGGCCAGGAGCATGCTGTCGAGGTCATAAGGACTGCGGCCAACCAGAGGAGGCACGTTCTCCTGATAGGCGAACCCGGAACTGGTAAGTCAATGCTCGGCCAGGCAATGGCAGAACTCCTCCCAACGGAGAATCTAGAGGATGTACTGGTCTTTCCCAACCCTGAAGACGAGAACATGCCAAAGATCAAGACGGTTCCGGCCTGTCAGGGGAGGAAAATAGTCGAGAAGTACCGCGAGAGGGCCAAGGGTCAGGAGAACATCAAATCCTACATCCTACTCTTCGTGATGTTCACCGTGATGGTAGCGCTCTTCATGCAGTTCACCCCGACCACACTGCTCATGGGCATCTTCGTCATCATAATCACTATAATGGCACTTTCGAACATGCGCCTAAAGAACTCCGTTTTGGTCCCCAAACTACTCATCGACAACTGCGGCAGGACGAAGGCACCTTTCATCGATGCTACAGGGGCACATGCTGGAGCACTCCTCGGCGACGTCAGACATGACCCGTTCCAGAGCGGTGGACTCGGCACCCCCGCTCACGAGCGCGTTGAACCGGGCATGATACACAGGTCACATAAAGGCGTTCTCTTCATAGATGAGATAGCGACCCTTAGCCTGAAGATGCAGCAGAACCTTTTAACGGCAATGCAGGAGAAGAGGTTCCCAATAACTGGTCAGAGCGAGATGTCGAGCGGCGCGATGGTGAGAACGGAGCCCGTCCCGTGTGACTTCATCCTTGTCGCGGCGGGAAACCTAGATACCGTCGACAAGATGCATCCAGCACTCCGCTCTCGCATAAGGGGCTACGGTTACGAGATCTACATGAGGACAACGATGCCTGACACAATGGAGAACAGGCGCAAGCTCGTCCAGTTCGTTGCACAGGAGGTCATCAGGGACGGCAAGATACCTCACTTTACAAAGGATGCCGTTGAGGAGATAGTCAGGGAGGCCCAGAAGAGAGCAGGAAGGAAGGGTCACCTCACGCTCCGCCTCAGGGACCTCGGTGGAATCGTTAGGGCCGCGGGGGACATAGCCATCAAGAAAGGCAAGAAGTACGTCGAGAGGGAGGACGTGCTTGAGGCAACCAAGATGGCCAAGCCCCTTGAGAAGCAGCTCGCCGACTGGTACATCGAGAACAAGAAGGAGTACCAAGTCATCAAGGTTGAGGGCGGCGAAGTTGGGAGGGTCAACGGCCTGGCCGTCATAGGGGAGCAGAGCGGCATAGTTCTCCCGATTGAAGCAGTGGTGGCTCCAGCGGCAAGCAAGGAGGAAGGAAAGATAATCGTCACAGGAAAGCTCGGTGAGATTGCCAAGGAGGCTGTGCAGAACGTCTCCGCGATAATCAAACGCTACAAGGGAGAGGACATCAGCCGCTATGATATCCACGTTCAGTTCCTCCAGACGTACGAGGGTGTTGAAGGGGATTCAGCCAGCATAAGCGTTGCCACTGCTGTCATATCCGCCCTTGAGAACATTCCGATAAGACAGGATGTTGCTATGACTGGCTCGCTCAGCGTCCGCGGGGAGGTTCTCCCGATTGGAGGTGCCACCCCGAAGATAGAAGCGGCCATTGAAGCGGGCATAAAAACGGTCATCATCCCGAAGTCCAACGAGAAGGACGTCTTCCTGGGCAAGGACAGAGCCGAGAAGGTGCAGATATTCCCTGTCGAGACCATTGATCAGGTTCTTGAGATAGCCCTCATGGAGAGCGAGGAGAAGCAGAGCCTCCTTAAGCGCGTCAGGGAGGCCCTTCCTCTCTCCGTTTGAGTTTCACTTCCTATTCTCCCTGTTCATCCCATGCTCGACTTTTTCCCGAGTTCCCATCTATGTCCAGAAATGCTTAAAAAACGTCCCATCAACGCTACCCATGGAGGTGGGATAATGCTCAAAGTTGAGAACCTTCACGTTTCAGTCGAGGACAAGGAGATACTGAAGGGAGTCGACCTCTCCGTTGGTCAGGGTGAGTTCCACGTTGTCATGGGACCCAACGGCTCTGGGAAGTCGACGCTCTCCCTGACTATAGCGGGTCATCCAAAGTACAACGTTACCCGCGGTAGGATACTCTTTGAAGGGGAGGAAATCCATGGACTCGAGCCTGATGAGAGGGCTGAAAAGGGAATTCTCCTTGCCTTTCAGGTTCCGCCTGAGGTTGAGGGTGTTAGGATAATCGAGTTCCTCCAGCAGATTCTCGTTGAGCTTAAGGGAGCCGATCCAGCTAAGGCCTACGATGTAGTGGTGGAAAAGGCCAAGGAGCTTTGGTTCAAGGAGGAAGATCTGCACCGCTACATCAACGTTGGTTTTTCCGGCGGTGAGAGGAAGAGACTTGAACTTCTCCAAGCTCTGCTCATCGAGCCGAAACTGCTCATCCTGGACGAGCCGGACAGCGGTGTTGACGTCGATTCCCTCAGCATCATCAGCAGGAAGATAGAGGAGCTTCACAAAAATGGGACCGCGATACTCCTCATAACACACTACGGTAGGATCCTCGAGCACCTAGACAGGGAGAAGCTCACCGTCCACGTCATGAAGGACGGCAGGATCGTCAAGACCGGAAGCGGTGAACTCGTTGACAGGATAGACAGGGAAGGATTCGCTAAGATATTCGAGGAGGTGGGAGCATGAAACTCCATTCGGAGCGCGAGACCATAACCCTGAGCGATGCAAAGGCCATAATCGAGAACCAGATTGAAGAGCTGGCCAAGAGGAACAAAGAGCCTGAATGGATGACTAGAATAAGGTACAAGGGGCTTGAGGCATTTGAAAGGGCACCCCACAACGACCCGATAATAAGCGAGGACGAGCTTCTCCACTTCATAGCAAAGCCCGAGGTTGAGGGAATCCCCGAGAAGATAGAAAGCCTTGATGACCTTCCGTCGGAGATGAAAGCCCTCTTAGATAGACTTGGTATAGATGAAGTCGAGCAGGAGTACCTTGCCGGACTGACGGTTCAGACAGACACCGGTGTTATATACAACCAATTCCTTCAGGAGTGGGCTAAGAAGGGCCTTACGGTTCTTTCGACGGAGGAAGCCGTCAGAAAGTATCCAGACATCGTGAAGGAGCACTTCCTCAAGCTATTCCGCGCTGACGAGAGCAAGCTAACGGCCTATCACATCGCAGTCTGGAACGGGGGAATCTTCCTCCACGTCAAGGAGGGCCTCAAAGTTCCCTTCCCACTTCATCTGTTCTTTTTGATTCAGGAGAGTGCTTTAGCGCAGGCGCCACACATAATCATTGTGGCCGAACCCAACAGTGAGTTCCACCTCATTGAGGGCTGTACCTCACCTGTTCTGCTGAGGCACTCCCTCCACCTCGACATGACGGAGGCGTACTTCGGTGAGGGGGCCAAGGGTCAGCTCACGGTTTTACAGAACTGGCCGGAGTACGTCCACACGAGGCCCATGACGAGGGCAAAGATCGGAAAAGGTGCGCGCTTCATCAACACGACGGTTACCCTGGGCTCCGGAAAGAGCAACATAGGCGACCCACACTACTGGGTTGATGAGAACGGTTACGTCGAGCTGAACGGTATTCTCCTTGGCCAGAAGGACTACTACATCGACCTCGGGGGCAGGATGTTCCTGCAGGGGCCTGGAGCGGCGGGGATAAACGCGAGCAAATCCGTGATAATGGACGAGAGCAAGGTAATCACGCGTGGCGTCATAACCGCAGAAGCTCCGAAGACGAAGGGTCATATCAGTTGCGACGCCCTTCTGATGAGCGACAAAGCGACCATGGAGACCTATCCCGGACTAGTCAGCAAAGTTGACGACGCAGAGCTGAGCCATGAAGCCGCCATCGGCAAGATACGCGAGGAAGAGATGTTCTACTTGATGTCAAGGGGCTTAGATGAAGAAAAGGCGACGCAACTCATCGTCAAAGGCTTCCTTGAGCCGATGCTGAAGGATATCCCAACGGAGTTCCTTGTGGAGATAAGAAAGATAATCGAGCTTGCAGTGAGCGGGGGCATGTGAGCCCCGCATTTCCTTGCATTTTTAAGTAAGCAATCAATTATGTAATTGTTTAATTCTTGGATTGATTAATAACCGAGGCTTTTCTGTGTGGTTGAACCAAAGGTTTAAGAGAAACCTTGGGTATACCTCAGGAGGTGAAAGCATGTATGGATGGCGCGGAAGGCTTGGCCTGATAGTCCCATCATCGAACACCACTATGGAGATGGAGCTTCACAATTTTCTTCCCGAGGGCGTATCACTCCACACTGCTAGAGTCCCGCTCAAGGATGTCAACGAAGATGAATTAATAAAGATGAACGCCTTAGCGGTTGAGGCCGCAAAGTTAATCAAAGACGCCGGTGTTGAGGAGATACTCTACGGGTGCACGAGCGGCTCTTTCATAGGCGGAAAAGACTACGAGACGGAGCTTGAGGCAAAAATTGAAAGTGAAGTAAACGTTCCGGTTGTGAGCACGAGCACCGCCGTTGTTGAGGCTCTAAAGATACTCGATGCCCAGTCGATTTTAGTGATAACCCCCTACACCGACGAGATAAACCAGAGGGAGAGGGAGTTCCTCGAGGCCAACGAGTTCGAGGTTCTTGACATAAGGGGCCTTGGAATAGAGGACAACACCCAGATCGGGAAGCTTGAACCATACGAAGCCTACCGTCTTGCTAAGGCCAGCTTCATGGATGAGGCAGACGCAATTTTCATAAGTTGCACCAACCTGCGGACGTTCGAGATAATCGAGGCTTTAGAGGAAGACCTTAGTGTTCCAGTGGTTACGAGCAACCAGGCATCGTTCTGGCTCGCGTTGCGTGAAATGGATGTCACGGAGAAGATTCCGGAGTTAGGCAAACTCTTTACTGAGTTCTGAATTTCAGCTGGCTGCTTGTCCACTTTTTCTCACATTCCTGAACGAAACCCTTTTAAGAACCGGCCCACATTTCCAAATGCTAGTCACTGATGGTGATACATATGGGGCTCCTTGACGAGGCTAGAGAACTTTCCATTTACACTGCATACAACACGAACGTCGACGCAATAGTCTACCTCAAAGAGGAGACCGTTCAAGGGCTTATAAACGAGTTTGGGGCTGAAACAATACAAAGAAGGATGGAAGAGTATCCCAGGCAGATAAACGAGCCCCTTGACTTCGTGGCAAGACTCGTCCACGCCCTTAAGACGGGCAAGCCCATGGAGGTTCCTCTCATCAACGAGGAGCTTCATATGTGGTTCGATTCCCACTTTAAATACGATGTGGAGAGGATGGGCGGCCAGGCAGGCATAATAGCCAACCTATTGGCCAACCTAAACTTTAGAAAAGTTCTGGTCTATACCCCCCATTTGGCCAAAAAGCAGGCTGCGATGTTTGTTAATAAGCCCAACCTCTTCTACCCAGTCATTGAGGATGGAAGGCTCATCTTCAAGCACCCTTATGAGGCCTACCGCGATGGTGACCCGGTTAAGGTTAACCGTATCTTTGAGTTCCGCGCAGGAATGACCTTCAAACTCGGTAGTGAGACGGTAACGGTCCCCTTCTCGGGCCGCTTTATCGTTTCTGCCCGCTTTGAAAGCATAAGAATATACACCGAGCCGGGGCTGAAGCCGTTTCTCCCCGAGATTGGCGAGAGCGTTGACGGGGTCATCCTTTCAGGTTATCAGGGCATTAAACCCCGCTATTCCGACGGAAAGGATGCAAACCACTACCTTCGCGAGGCCAAGAAGGACATACTTCTCCTCAAGCGAGAGAAGGATGTGAAGGTTCACCTTGAGTTCGCCTCCATACAGAACCGCGAGCTGAGGAAGAAGGTCATCTATAACCTGTTCCCCCTTGTTGACAGCGTTGGGATGGATGAGTCCGAGATAGCTCACGTTCTAAATGCCCTCGGCTACTCAAAGCTCTCCGATAGGATATTTACCTACAATCGCATCGAGGACACCGTCTTGGGCGGAAAGATACTCATCGACGAGATGAATCTCGAAGTCCTTCAGATTCACACGATTTACTACATTGTGTACATCACCCACGCGGATAATCCCCTGAGCGAGGAAAAGCTCCGCCAGAGTCTTGGGCTGGCAACGAATTTAGCAGCGGCGAGGGCCTCTTTGGGAGAGATTCGCTCACCGGAAGATTTCAAAGTTGGTCTCAGCGTCCCCTACAACGAGCGTGGTGAGTACGTCAAGCTCCGCTTTGAGGAGGCGAAGAGAAGGCTTAGAACGAAGGAGTACAGGGTCGTGATAATCCCCACGAGACTCGTGAAGAACCCGGTATCAACGGTCGGCCTCGGCGATACAATTTCCGCCGGGGCCTTCACGAGCTACCTTGCGCTGCTGAGGAGGAAAGGAGAGCTTTGAACGTCTAGTTCCCTATATTGTATCAAACCCTTAGAACTTTGGTTTCGTATGACGTGCTAACTCTCTACAAAGAATTAACAAAATTTTTAACCGTGTAACTCTTTTTAGGCAATGATTAACGGCACTATTTGTTGGGTGTGGTGATAAATATGGGCTTTAAAGACATTTTGAAAAAAGTTGCCTCTTCCACTACTAGGGTCTTGGATTCTGCAACCACGAACCTTGAATACAAAAAGAGAGTTGACGAGGCTAAACGTGAGATTCTAAGTAGATTCACAGTTAAACAACTTGAACAGATCGCAACAACAAAGGGAATCCCCCTGTATGATGAAGACATTCTAACAGGGAAGAGGACCCGTCTGCGTGTTAAATCAGATATAGTACGGAGGCTTGCCATAAATCTGAGTTTTCAAGAGGTTATTGATCTTTCAAAAAGATACAAAGTGAGGTACTCGGATGTTACTCAAGAGCTTGAAGAGCATCGTCGGATGCTTTATGAAGAAAACCAACAGAAACGAAGCGAAAAGGGGATCCTAGCAAATACAAGAGAGATAGAAGAAGACGGGTTTGTTAGAGTCAATGGTAAAGGGACTAAAACCCCGAAAAAGGCCTCAAAGACAAAGAGGTTGTCTAATACAAAGAAAGATGAATTTGTAAATTTGTTAAGGTGGATTGAGAAGAATTTCAGGCCACCTGCTGTTAAGGACGAACATGAACTACAAGAAAAATTACTCACTCTACTTAGTGCCCCTGAGATTCAAGAAAAGCTGGGAATAAAATCTATTCAAAAAGAAGTCCATATAAGGAGGAGAAAAATTGACCTTGTAATAAATGAAAAATGGGGCATAGAACTTAAAGTAATCAAAAATAAAAATAGAACGAGTCTTGATAGACTACCAACTCAGATCAATGCTTACAAAAAAGGTTTAGAGAGAGTAGCAGTGATTGCAGTTAAGCCACCCAATGAGGAGATTAATATCAATGAAGTGTTGGAACTCATCCCAAGCGATGTGCCGATTATCACGATGGAAATCCCAATTAAAAGAAAATCTAGGGGAACTACCTATATAGCTAAGCTAGTAAAACACTGATATCATTTTCTTTCCCCTATTCCATCAGCCCCTCAATCAGCCTCGCCTTCTCTTGAGCTTTCCTTAGGTGCTCCACGGTGACCTTGGTGTATATCTGCGTCGTTGAGAGGTTTGAGTGGCCGAGCAACTCCTGAATCGCCCTTATGTCGACGCCGTTCTCTAGCATGTGCGTCGCAAAGCTGTGGCGGAGCCTGTGGGGTGTAACCTCAACCCCTGCCCTCTCACCGTACTTCTTGAGGAGGTGCCAGACGGTCTTCGTTGAGAGTTTGTCCTTCTTCCTCCGCCCCTCCTCAACGATAAGGTACTCACTATTATCATTCCGGCTTTCTAGGTATTCTCTAACCGCGCCGCTCAGGAAGGTCGGAATCGGGACTACCCTGTCCTTGGCTCCCTTGCCCCCGCGTACGACTAGGAGGTTCCCCTCGAGGTCGACGTCTCTCTTCTTCAGGTTGCACAGCTCACTAACGCGCAGGCCGGCCCCATAGAGTAGAAGAACAATCAACCTGTCGCGCTTCCTCATTGGCGGGATAACCGAGAGGAGTTTCTTGACTTCCTCTCGGGTTAGGGCCTTCGGCAGGCTCCTCGGGACCTTGGGCGGTTTCAGCCTTTCCGCCTCATCGTCGGCTCCCTCGAAGCGGAAGTAAGCGCGCAATGCCTGAACTACAAGATTCAGGCTCCTGTTGGAGTATCCCCTCTTTCTAAGCCTTGCGAGAAAACGGAGGGCAGGGCGCGCCCTAAGCTCCCCGCCCCACTCGAGATAGCGCCTGATGTAGTAGGAGTACATCCTAATCGTATTGGGACTTTTTCCCTCGAGGTCGAGGTACGTCTCGAACTCTTCAACCGTTTCATTCATCGCCGACGCCCTTCAGCAGGCGCTCTATCTCGTCCGGCTTCAGCTCGGGGTTCTCCACTATGTTCGTCTCCTCCGGCTCGGGAGCTGGTGGCCGCTCCTCCGGTGGTTTTTGGGGCTTCGGCTCTTCCTTTCCTTCAGGTTCTTCCCTTACGGCGAGGCTGAGGTAGACTGTCTTGAGAAGTTCCTCTATAAGTGACTCGTCCTCCGCGAAGATGTAACCCTGGCCGACGAGTATCTTTCCAGCTAAACCGAGCTTTTCGACCGCCATTGCGAGTATCCTTTCCTCCGGTACTGGTTCAGCAGGGAAGAGGCCCTTCCAGGCGTCCTCTATCTTAACCGGCTTACTCTTCTTGTCGAGGAGTTCTTTCAGCCCATCGTTCTCGCTCCTCAGCCTGGTGTATTCTGCGTGAAGTTCCTCGTACTTCCTCTGAAGCTCCTCATGCTCCTTGTAGAGTGCCTCGTAGTCGTTGGCCAGCTGGTCATACTTGCCCTTGACGTCAAGGAGTTCCTTCCTTATCTCCATATAGCCCGGGAGAACCTGGAGACTCTTCAGCCCGGCCCTCACGAGCGTATTCCTGAGTTCCTTCCTCACGAGTTCGACGTCAACGTGTTCCAAGTCATGTCCGAGGGGAAGCTTCATCCTCTCGACGTGGCCGACCATCTCATTGAGCTCGTTGTAAAGTCTCTCAGCTAAATCCCTTCCAACCCTGTCTGCATCGGTCGCAATTATAAGGAGGTCCGCTCCTGCAGCCGCGCTCTTTGCTATTTCCACGTTGGTCGTCGGGATTATCGCGGAAATCGTAATGTTGTACTCACTCCCCAAAGCCAGCCCTTGAAGGGCCTTGCTTACGACCTCAACGTCGCTTGCACCTTCGACTAAAATTCTAACGTCAACTATGGTCATTCCCATCACCCCACAGGCTCGTTACCCTTCTAAAATACGAGATGGTCTTTAAAAATCCTCCCTTAGTTTGATCTCCAAGTTGGGTTTCTCGAGGATTACTTTGCCGTCCGGAAGGAGTGAGATGCTCAGTGCGTGAACCTCAACGCCCGCTTTTCTCGCTTCCCTGAGGAGGCGCGCTATCTCAGGATCACCTTTTTCGTAGGGCCTGAACCTCTCCACTCCTGGCATTGCTCCGACGAAGAACATCATCGCCCGCTTTCCACTTTTTCTGAGTTCCATCAACTCCCGTAGGTGCTTTTGACCCCGTGTCGATGGGCAATCTGGGTACATAGCGTACTCTCCCCTTCCACCACCCCTAAGAACGGCACTCTTCATTTCGGCGTAGATTTCAGTGTCGGGGCACTCAAAGAGGTAATCCAGGCGGGATTTTCCAACGGTTACCTCCTTCCGCTTTATCCTGCAGCCCTTCAGCCAGGGAATAATGTTCATCTCCACCGCTCGTTCGAAGGCTTTGGCCTGAGTTCTTGTGTCTATTATGGCTCCCTTTCCGTTTAAGTCCTCAAAGGCAATCAGAACGAAGTCCGTCTTTCCCCCGCTCTTTGAAGTGCAGAAGGCCTTCCTTCCTGGAATTATGAATTCCTCTAGACGGCCGGTGTTCGTGATGAGGGCTTTTCTCTTCTCCCCGTCCACCTCCACAAGAGCAACGAAGCGGTTGAGCCTCTCGATGAAGGTGCAGGGGGTCACCTCGAGTTCCAGCAGCACTTCTCCACTCATGGTCTCTGATTAACCGAAAGGCGTTTTTAACATTAAGGCAACCTCATGTGGTGGTGTTATGATACCTGGGGAGTTTATCAGCTACGCCTTCGAGGAGCGCGTTGAGGGGATAAAAAAACTTGCAGATGGAGAGTTCGGGCCTGAGGCTTTAATCGGCTTCACAAGGCACAACGCAGCCGTAATAACCTGTGGTAAAGCCGGCGTAAACGGCTCCATTAAGGGGATTGGCTTCATCCATCGCCGGGGAGTTTCTTTCCGAGACCATCAAGAAGCTAAGAGAAGAGCTTGGAAAGCCTTACAACCCTAGGCGTGCCTTGGAGTTTCTCCTGAACGAGATCTACGTACGTGAGAGGATAGACTTCACAAAGTTAGTGTCTCTCGAACTCGCTAGGAAGCACACATGGGAGAACATCACCTCTGGGAGTAGGGAAGCGACGGTGCTCTTCTTTACACTGCCAAGCACATCCTACGAGGTTCGCTGCGAGGTTGAGGTCCATGAGGGGGATAATGTCTGGGAGTACACCAACGCCGTCCACGACCTCTTCCACCGCCCGGAGAAGCCGCGGGACTGGCGGAAAACGCCCGCTTACCTCCTTAAGATCCGCGAGATCTACGACAACGGCGAGAGGGCGATGGGGGTGAGGATTTACCCCTAGCAAAGTTTTTATCCAGTTGCTGGATAATCCAGCTGGTGGATTCTAAGACAGGAAAGAAGAGCTGGATGCACTGGGAAAAGCACTGGCTTTATCCAAGTCCAAGCTCGTTTTAGTAACAGTGACCGGGAGGAGAAGGATTGGAAAAACAGGGCTCATTAGAGAGTTTTTATCCTCAAGGCATCTTCGATACTTGGATTTCTTCTTCTCAGTGAAAAGCGAGCGCCTGCTCCTGGACAATTTTTCTCGAGAGATTGAACTTAAACTTGGCTATTCTCCAAAGTTTGAAAACTTTCAGGAGTTTCTCAGATACCTTGAACGGATAAACGTTGATGCTGTTTTCTTTGACGAGTTTCAGAATATCCTTGAGGTAAATCCTTCGATGGCCTCTGACCTGCAGGCCTTTATAGACAGGAATGGCGATCTCCCGCTTCTTATTATAACCTTAGGATCGTACTTAGGAAGGATGAAGAGACTCTTCGCTCAAAGGAAAGCCCCCCTCTACGGCAGAAGCACGCTTTTTATGGAACTCAGTCCCCTTCAGCCAAGTGCCGTCTTTCAAATGCTCTCAGATTTGGGAGTGAAGGATCCTCAAGAAAAGATCGTGTTCTGTGGAATCTTCGGGGGTGTTCCAAAGTATTACGAACTGCTTGAACTCTTTGGCCCAAAGCCCTCCCTTGAAATTATAATAGATGCTGTTCGGTATTCCTCCTTTATCACCTCTGAGGGGGAGGGGTTGCTCCTCGATGAGTTTGGAAAGGCCTACAAAACATACTACTCAATCTACTCAATATTGAGGGCTATATCAATTGGGAGAAATAGGCTTATGGAAATAGCCAACGCCGTAGGCACGAAGTCGGAAGCATAAGCAAGTACTTAGATGCCTTAGAGAGCTACTACGGTTTGATTTCCCGTGAGGGGCCTGTTCTCAGCGGGAGGCGCTCGAGGTATATCATAAAGGACTACTGTCTTAACTTCTGGTTTTCCATGATCGAGCCGTGGAAAGCGGCGATAGATTCCTCAGACTACGAACCGTTCTTCAGGGCTTCAGAGGCAGATTTTCCTTGGATATTTTGGCAGGTTTTTGAAAGAGTAGTATCCGATATTTTGAGGAACTTAAATGGAAAACTGCTGACATTTGACTTCATCGGCCCCCAGTGGGGACGGAACTACGAGATAGATCTCGTTGCCGTGAACATGAAGAGGAAGGAGGCAACTTTCGTAGAAGCAAAGTGGAAGGATGATGTTGACGGCCCCAGGGAAATCGGAAAGCTCATCGCCAAGTCTCAGGACGTTCCATAGAATGGGAAAAGAAAGTATCTTCTCATAGCGAAGGGCTTTAGAGTAAATTGTAAAGACTGCCTAACCTCCGAGGAAGTGGTCTCGCTTTTGGAAAACCTTAAATATCCCTCGCCCCACATTCAGATGGAAATCTAAAGGAGGCGAAAGCCATGGTTGATTTTGAACTGCTCAAGAAAATTATAGAGGCACCTGGTGTTTCCGGCTATGAGTTCCTCGGTGTTAGGGATGCTGTAATAGGTGCATTCAAACCCTACGTGGACGAGATAAGGGTTGACAAGCTCGGTAACGTCATAGCCCACAAGAAGGGGTCGGGACCAAAGGTTATGTTCGCGGCCCATATGGACCAGATAGGGCTGATGGTTAACCACATTGAGAAGAACGGGTTCCTCCGCGTCGTTCCGGTCGGCGGTGTTGACCCTAGGACGCTGATAGCTCAGCGCTTCAAGGTCTGGGTCGGACCGAACGAGTACATCTACGGCGTTGGCGGAAGCGTTCCGCCGCACATCCAGAAGCCCGAAGAGAGGAACAAAGCCCCAACCTGGGAGCAGGTGTTCATCGACATTGGAGCGGAGAGCCAGGAAGAGGTAGAGGAGATGGGCGTTAAAGTGGGGACCGTCATCACTTGGGACGGCCGTCTGGAGCGCCTCGGTAAGCACCGCCTCGTGAGCCTCGCCCACGACGACAGGATAGCCGTCTACATCTTCGTCGAGGCCGCCAGGCAGTTGAGTGAGACCGATGCTGACGTTTACTTCGTCGCTACCGCACAGGAGGAGGTCGGCCTTCGTGGTGCTAAGGTTTCAGCCTTTGGCATCGACCCGGACTACGGCTTCGCCCTCGACGTTACCATAGCGGCAGACGTTCCTGGAACGCCGGAACACAAGCAGATAACCCAGCTCGGTAAGGGCACCGCCATCAAGATAATGGACCGCTCCGTCATCTGCCACCCGACCATAGTCCGCTGGATGGAAGAACTGGCGAAGAAGCATGATATACCATACCAGTGGGACATTCTCACCGGTGGTGGAACCGACGCAGGAGTGATACACCTCACTAAGACCGGCGTCCCGAGCGGTGGGATAAGCATCCCAGCGCGCTACATCCACTCAAACACCGAGGTCGTTGATGAGCGCGACGTCGATGCGAGTGTTAAACTCGTCGTCAAGGTTCTTGAGGAGATTCCGGAACTTAAACTCTGATTTCTTCCCTCTCGTTCTTCTTTGCCACCCGCCAACTTTAAAAGTCTTCTTTCATAGGGAATCAAGGCAGTTTAGAACGGCGTACAAAGGTGTCCCTTATGGAGTCAAGGAGGGCAGAGGTTCCCTTCAATGCGGGCTGGAACTCCCTACTGAGCGTTGCATCGATGCCTGTCAAGCTTTTCTCCACGTTCCCCTACGAGGTTAGGGTCGATGGTAGTGATAAACCCACTGTTAGGATTTCCTTTGGGCGGTTCTTCACCAGGTTTAGCTTTGAGGGAAACCTCGAGTTCACTTTCAATGAACCCCACGTTACCTACATCCTCAAAGGTATGGACGGGCTTCTCGTGCTCTCCTTTGCGGCCCTTGATTCACGGCTCGTGACTAGGGTTTCCGCGGACATACCCAGTGAGAGGAGGCTTGGGAAAAAGCTGAAATTTCTTGCCGAGGGTTCTGTATTTGCCGCCGCGAGGATGGCAGAGAGCTACAAGGCCGTCGCCGGGAAGGTGGTTGGACCCTTTGATAATTCCATCGTTGAGAGCCTAAACTCTGCCCTCCTTCCCCACCTTATCCGGTACGTCAGATTGCACACGGGCAGGAAGAGCTTCCGGCTTAAGGGGGTGGGGGAGCGCGACAGGTTCACAGTTACCATTGTGGACGACTTTATTGAGAGAATGGAGCACGATTCCGGCTCTGGAGTTTCTATAATCGAGGTTGAAAGGGGTACAATAGATGTCACGGAAGAAGACTTTGGGGGGGTGGAGCTAAGGGGGAGGTACAGGGTGAAGGTCCTCTGAGGCGTTACTCACTTTTACTCTCCTTGCTGTTCTCAGATTCCTGCTCTATGGTTCCTTCCCCAACCAAAGGAGAAGTGTTTCCGGTGCTCCCCCGCTCAAACTTATCCCATTCATACCAGAAGAAAGCTAGCCCCATTAGAATGCCCGCTATTAGGGAGAGGTACCTTGATGGTAGGGGCAGGCCACGGTGCCAGTTGTAGAGGAGGTAGTTCTGATAAATCGTCAGGTATCCGAGCCAGGCTATAAGAAGGGCCTCGACGGTGAGTTCGATGAGTTTGCTGGTCTTCGCATCCATCGGTTTCACCGGCAAAGGTTAAAAGTGAGCCGTTAAAACTCTTTCCCATGGGCGAGAGCACTGACACCTTTGAGTACTTTCCTTACCGGAAGATGCGACCGAACCAGCGTGAGTTCATTGAGTTTGTCGCTGAAACGGTAAGAAACGGGGAGAACGTGATAATTGAGGCACCAACTGGCTTCGGAAAGACAGTTAGTGTTTTGGCTGGAATCCTACCCTTTGCGAAGGAAGAGGGCTATAAGGTGCTCTACCTCGCGAGAACCCACAGACAGATGGACCGCGTCATAGAGGAGCTCAAGGTGATAAGTGGAAAGAGCTTGGTCTCTGGAGTTGAACTCAGGAGCAGAAAGGAGCTGTGCCTCCACAACTACCTCACTCAATTCACAACGGATGCATACACCGCTATGGTCGTCTGCAAGAACCTAAAGAAGCTCGGAAAGTGTGAGTTCTACGAGAACGAGAAGAAGAAAAGGGTTGAGTTCGACGAGTTTGTGCGCTTTTTCCTCGAAAGCCCCAGCCACCCCTCTGAAATTCTGAGCTACGCTGAAACACTTGAGCTGTGTCCCTACGATTTAACCAAAAGGATAACCGAGAAGGCCGATGTGATAGTGGCGAGCTATCTCTACCTCCTCAGTCCCAGCATCAGGGAGAACTTCATCAGCTCCCTCGATGTGGATTATTCTGACCTCATAGTCGTCTTCGACGAGGCTCACAACCTTCCTGACCAGGCGATTTCGGTGTTAAGTGATAAAATCAGCATAAACACCGTGAATAGGGCCATAAAGGAAGCGGATGAGTATAACGAGCATGAGATAGCAAACTTCCTCAGTATCCTTGGCAGGGGGCTGGAGATGCTCTTCCAGGAGAAACTTGGTAACAAAGAGGTTCAGGAGACCCCAATTCAACCGGAACTTGTCTTTGAGCACGTTGTAAACGTCCTCAACTTTGATACGCGTTGGCTCGTCAAGACACTCAACGACATGGTTGCAATAGGTGATTCGATAAGGGAAGACCGAATAGAGAAGGGCAAGCCCCCGCGCTCTTACATCGGCCGCGTTGGAGAGTTCCTCCTTCTCTGGCTGTCACTGATAGGGAGGGAGGACTACCTATTTATAATGAGTAGGGGTAGGGGTTTAAGCCTCGAACTTGTTGCCCTCGACCCCTCGAAGGCCCTCAGTTTTATCCGAGAAGTGCAGAGTGCGGTCTTCATGTCCGGAACGCTCACGCCGCTTGAGGCCTTCAGAGACATCATGGGGGTTGAGAACGCTCGCTTTAGGAAATTCCCGCGCATGGTGAAGCGGGAGAACGCGCAGGTTTTAGTGGCGAAGGACGTTTCCACTCGTGGAGAGGAGCGTTCGTTTCAGGTTTACAAAAAGATAGTGGAATACATAGTTGAAGCCGCCAGGATAATCCCAAAGAACGTTGGCGTTTTTACTGCCTCCTACGAGGTTCTTCAAGGCTTACTGTCAGCAAACCTGGGGGTCCGCCTTGAAGAGATAGGGAAGGCAGTCTTTGTGGAAAAACAGGGTGTTTCATCGGCGGAAAACGATGCCCTCGTAAGGGCATTTAAGGCTCATGCAAAGGGCAACGGTGCGGTGCTCCTCGGTGTTATAGGTGGAAGAAACAGCGAGGGCCAAGACTACAGTGGCGACGAGATGAACGGAGTTATCCTCGTTGGGGTACCCTATGCAAGACCAACACCAAGGATTCAGGCTCAGATACGCTATTTTGAGGGGAAATTCCCGGAGAAGGGCCGCTACTACGGCTATTTCCTCCCTGCCCACAGGAAGCTTGCCCAGGCGGCTGGGAGGGTCCACCGCTCGGCCGAGGAGAGGGGGAGCATAATCGTCCTTGATTACCGCTTGCTCTGGCGTGGAATAAGGAAGGATTTGCCCGACTGGATGGTTGAGGTGATGAGGCCGGTTGACCTCGGGCGGATGAGGCTCTATCTGAAGAGGTTCTGGACTAATGGACGGTGAACTCCTTTTCAACCTTAACCCTAACCCCTTTTACGTAGGCAAATTTGGCGACCTTATAACGTCCAGGTGATAGGTTGAGGGGAAGTCTCTGCTCAAGGGTCTCCCCTGGAATCAGGACAATCCTCTTTTTAACGAAGACTATTCCCAGATCGAGTCTCTGCCAGTAGCCGACGTACTCGTACAGCTCAACTTCATTGCTTGTCTCCACCTTTACAGTGTTTGGATTGCTCACCCAGAGGGCAAGTTCTTCCTTCCTCGGCTTTACGTCTATGTCAAGCTCGACCTCGACAGGAGTTCCAACTGTTATGACACCTGCGTCATCGTTGCTGGGAACTTTTACTATCTTCATCAAGATGTGTCTTTGTGTTCCTTCAAATAAAGTTTTCTGTTCATACAGTTGTCGATTGGGTTTAACACTGTCGCTGTGTGTCAGATGTGTGTGAGGATGGTGTGCATACTAGAATTCTAGAACGATAGCGAAAGCGGTGCTAAAGCTCTTGGAAAAAGCTTCACCAAAAAACTTTGCAGTGCAAAGTTTGATCAAAGGGTAAACTTCCGCCAAAACGCCCAGAATGAGTATACATGTTCCCAGAAATTGCAAGTCTATAGTGGGTTTAGCCCAGAATCCTGAAACTAAAACCTGTTTCCCTTTCTTTTAACGCCCGAAAGGTGTTATTCTCGCAGTAAACACCTTAAAACCTGCTAATTAGGGAGTACACCCCGGCTTAGAACTGAGAATTTTTGGAAGTAACATGCAAGCTTTGATGAAACTTTTGCTTGGCAAAAGTTTCTTATGGTGCCCCGGCCGGGATTTGAACCCGGGGCGCGGGCTCGAAAGCTACAGTCCTCCTCCCAAATGCCGCTGAATACGCTTTGGTCTCTTCACAAAGAGGCTTACCAGAAATGGCTCTCTCTCAGAGTTGCCACAGAAGAAACGAAGCGCCGTTACCCTGCCACCCTTGAGAAGTTTTTCTCAACATACACAATCCAAAGCTACGAGGATCTTCAGGAGGCGCTAATGTCAGTAGAATATAAGAGGCACATCACGAAGGCACTCAGGAGTTTTGTGAACTTCCTCAAGAGCAGAGGAGTGATAACCCGCGAGCAGCATCTGGATCTGAAGGAAATCATCTGGACCAAGCCCGTCCAGCCGAGGAAGGTGAACGTTTCAGACGAGCAGATTAGGGCCGCTCTGGAGTACTATGAGCAGAAAGACGCCACCCTCGCAACGATTTACAAGGTCCTCGTCTATTCCGGCCTACGGCTTAGAGCCGTGATTGAACTTTTCAATGAGTATGACCCTGAGAAGCTAATTCTGCCTTCAGAGCACGAGGATATAGCAAAGTATCCCCTATATCGTCAGAAAGGCCAGAAGAAGGCCTTCTATGCATACCTACCTCGCGACTTCGCGCTTTCAGAGCTTGAGCAGCTTCCCCTCGACTACGAGCATGTGAAGAACAGGCTCCGCGTCAAGCTCCGTGCCGTCAGAAATACCGAGAAGAGCGTCCAGTTCTCCGCCTCAGCAGTTAGGGAGTGGTTTGCGACGTTCCTGGCAAGGCAGGGCTGCCCCTTCGAGGTCATCAACTTCATCCAGGGACGCGCCGAGCGTGGAGTTCTCGAAAAACACTACCTGAACCTCGAGATTTTGGCGGATGAATGGTATTCTGCGGTTGTTGATGATCTAAAAGCCGTTCTGGAGGGTGAGAAATGAGCGTGGACAGGGCCATTGTGCTCACAATTATCGGCTTTGGTCTCGTCGCCTTGTACTTCATTATTCTTCTCTATAACATAATATTCCGGCCTTGGCATTTCGTTGAGGATGAGTTGAGAGACATCGAAATGCACATCAAAACACTCCAGAAAGGCGGGAGAAGGGCGAAGCTCCATAGCTGGCTTTCCATGCCGGCCTGGCGCGGGGATGTGGAAAAGCACTTGGAGTATTTGCTCGGCCTGCGCGAGCTGAAGCGGGCCGAGCTAGAGCTGTTTGAAAAGTTGAAAGACTGAAGGAGGTGTGAGGAGGATGGCCCGGGAGAAGGTGAACGGTACTGGCACTTATGTTTGGGGATTTAGCATCGATAAAGACACTCATCGCATGATTAAGGAACTCTCAAGGACTCTTGGCATAAGAAATGAATCAGCAGTCGTCAGGATGGCGGTTAGGAAGCTCTACAACGATGTGAAGGCCTGATTTTTGCGAACTTTTCTCAATCATTTTGCATGAGTTTTTCTAATATTCTTAAATATCTGCACCCTATTTTCTATTTTAGGCCCTCCGGGCCTTCCTCCGCTTTAATCAGTTCTTCGAATCGGCAAAGTCCTCCGGAGGCGGTGGTATGGACTCTGTTGAGGGGATTGCTCGGGAGATTGAGGTTCTAGATAGCTATGCTGAGAGGCTTAGGCAGCAGATTGACGCGGCGCAGCGGGAACTTGCTCGCGTGACGAGGAGAAAGCAGCAGTTGCTCGCTGAGGTCTCAAGGCTCAAAAAAGCTCGGATGGTGGCGGCAGTATGAGGGCAAAGGGCCT
>Ga0256829_1000984_pt1 | contig 24773 bp, 16 predicted proteins | sample 131447metaG_FD_185979 | JGI IMG/M metagenome (GOLD analysis project Ga0256829, IMG submission 185979) | Hydrothermal vent microbial communities from Lau Basin, Pacific Ocean - 131-447 | ecosystem: Environmental > Aquatic > Marine > Hydrothermal vents | place: Pacific Ocean: Lau Basin | collected...
GTTGAAGCAATGTTGATACCCCAGAAATTCAGAAGGGCCTCGTTCATACCAATCAACCCGATAGTAGAAAAATGGTTGTCCCAATAAGAGCCGTTCCGGAGTTTAATGTTGCGGAGATAAAAACGGGAATAGGGGTACAAACCATCTTCCGTCAGTTCTTCTATCAGTTTGCGTTTGATTTCAAGGCTATCTTTGGCCAGCACCATCAGCTTTTCTATTTTCTGGTAAAGCTCTTCCTCTGTTTTTGATTCGTAAGCTATGCGGGGCAGGTTTAGCGTAACCACGCCAATGGAGCCGGTCAGTGGGTTGGCACCGAAAAGCCCGCCTCCGCGCGATTTCAGTTCTTTCGTATCGAGGCGCAGACGGCAGCACATGGAGCGTACATCATCGGGCGACATGTCGGAATTCACAAAATTGGAAAAATAGGGAATCCCATATTTGGCTGTCATTTCCCAAATGGCCCCCCGGTTTGTATTGTCCCAGTCGAAATCCTTGGTAATGTTATAGGTAGGAATGGGGAAAGAAAAAATTCGCCCGTTGGCATCGCCTTCTGTCATCACCTCGGCAAAGGCTTTGTTGAACATGTCCATTTCATGCTGGTAATCGCCGTAAACCGAATCCTGCATTTTTCCGCCAATGATCACCCCGAGATTTTTCATGTTTTCGGGAACCACAAGGTCCAGAGTTACGTTGGTAAACGGGGTTTGAAACCCCACACGGGTCGGAACGTTCATATTAAACATAAATTCCTGCAAGGCCTGTTTTACCTCTTTGTAAGAGAGGCTGTCGTATCGGATAAAAGGAGCCAGATAAGTATCAAAATTGGAAAAAGCCTGTGCCCCCGCCGCTTCGCCCTGCATGGTGTAAAAGAAGTTGACAATTTGTCCCAGCAGCGTACGGAAATGTTTGGCCGGACGGCTTTCCACTTTTCCGGGAACGCCACGGAAACCGACCATAATCAGTTCCTGTAAATCCCATCCCACGCAATATACGCTCAGGTAACCAAGATCGTGAATATGAAAACTTCCTTTTCTGTGCGCAAGGGCAATCTCTTCCGGATAAATCTTATTCAGCCAGTACTGGGCACTGATGATGGTGGAGATGTGCTGGTTCATCCCCTGCAACGAATAGGTGGAGTTGGCACTTTCCTTAATTCGCCAATCGTTGTTGTTGAGGTATTGGTCAACAATGTCAATGTTGGAGAAAAGATCCTTTACATGGCGCATGCCTTCATGCTGTTTCCGGTAAAGGATATAAGCTTTGGCCGCTTTGTAAAGTTTTTGTTCAAAAAGCTCAAATTCTACTGCATCCTGTATCTCTTCCACCGTTGGAACAACAGAATTAAGTTTTTGGACTACATTTTCAGTAATGCTTTTAGCAAGCATTCTGTCGGGTTGGTTCACGGCACGCAAGGCTTTGAAAACGGCAAAAGTAATTTTATCGGCATCGAACGGCACACGGCGGCCATCCCGTTTTTGAACGGTTTTCATCATACCATTAATTTCCATAGTTTTTAAATTTTAGTTAAACAATTAATGGTAGCACAGGTTATATACAAGAAAGGTGATCAGTCTTTCTTCGCTTTTCACCCGAAAGCTACGAAACATAAACAAAATTGATAGGTCTTCCGGCTTTTCCGGCTTTTTTATGCCTTCCCACCCCGCTTTGAGCAGGACAGTGGCGTGGTTCAAAAAGCATACTACCCTGCAGAGCAGGGTCGGAATCACGGCTGCGGGGACAGCTACTGATTTTCACAGTATTCCCTTATATTAATTCTGCCCGATAAAAGTAAATTGTATTTAAATACCGTGTAAATAAATTCTGAATTATTTATTAACGTAGAAATGAACAGATCAGTTCATCCTGAGCAGCGCGAAGAGTCTCAATATATTGAATACATGATATTTATAGATTCTTCACTGCGTTCAGAATGACAAAGTTAGTAGTTTTGTAAAGGTCTTGTTGTATTCTTTATTATCGTAACTAATTGATAAACAGTATATCCTTTTGTAAAGAATCTGACATTAACCTTTCCTTTTACAGAAAAGTTATTTAAAGTTCAGAATTTGTATGGTACCGGTTTACTGTGCCAGATTAAAACGCAGGGTCAGGCCGCCGCTTGTGGTAGAGTTGGCCAATTGTGAAGAAATGTAAGGTGCATTTTTATTCATGTTAAAATAGGCCCTGAGCTGTAAGCTTTGGCTAAGCATATAATCAGCTGAGAAATTGAGTGTGAACTGTCTGGATCCGGCTGAAACCTGGTTGGTATTTTCGTCTATTCGTCGAAGGATTGTTTTGTTATCACGAATGCCCATATCCAATTTTATGTTCAGGTCAGTATTGTACTTTCTGCTTCGGCCTCCCATAAAATTCGCTATTGAAAATTTTAGTCCCCTGACCCGGAAACTCAGGCCGACAACTATTTCTTTACTGTCTATCTCAGTAAGCTGATTATTGACAAAACTCAGTATAACATTTCTTGATTTATTATACTCCAGCCTTGCGCCCAGACTGTTTTTCATGGTTATATCAATACCAATCAACGGGTCAAACTGTTCAATAAATGATACAAAGCCCAAATCATATCTGTTAATAAAATTACTGCTGTTGGTGAAAGTTTTTCCCGGGTTATTGGGATTGTAAATAACATTTGTTTTCCACGCATTAATGTTGAGTAACGAACGGTAACCATGACTGATATTAAAACTTCTGAAAGTATTTCGAATGGCTTTTATGTTGGTCAGGCCGCTGAAGGTTACCCTCCAGTTGGGAAAGGGAAAAGCCGGAAATGGAGTTGAAATGCCTATTTTCCCCGGACTTTCTCCCGAATAGGCAGAGAGAAACGAGTAATACATCACTTGTTGTTGGTTTGAACTGTATCCCAATGGGAAAAGTCCGCCGGCAATACTGTCGTAAGCATATTGTCCTGACCAGTCCGGATTGTTATGGGCCAGCCGGTCTGCAATTTCTCTGCGGTTGGCTTTGAAACGTTCAAAGGTTGCCGAAAGATTGTTTCCGTTGTTTTTTTCAAAAGCAGTGGCGATAAACGGATAAGAAATGCTGAAATTCCCCGCTTCCTGTGGTGTATAATTGACAAAATCATGCATGGCGGGGTTATACCGGAAGTATGAGGTGTAATTTTTTGAGAAAACCCGGTCGCCGTCTAAATCGATCCTGATAAAGTTAAGTATGTTGGTATTGATCCTGTAAGAAAGGTGTTCAGTTAACTTGGTGATATAAGCCTGATTCAAGATGGTATCATAAGTAATCCATCCGTTTCGGGCTGCCATTTGGCGGATATCTTTCTGGCTTCCCAATACGAAACCCAGTCCGGGAGCTCCGTTGCTTACATTAACTCCTGCTACATCGGGAACAGGTACGAATCCCGGAAGTTTTATCCCATCCGAACGTCTGTAAACGATGTTGGCTCTTTTTATCATCATCAGAAAGCGCAGAAAACCATTGCCAATGGTTTTGCCAACACCGGGCCCAATGTGCTTTTTCTTTGTACTGTCTTTCACCGCATGGGGTCTCATCAATGGGTTGAAGTTTATCCTTTCCCGGCGTTGTTGGTTCAGTTTTTTCAGGAAAGGGATTTTGTTATAGAGCTGGCTGAAATCTGCTCCTGCATTAAACTGTATGTTGCGTGCATTTTCCACCGTGTTTCCAAGTCTGTGCTGGATAGCAATTGGTGACGCGTTCCAGTTGTATTGTACCTGATAGTTTGCCGAACTGTTGAGCCAGTCGGTAACAGGGAATTTGGAAAGGGGTAGCCGATAAGTTATTTTTACTGACTGGTTGAAATTTTGCAGTGTTCCCATGTTTAGGATTTCATTCCATATTTCACGTTTATATTCTTCCCATTCCCTGGTATGCTTGTCGGGGTATATCTGTGGCTCACGAATATAGGCCCTGGCCCCCGCCACGTAATTCAGCGACAGCGATCTGGAAAAATCATATTTGAAAGAGTAGTCTCTGTTGTATTGCCAATTGCGTTTATAGGTTGGCCTGGTAATAATATCCCCAAAACTTTTGTCCCGATACAACCTTCTGTCAATAACCCGATCCATGCTAAAACGAAAAGAAAGGCTTTTGGGCCATAGATAAATATTGAAATCACGGATCCACCGCAGCCAGGGAGAAGAAACTTTTTTGAACGGCTGGAAACTTTTTGGCCGGGTGTTGAAATTGTAACCCAGTCCGCCCCTGTATGTTTTCAGCCTGTCCGAGGCTATGTCAATATTGTGATGGTAAATTTGTGAATAAGCAAATGAAAAGTTGAAATTTTCCGGGTCATAAATATGCAGTTTCTTCCTTGGGTTATAACCGGTGCGGATTTTCCGCATGTTCATGATATTGAAGTTGGTACGCCGGGTGTAGTCTACAACCATGTTCCTGACCGAATCGCGTTGGAATTTGTTGGCATAAGTATTTAAATCGTCTTTCAGTTTGGTATCGGGATTTAACGGATCGTATTTTGGGGTATTGATGCTTTTGCCGTAATCCACATGAACCGGGATGATCAGTCCGGTTTTTTTAGGAAACAATTTTCCGAGGTCCAGATCCGTTGCAACCGTGTAATTAACGGAATTATTTTGCGGGATGACATTGAGCTTCTGGTCAAGACTGCCGAAACCGGCTGAAGTATAGGCCCCGTTGACCATAACACGACCGAAGTTTGAAAGGTCTGCCTCGAGCCTTCCGGTGCCAGCCCAACCGGGTTTTTTATTGAAATCGGTCAACCGCAACTCATCCACCCAAACCACGGCGCTTTTGCTTTCCCCATCATCATTCAGGTCGTTACCTTTTCTTTTAGGATTTCTTACGCCGATCAAAATACCTTTTACATCGCTAAGGCTTGGGTTTCCGACGACGGTAATTTTGTCTCCTCCATCATAAGTGACAAAAGGGGTGCTCAGGCTGACCCACGAATTTGGATTTCGCATAGCAATGTTGCGTTCCTGCTTGGCTTTGATAAGTTTGTCCAGTACGATTACCATGCGGTTTTGTTCGGGCCAGATAGCATCCGGATCTGCCGAAGATGTGTACCACGGTGTTACTTTCATGGGCATTTCGTATTCGTAATAGTTCTGTGTGAAATCGGAGCCGAGACGAATGAAAATGTCCAGGTCCCCATCTTTCAGATGGTCATTCGCGTGTAGTTTTTCCTCATGGACAAACATTTTTATTTTTTTGTATTGCCGGAAATCGAAACTGGTATTTTTATACGCCCCGCGCGCATCGCCATCCTGTAAATTGGCAACGGTAAACTGTAAGGATTGTTCATTGAGCCTGACATAGTTGGTTGTTCCGAAATTGACTTCTCTTCGGATACCCGGAGGAATGACATAAGGGACCGGCGTCCGGTTGGCATTTTCTTCCAAGTTTACCGTTGATATTACAAATCTGGTTTTGTTTCCGGCATTACCGGCAAGGTATTCGCCCTGTGACAACAACGAATGCATGTAATTTCTCCACTCGCCCCTGACCAGGCTGAAAGTGGCAAATCGAAGAATAATGGGTTTGGAGAACCCTTTCATAAAGACCCGCATAAAACGGATTGACTGAAAGTTATCGATATTCCCCACCACTTTGGTAGGCATCTGGATGGGGATTTTAAACTGGTACCATTTTACGCTGGTGGTTTTGCCGTTGGGAAGGCGAATATTTCCGGCTTCGTGAATGTCGGTAATATAGTTTTTACCCACTACCATTTGGGATGGGTCGAGGTTTATCCTGTACTGGAAATAACGTTCAGATTCGTTTAAAGTATTGTCGTGATTTATGTCTTCCTGGTTGGGCAGGTTGGTGGCGCTGGTGTTGTATGGTTCTGGATTTTCAGCCCGGGTGGGTGAATTTCCCTGCGGGCAGTTGTAATTTTTGTAACGTTCCGATATGCTGGAGTATTTCGGATTGTGGTCATAATCCGAACCACGGTAATAATGATAATCATCTGCCGAGGGGTCTTTGTATGCCAGCTTATAAGCCTCCGAGCCCTTGCCATACCGTTCATTGATCAGTTTCAAAAAATCATTGTTAAAAAAAGAACGTTCGTCTTTATCATCCAATCCGTCATATCCCACATCCTGATACTTGCGGGAGCCGGCAATATTGCTGAATGATTCTACCAACGCCGGTTTTGTGGGAACACGGCCCCAAATGGTTGTATCTACATTCACCACTTTGCTGGAGGTAGGCAAACCGTTTTCGTACCTTTTACGGCCATCGTGAAAAAGGTCTTCCGATACATCTCCAAGGTCGATGTACAGCTGCCCGCTGTTGTTATGGTCTTGTGTGAACGGGTCCATTACCCAAAACTCGATGTATTGTATGTTGGCGGCCTGAAAATCGGTTGTTTCCAAGCTGCGCATCATGCCTCCCCAGCGTGTTTGCGGTTTGGCCAGAGTGCCATCGCGGTTCATTCCTGCAGAATAGGGCCCCGGGTCGACATCATAGTTGTATTCACCTCTTTCCGAAGGATAAAAAGCAAGGTTCAAAACAGGAATGTTGGTGACTGTTCCGTTAGGAATGTCTTTATTGGGAAAGACCTCCGTTTCCAGTACCTGACGTGTGGAGTTTTTGGAGATCTCATCTTTTGAGATATTCGGCGGGCGGTAAATGCCACGGGTATCGTAAAAAATGGTCGGGTCAATAACATACCAGGCAAATTTGGCCCTGTTTTTATTAAAATCAAGGCCTTTACCATAATAAGCTTCAGGAAATAAGTTGGGTTGTCCCTGTGGGGTGCTGGCCAGGAACCAGGAATTTACATTCATAAGGTCAATGGTCGATTTGGCACCTTCAAAATCATCGATGTAGCTGGTTCCTGATTTCCCGATAGTTTTGGAATGGCCTGGCAAAAACTGTGCTATCTCCGCATTGAAATGAATTTTTGAGGGTGTTTTGGGATTGGTTCCCGGCAGGCTCCCAAAGATTTTCGAAAGCCATCGCGATTTGTTACTGTATGCCATGTTAAGGCCCCAGATGGTGTTTGAAATAGGGATCTCGCCATAGTTTACTTTTTGTGTCAGCGGTCGTTCATGCAGGTTCAGGAATGTCCCGCCAAGGTGTAAATGTTTGCTAAACTCATGATCTATGTGGATTCCCATCATGCGTTTTTGCTGTAAATTGAACATGGAATTACTTTCCAGCGAGACATGGATTGGTGTTCCGGAATTGAGGATGCCCTGGTTCAGGATGGTTACCTGCCCCATGGCATAATCCACCGTGTAGTCAACGCCTTCCTTTAAAGGCACTCCGCCGGCAGTAACTTTTACCGATCCCCTGGGAACATTCATGGCATTCAGGTTGATGGTGGAACCTGACTGAGATTTGTAATAACCTTCGATAATATATTTGTTTTTATCCGGGAATTGTTCTGCTCCTGTTTTGGTGAGAGTGTATAATGAATCGAAAGCATACTTTTTTGCCAATTCGGGATTGTTGGGGAAGACTGAATCATGGATGTATTTTCCAAAAGGCTGCAGCACCGTGAAATACAATCTTCCATCGCTTGACTGAAAAGTTCCGCCACGCGTTGCCGCCCCATCGATAAAATCAAAATAACCATCTCCGCCGGGAATGGGGTTCATTTGCTGATCCAAATTATCTAAACCGAATACGTGGATCAGGGGTACTCCTTTTACTCCGGGAGGGCCTTCCGTGAAATAGCCGGTTGGAACATCCCGGTTGTTGCCGGAATAAAGGATATTTAAAATAAAACCCTGTTTCTGAACCTGATATGCCCCAATGGAATAAACGTTTTTCATCATTAATTTCCACATGGGCATGTGCGTGTTCAGTGAATTGCTTTTTAGTAATTTTACAATGAGATCTTTGGGGGGGGAGATTCCCTGGTCTGAAAATTCGCCCACCTGATAAACACTGTCATGACCGATAATGGTATATTGAAAGGCAACAGCCAGTACCTGATCCTGATTGAGCGTTGTGTTCAATGAAATGAACCCCAGCTTTTTGTTTAAAGTATATTCGGATGGTTTCAGTCGTCGTGCATTTTCGAGTTTGACATAATCCTGTCCTGCAACGAAATAATGATTTTTTCCAATGCCCAACGGGTCACCGGATAAATAACTGGAAACCGTATTGATGTTTCGTAACTGGGCAGTATCCATTCGTTGAAGCAGGTCGTTGGAGTTGTTGGTCGGGATAGTTCCGTTGGGCAACGGATGAACATATTTGTTGTATATTTCATTTCGACGGCCCTCGCCCAGGTCGGTAAAAGCAATAATATTCCTGTTTTGCTGTGTGGCAGGGCCTATGTTAGTGACCCATACTTCAATTTTGGTAATGTTGATATCTGACGAAATAATAGGTAGTGTGCTCAGGGCTTTTTCATAATGATCTCGAAAATATTGACACAGAAAAAAGTGGCGATTGGCTTCATAATTCAGGGGCGTCAGTTTAAAACTGTTTTGCTGGGCGCCGTTTTGGACAGTGATATTTTTTGTTTGGCTTTGCTGTTGGGAGAAAATGGCAGTTACAGAAGTTTTTCCGAATTGTAATTTGGTTTTTACCCCAAACAGGCTCTGTGCCCCGGTAATAAGTGTGGAGTTTAGGGGAAAGCTTACATTTCCGGCTTCGATGCTTTGGATAATATCATCTTTGCTTCCTTTGTATTGCAACTTGAGCATGTTTTCAAAGTTAAATGAAGACTCGGTATTGTAAGCAGCCCTGAAGGTTAATTTTGTCCCTATTTTAGCCGTAACGTTCATTTGAACTTTTTCGTTAAAATCAAAATTTGTCGTTCGTCGTTGCCTGACATCCAACGTAGGATCATCGCGGAAATTAGAAAGCACCCCGAAACTAATCTCTGCTGAACCCTGTGGCCGGATGTCAATGGCATTGCTGCCAAAAATCTGCTCAAAGGTTTTGCCTTTGATATATAGTTTCGGGATAAGTCGCTTTCCTTTGTAGGTAGAGGTAGTAAGGGCGTTTTCCTGCCAATATTTTTTTATTTCCTGTTTGAGCTGAAGGTGCTGAAAATCATTGAAATCCAAATAGGTTGGAGTACGATATTCAAAGTTACCCACTTTGGTAACAAATTCGTAAGTGTTGGTTTTGGGATTGTAGATTATTTTCTGCTTGATGTTGTTCGGGTTGCGCAGGAAAAGCGGGCTTTGGTTGAGTGTATCGAGATAGGGGTTCCCGGTCAAACTGCGAAAAGGGTAGATCAACTGATTATGCAATGTATCAGACAGTGTGGAATCAGGTATTTGTGCATATACTCTCTTCCCGGCCAGCAAAGCAGAAACCAGCAACAGCAATACATAAAATATTTTACGCGAGAAGTAAAAGTCTGTATTTCTCAACTTCCTATATTTAACCGTTCCGAGCCGGCAACGACTCCATCTGTTCTATAAATTTTTTAAAGCCTCTTTTATTAAAGATTCCACATTATCAAAAGCGGATTGTTTCAAAACCCTGTCCAGTACTTTTGAAGCTGTTGATTTGTTAAAACCAAGGATTACCAATCCTGATAACGCTTCATCTTTCATAGTATTGTGGAAAACACCGATTTTATCGGGCAAAAACCCTTGTTTGCCCAGTTTGTCTTTCAGGTCGACAACTATGCGCTGTGCTGTTTTACTGCCAATACCTTTTACACTTTGCAAAGTGGATACATCGCCGGAGGAAATGGCAGTGTATGCCTCTTCTGTGGTCAGAGACGAAAGTACCAGGCGTGCCGTGTTGGCACCCACACCCGAAACCGTAATCAATGCCCTGAAAAGTGCCCGCTCCGGTTCATCGGCAAAACCGTAAAGGATTTGTGCATCTTCCCGTACTACAAAATGAACATAAAGTTTGGCTGAATCAAGGTCTTTTATTTTATCATAAGTGTTGAGTGAAATATTGATGAGATAGCCAATCCCCTGATTATCAATAATAACATACGTTGGATTTTTTTCTGTAAGCTTTCCGCTAAAATATTCGTACATGTTTTATTTGGATTTGTTTTCACTGAAGCCGTAACACAAAAATACAATTTATCCCTTATGATAAAAGAAGAATTTTGTTTTTTGCCCGTTCACATGCACCGAACCCGGGTTATGAGGTTATATTTTCAGTTTGCCTTCGGCCTGATTTGTTATTTTTGCAGAAAATTTAATTATGGACGGGGAAAAACTGACGGATATTGCTCAATTGGGCGAATTTGGTTTAATAGACCATTTGACAAAGGATATTCAATTGACGCAAAAGTCAACAGTGAAAGGAGTAGGTGACGATGCAGCTGTGCTGAAAACCGGCGGAAAAAAATACACACTGGTTTCTACCGATTTGCTCATCGAAGGAGTCCATTTTGACATGACCTATACCCCCTTGAAACATTTGGGATACAAATCGGCAGTAGTAAACTTTTCAGATATGGCTGCCATGAACGGGGTGCCTTTGCAAATGGTGGTAGCTTTGGGCATTTCGTCCAAATATTCATTGGAAGCACTGGAAGAATTTTATGGCGGTATTAAAAAAGCCTGTGATTTTTACCATGTTGATTTTGTGGGAGGAGATACCAGCAGCAGCGTACACGGATTGTTTATTTCCGTTACGGTTATCGGCGAGGTGGAAAAGGATAAAATCACCTATCGTAGCGGGGCAAAACCAGGCGATATTTTGTGTGTTACCGGTGATTTGGGGGGTGCCTACATGGGGCTGTTGTTATTGGAACGTGAGAAAAAAGTTTTTCAGGCTAATCCCGACATGCAGCCCGATATGGCGGGAAAAGAGTATATTCTCGAAAGACAACTTAAGCCTGAAGCCAGGACAGATATGGTAAAAAAATTCCGTGAAAAAGGAATCGTTCCCACATCCATGATGGATATTTCCGATGGACTGGCTTCTGAAGCTTTGCATATTGCAAAATCGTCCGGAACCGGTGTGGTGATCTATGAAGACCGTATCCCTATTGACCCGGTTACCTTTGACATGGCCCAAACATTTTCTATTGTTCCGACTATAGCTGCCCTGAATGGTGGGGAAGATTATGAATTGCTTTTTACTGTTGCCCAAAAGGATTATGATAAGATAAAGGATGTTCCGGGGGTTGGTGTTATCGGATATATAACAGATGCCTCTGAAGGGAACAGGTTGGTAACGCCGGATAATCAAATTATTGAACTTACGGCCCAGGGTTGGGATGCATTGAAAAAAAGATAGGATAATCCCTTCCGGCAAGTGAATTTGCTGGCAGGAACTTTGCTGTTTTGCCCGGCTGATGTTAATCAAAAGATTTTATATCTTTGCTCTAAATCAGGAAATTGCCACCATGATTTCATCACATACTTTTGTTTCATTTTCGTTTGATGATTTGGGCAGAAAATTTAATCATGCGCTTAACATTATCCATTTTAAACCGACACTGGCTTTCGCTTTCGTTTCCATAGAATTCCCTTTGCCGCAAATCACAGATCTTTTCAATGAACAACATATTGCCTTGTTCGGAACTACTACCGGAGGTGAAATCTTATTTTACAAAAAGATCAATCATATTGGTGAAAGATCTGCCGTGATTGTTTTAACCGATATCAGCCCCGATTGTTTTTCCCTTTATTTTGAAAAGAAAGGAGACCTTTCCTCCTTTGAATTGGGCCGGTCTTTGGGGGATAAAATTTTTTCTTCCTACCAGCATCCTTCTGTTATTATTGGTAGCAGCGGTATTTTGATGGATGGGCAGGCATTGGTGGATGGTATTCTGAGCAAAACAGGCAAACAGTTGCCTATGTTCGGGGGACTGGCCGGGGATGATGCCCGTTTTGAAAAAACGTTTGTTTTCACCGAAAGGTTTATTTCCGATAACGGGGCCCTTGTACTGGTCTTTAATCAGAATAAAATTGAAGTTTCGGGAATGACGGCGAGTGGATGGATAAGCCTGGGGGCTGAGTTTACTGTTGACCGGTCGGAAGGAAATACCGTTTTTGAAATCAACGGGTTGCCCGCACTGGATATGTACATGGATTATCTCAGTGTGAAAGAGGAAGACCTGCCGGCTATTGCCATGGAATATCCTTTTATGGTAAAAAATGATGGTGGTACTGCTGTATTACGGGCCATAACCGGCATTGATAAAAAACAACGCAGCCTTGTTTTTTCCGGGACAGTTGCACAAGGTTCCACCGTATCGTTTTCCACCTCTCCTGGATTCGAAATTATGGAAAATACCCGTGAAAAGATCATTGACTGCCACCTTCGGGAAAATAGAACAGATTTGTTGCTTTTGTTCTCCTGTATTGCCCGTCATGTGGCATTAGGGCCTTTGATTTCAACTGAAATTAAGCTGGCTTCCATAAAATGGAAAAGACCATTGGCCGGATTCTTTACCTATGGTGAGATCGGAAATGATGAAAACGGGGAGTGCTCTTTTCATAACCATTCTTTCACATTAGCATTGTTAAGGGAAAAAAGAAACTGAACATTATGCAAGAAATTATCCAACATTTGCTAAACAAGCTCAATCAACTCGACAAAGTGGAAGATATGGGTAAACTTAAACTTGAAATCCAAAAAGATTTCAGCAGGTTGTCCATGGAAGCGGATGTTCTTAATTTTAAACTGCAACGGGCACTGAAAGATAAATATGTTATCAACTCTTTGCTCACACGGACTTCCGAAGACCTGAAAAGGGCCCTTCAGGAAAAGGAACACCAGGCAGAAAGGCTGAATATCCTGCTAAATACTATCCCCGCTTTGGTTTACTTCAAAGACAGTAACCTGCATTACCAGATTGTCAACAAGGCTTTTCTCGACTTTTTCGGATTAGACAGAAAAGAAATTATAGGCAAAACTTCAAATGAAGTGTATCATCGTTATTTGATAGAAGGGGAGTACCCGAAGCTTGAAAAGAAAGTCATTAAAGAAGGAAGCGTTTTTTACAACGTGGAAGAAATTATCCGGAAAAACGAAAAGAAAATATGGGTGCATACCAATATAGCCCCTGTTAGGGATAAAAATAGTGTAATTATTGGATTAATAGGAATCTCGTGGGATATAAGCAGCCAGAAAAATTATGAAATGCAACTCAGGCATGCACGTGATATGGCCGAAGAAGGCATGCGTATCAAAGACCAGTTCCTGACCAATATGAGCCACGAGATCAGGACACCCATAAACGGTATTGTGGGAATGGCCGAAATATTAAACCAAACCCCTCTGGGGAAAAAACAACAGGAATATTTGTCAAATCTAATAAATTCGGCCAAACACCTGATGGACCTGATAGAAGATGTTTTTGAGTTTTCTGCCATTGAATCAGGAAAATACAGACCGGAAACAATGAGGTTTTCCCTGCCGCTTTTGATGAAACAGGTAAAAGATGCCTATCAAAAGGAGGCAATTGATAAAGGAATTGTTTTCGATATGTTTTCAGATAAAACCTTACCGGAATTTTTTGTTGGTGATAAGGGTTCATTGCGTATCATTTTACGGAATTTACTGAACAATGCCATTAAATTTACTCCGAGAGGCCATATCGAATTAAGGGCAAAAGCTGAAAAAACATTACCAGACGGCAAAATACAAGTACGGTTCGAGGTGGAAGATACAGGTATAGGGATTAAAGATGTCTTTTTGAATAAAATTTTCGACAGTTTTTCGCAGGTGGATATTTCCACAACCAAAAATTATCAGGGAACCGGCCTGGGACTTGCTATTTCCAAAAAACTGGTTGAAATGTTAAAAGGGCATATCGGTGTGCAAAGCAGCGAAAAAAAAGGTTCACTTTTCTGGTTTGTTGTTCCCCTGAAAGCTGATTTGCCTGAACAGCAGTCCTTTGATGAGTCAAAAATCCTGGATCTGTTAAAAAGGTTTCGCATTCTGTTGGTGGAAGACAACCTGGTTAATCAAAAGATCAGTAAAATAACCCTGGAACAAAAAGGGTGCAAACTGGATGTGGCCAACAACGGGAAAGAAAGTGTGGAAAAGTATGTACGGAATTTTTACGATTTAATCCTGATGGATATTCAAATGCCGGTAATGGACGGCCTGGAAGCTACCCGGCAGATACGTATTTTTGAAAAAGAACAGGCCAAACATCATGCCTTTATTGTGGCGCTGACAGCCAATGCCACTGAATCGGACCGCAATAAGGCATTGGAAGCCGGAATGGATGGTTTCATTGCCAAGCCGTTCCATCCGAAAGAACTTTTTAAAATTTTGCATGGTCTTATCGTTAAAAAACAGTAAATGGGTGTTGTTGAACTTTTAGTGTTGGTTTTGTCGGGAATTTTGGTGGGGTTTATCAATACACTGGCTGGAGGCGGAAGTGTTATTTCTTTGTCAATCCTCATATTACTGGGGCTTCCTGCTACAGTAGCCAACGGTACCAACCGGGTGGCTATTGCCCTTCAGAACCTTGTGGCAGTGTCCAGCTTTAAACAACAAAAAGTATTGGAAGTCCGCAAGGCGCTTTACCTGTCTGTTCCGGCTATTTTGGGATCTCTTGTAGGGGCCTGGATTGCTGTTGATATCAATGAAGCGATTTTTGAGAAAGCTGTCGGCATTATTATGCTGGTAATGTTACTGATTGTTTTATTTAAACCGCAACGGTATATCTATGGCAGAAAGGAAGTGAGCGAAAAACCGATTCGGTGGGGGACATATGTCATTTTCTTTTTTATTGGCATTTACGCCGGATTTATTCACATGGGCGTGGGCTACTTCCTGCTGGCGGGCATTGTTTTGGGTGCCGGTTATGATCTGGTAAAATCCAATGCCATCAAAGTGTTGATTATTTTAGCTTATGCCCCTTTTACGCTTGTTATTTTTTATTTTCATCACGAAATCAACTGGATTTTCGGGTTGGTCATGGCGCTTGGAAATATGATCGGTGCCATGATCGCTTCCCGTATGGCGGTAAAAAAAGGAGTAGCTTTTGTAAAATGGGTCATCGTCGTCGTTATCCTGATAACCTCTGCACAATTATTCGGTTTGTACGATTTTAAAAGCCTGTTGCTGCCTTTAATAAACCATCCGGTACTACAACATCCCTAAGAAATGTGATGCCATGGCAAAATACAGATGTGGGTTTTATGATTTTCAAATAGTAGTCTGGTATAAACAGGAGCTTTATCCAACAAAGAGTAATATTTTTTAAAACAGTGATCTATGCTGATTATCGGACATCGCGGAGCTGGCGGGACTGCTCCTGAAAATACCCTGAAGTCTTTTGAAAAAGCTGTTCAGGCAGGTGTAAAAATGATAGAATTGGATGTGCATCAATGTGCCGGCGGCGAACTGGTGGTGATTCATGATGAAAAAATCAACCGGACAACCAATGGAAAAGGCCTGGTGTCCGAAAAGACGTTGACCGAACTGGAAAATGTGGATGCCGGTCAGGGAGAAAAGATCCCCCTTTTGTCCGAAGTACTTGACCTGGTTGACCACCGGGCCATGATAAATATTGAGTTGAAAGGTGCCAGAGTGGCTGTGCCTGTTTATGAATTGCTGAAAAAATATAAAAAGGATTTCGGCTGGAATACCGATGATTTTTGTATTTCCTCTTTTGACCATCAACAGTTGTCGGATTTTCGCAACGTGGACAGGAAAACAAAAATAGGAATCTTGTATCCCCGGTATCCTCATGGTTTTGTAAAGCTGGCCGATGAGCTGCAGCCTTTTTCCATTAACCTTTCCTTGCGAACAGTAAAGCCCGGATTAGTAAAGGAAATTCATGCCCTCGGATTGGAAGTTTGGGTTTACACAGTCAACGAACTTTTTGATCTTGAACATTTGGAAACGTTGGGAGTAGATGCCGTTTTTACCAATTACCCGGCTAAGCTCTTACATCACAATTGATATCCTTGTTTTTGCAGGGTCCTGGCCACCGTTTCATGCCAGGCTGCCATATCTTTGTTTATTTCTTCCGGTTTTCTTTTCGCTGTAAATGTTTTTTCAACCTGCCATTGGTTTTCAATTTCTTCCACATTTTCCCAGAAACCAACGGCCAGTCCGGCAAAATAGGCAGCCCCGAGCGAAGTGCTTTCCAAAACCAACGGCCTTTGTACCTTGGTTTGTAACAGGTCGGCCTGAAACTGCATAAGGAAATTGTTGGCTGCCGCACCGCCATCTACCCGCAGGTTTTCAATGAAAAAACCTGCATCCTGTTCCATGGCTTTTATCACATCATAACTTTGGTAAGCTATTGCTTCGAGTGCAGCCCTTACAATATGCCCGCGTGTGGTGCCGCGTGTGATGCCGTAGATCATACCGCGGGCCTGCTGGTCCCAGTGTGGGGCGCCAAGGCCGGTGAAAGCCGGAACAAAAATAATTCCACCGGAGTTTTCCACTGATAACGCGATTTTTTCGGTTTCAGGTGCTGACTTAATAAGTTTTATCCCGTCACGAAGCCACTGGACTACGGCACCTCCCACAAAAACACTGCCTTCCAAAGCGTAGGTGGTGCCGCCGTTCAACTGCCAGGCTACAGTGGTAAGCAGCCTGTTTTTTGACCGAACAGCTTTGTTGCCGGTGTTCATCATGATAAAACAACCGGTACCGTATGTGTTTTTGACCATGCCCTGGTGGATGCACATCTGTCCGAACATGGCTGCCTGCTGGTCGCCGGCCACTCCGCTAATGGGAATTTTTGAAGAAAAGATTAACCCGGAAGTGTCGGTAAAAAACGTGCTGTTTGGTTTTATTTCTGGTAACATGGAAGCCGGAATGTCAAAAATCCGCAGCAACTCATTATCCCATTGCAATGTTTGAATATTAAAAAGCATGGTACGCGAGGCATTGGAGATATCGGTCAGATGTGCTTTGCCGTTGCTGAGGTTCCACATAAGCCAGCTGTCCACAGTGCCGAATGCGAGCTCGCCGTTTTTAGCTGCTCTCCGTGCTCCTGCCACGTTGTCGAGGATCCATTTTATTTTGGTAGCCGAAAAATAAGCGTCTATTTCCAGTCCGGTCTTGTCGGTTATGGTTTTTTGAAAACCTTCTTTTTTCAGTTGGTCGCAATAGTCAGCGGTACGCCGGTCCTGCCATACAATAGCATTATATACCGGTTTTCCTGTATTTCTGTTCCAAACGATGGTTGTTTCCCGCTGGTTGGTGATGCCAATGGCAGCGATCATGTTATCGTGAATTTCCATTTGGGCGATTACCTCGGCAGCCACGCTGATTTGCGAACTGTATATTTCCATGGGGTCTTGTTCCACCCATCCGGGGCGGGGAAAAAACTGTCTGAATTCTTTCTGTGCCATTGCCCTGATCTTCCCGGCATGGTCATAAAGAACGGCCCGTGAACTGGTAGTTCCCTGATCGAGTGCCAGAATGTATTTTTTTTTCATAGTAGCGGGTTTAAAAAATATTTTAAGCCTGTTCTGCCAATGATGAGATGGCTGTTTGCCGGATTTACGAGTAGGCTGACCTTTTAAAATTATTTTATTCTAAAATATATCCTTTGGCCAATGCTGTATATTTTTTTACCTGTTCGCGTTGCCAGCGGCGTCTGAAGCCCAATTCTTCGGCAATAATTCTGGCCACGGCTGGAGCTGCCTGAATGCTTTTCCGGGCATCCAACAACAAAAAACGGCTGCGGCGTGCCAGAAAATCTTCCACTGTCCGGGCCATTTCTTCACGTACAGCCCATACCACCTCTGCTTTGGTATAAGGAAAACCTTTCACCAGTGGTTCCGATAATGTTTTGTCTTTCAGTGCCAATGCTTTTATTTTGTCCCGGTCGGAGCCGTAGTAATGTTGTGGATCCGATTCATCAAAGCTTTTTACATAACCGTGAATGGGCATGTTGGCTGTAACCGAAGGTTTTTCCCTGAGCCCGCCGATCAAAATGGCTTTTTCGATAGTGTCTTCTCCCATTTTCCTGTAAGTAGTCCATTTGCCACCCGTGATGGTCAGCAGACCAGTGGCAGAAATGGTAATTTTATGGCTTCTGGAAATTTCTTTGGTTTTTTCGCCCTCTTCCTCCGGTGCTGCCAGCGGGCGAAGGCCGGCAAATACGCTGCGTACATCCGATTTTTTCGGACGGTAAACAAGATAATCACCGGCGGTGTTCAGGATGAAATCAATTTCTTCTGGCAGGGCACGCGGTTCCAGGCTGACTTCTTCCATAAGCGTATCAGTAGTCCCTACCACCACTTTGTCATGCCAGGGAACGGCAAACAATACCCTGCCATCGGATGTCTTGGGGATCATAATGGCTGTGTTGCCCTGCAGAAATTTCCGGTCAAGGACAATATGTACCCCTTGGGATGGCACGATGGTTTTTTTTGTTTCGGGATGGTCCATTTGTATAATACTGTCGGCGAAAACCCCGGTGGCATTGATCACCACTTTTCCTGATACCTCATAAACTTCGTTGTTTTCAACGTCTAAAACTTTTACTCCGTCAACGAATCCCATTTTGTCTTTCAGGATTCCGGTTACACGGCAGTAATTCAATGCGGTTCCCTGGTTATCTTCCAGAGTCTGTGCCAGGCTGATGGCCAGGCGCGCATCATCAAACTGGCCATCGTAATAGATGACCCCGCCGTTTAAGCCTTCTTTTTTCAGATTAGGAATGGCTTTGGTAACCGTATCGGTGCTTACCCTTTCAGATGGGCCCAGACCCAGTTTACCGGACATCATATCATACACTTTTAATCCGATGGTATAAAACGGGCCGTCCCACCACTCATATGTCGGAATGATAAATGCCTGGTTACGGACCAGGTGTGGTGCGTTCTGACGTAAGAGGCCACGTTCTTTCAATGCTTCAAGCACCAGGGAAATGTCGCCCTGGGCAAGATAACGGACCCCACCATGTACCAGCTTGGTGCTGCGGCTGGAAGTGCCTTTGGCAAAATCGGCCTGCTCCAGTAACAGTGTTTTATAACCGCGGGTGGTGGCTTCTACTGCCGTTCCCAATCCCGTGGCCCCACCGCCAATAACAATGACATCCCATCGGGGCGTTTCTTTCAGTTTTTTAAGGTTCAGGCTTCTGTTCATAACTATAGAATTAATAGAAAGTAAAGGTATAAAATTTCCGGTTAGCTGAATTTGCACGAATGTTAAAAGTAAATTTTATTTGTTGCTTGTAAAATGAAAAAAGCTGAAATTCACTTTTCCGTACTTCCGGTGACTGTGAAAAAAGGGTTGTCCTGAAAAATCTGCTTCTTTGGGATGTTCCACCACCAGCCAGCCATTTTCGTGCAGCAGGTTGTTTTTGAAAACCAGCCGGCTGATATTCATAATATCTTCCAGGTGGTAGGGCGGGTCGGCGAAAATAAGGTTGTATTTCCGGTAATTTTGTTTTATAAAACGGAAACTGTCGGCTTGGTGTACCTGTATCTTTTCCATTTGAAAGTCATTAGCGGCCTTTCGGATCCATTCTGTGCAGTGCCGGTTTTGGTCAACGGCAGTTACATCCGTACAACCGCGCGAAATGAGTTCAAAAGAAATGGCGCCGGTACCCGAAAACAAATCGAGGGCCGAAATTTTTCTGAAATCGAGCAGGTTGTTGAGGATGTTGAACAGACTTTCCCTGGCCCGATCGGTAGTTGGCCGAACAGGCAGGTTTGATGGCGGGTTTATCTTCCGGCTTCGGTATTTCCCTGCTATAATTCGCATTGCAACACATTAAAAAGCGTGTAATATTTATGGCGTCTTACATCATCAAACAGGTAAGAATAAAAGAAATTTTTATTGTCTTTGATAAAAGAAATTTGTCTGATATACCGGTAAACGAGCTGATAGTTCTCATCTTCTTTGTCGATATTTCCCATGAGGGTCAGCTGCACTTCTTCAGGATTTAGTGAAAGTTGTTCCACTGCTGAAAGCAGGAAATAAGCAAAATCCTCTTTGGTGTGATAGAGAAAATTATTGGCATAGAAAAGATGGTTGTTCCTGAAACAAATTAAATCGAAACTTTCTTCATGTACATCCAGAAAAAGTTCTTTTTCTTCAAATTTATTTTTGAAATTAACACTGAGGCCTTCGATAAGTGCCGTGGAATAATGAAGGATATGTGCATTGGGCCAGAATTCTTTTATCTTTTCTGCCAGCGGATTGGGCAGGTAATAAACATTGGCCGAACCGGTATTTTTCAACTCATCATAAACGATACGGTGGTCTTCCTGGAACGGATGGTTAAAACCAAGATAAAGGTTTTTATGTTGTTTGTTAAAAAGCGGCAATGGGATAAGCGTGTTGAAACTATTCTGTACCAGACAATAATGCTCCATAAAGGGATACCCAAACCAGGGAAATTTATTCAGTATCAGGTCCATTATCCGGGGAAGGTCTTCCGGGCTTTTTTTCCCGTCAAAAATATATTGCTGTATACCTATGAATTTATTCTTATCGGGATTAAATATAGAAAAAACAAGGCCATGCATGTTGATTTGCATGGCCATGATATACGAACGTGTATGTGCCTCTTTAAATGACTTGTCGAGGTAATTGATATGTGGCTTGATGCTGAATGGCATGGCAACGGGCGTTATTCCCAGTTGCCGTCTGTAGATGGTTCAGTCATGGAGCCCACCTTCAGCCCGGGATATTTATGCAACTCCTTTCGTGTCGCCGTCAGGTTTACTATCAACTGCTTATTCATTCCCTTCAGGTAGGTAGTATATGGTGCTTTTACCTCAAATACATTTACTTTAATACCTCCTTTTTTGATAATCCCGGCTTTCAGCTGGAATTTTTTCCCGCCGGAAAACGGAATGATATTAATGTGATGATAGTCGACGTTCGGTTGATCTTTAAATAATGAATCAGCTACTTTCACATAACCAACTGTGTCATTGATAGTTAATGTATAAGTAGTATCATGGGGATCGGGAATAATCTTTACCACAGGAATTTGGGCACTGTCCATAAAATGGATCAAAGTGTCAAATGATCCGGTGTATCTGTTGTTTAGCTGTTTGTAAATGAATTCTGCCGAACGGATGTCTTTCAGGTATTGGATAACAACCGCTTCGCGGGCCCGCTTTTCTTTATTAAAATTCACGGGTTGCATGATACTTACGTAAATAAAATAGCCCAATACTACAGCAATGGCTAATAAAATAATCTGGATAATCGGTTTTTTCATTTCATAAAAATTTTACAGGCAAATTTATAATTTTTTAAGATTCCAAACAGAATTTTGTGCAAAGGAAACTATTTTTTTATTCAGACGCAATATGAATATTCAAAATATTATAAATCAGAAAAATCAGGTATGTCTTTCAGAAAGGTGTAGCGGTGGTTTGGGTAATCCATTTTGCAACAATAGTGTAACAGCCCGTTGCTGATGATGAGATAATCGGCATGAATGGCCAGATTATATGCCGACACCTGATCCAAAACATGCTGGTTAAGCCCGACATCAGGGGATTTAAATTCGATCAGCAGAAAAGGTGAACCATCATTCCGGTGGACCACGGCATCAAAACGGCGTGCCCTGCCGTTGATCTTCAGGCTTTTTTCTACGCTGATCAACGATGCCGGAAAGCCCTTTTCGTTACATAAATAATGCAGAAAATGCTGCCGTACCCATTCTTCCGGTGTCAGCCGGACATATTTTTTCCGGAAAGTGTCGAAAATTTCCTTCCCCTTTTTTCCGTTCTCTCTGATTTTTACTTCGTAAGCCGGCAAGTTGAGCTGCATAACGTAATTCTTATGTATTTAACCGATAAAAGGTAATTTTTTTGCTTGCGTTTTGATTTAACAAATTTATTAAAAATTTGAGAGGAGAAAAAAATCAATCTTTTTCACAGCTTGTTGTTTAGTTTATTTTGAATAGATCAAACACATTTAAGTTATTTATCTATAATAAGTCCGAATATAAATTACCGTTTTTTGTTAAAAAAATGTCAATAATAGTAGAATGATTAATGAAATGCTATAAATTTACCCTATCAATCATATAGTATAAATAGTTTAAATAACAGAAGCGATGCGACTAATCCAAAAAATTTTCCTTTTAATCATTCTGTTTGCATTTGCTACAGCAGAGGGACAATCTCCCAACATGCCACTGATAAATGTTCAGACAAAGGTCTTTATTAGTGGGACATCTAACCTTCACAACTGGCACATGAATGCTGAAAATCCGCAATGTCAGCTTGCGTTCTTCCGGCCCGACACCGGAAATCCTGTTGTCGGAAAAGTGTTTTTTAAATTCCAGGCTACCGATTTGAAAAGTGAATCAACCATTATGGACAGGAAAGCCTATAAGGCCTTAAAGGCGAAAAAGTATCCGGTAATTCGATTTGTTTCTGAAAACAGGACTCCTTTGACGGTTAAGAATGCTCATTTTTCGGGAATAAAAACCGGAAGTTTATCAATAGCAGGAATTACTCATACCGTTAATCTTCGTATTGTAGGAGAATCCTTGCGAGCAGATACTATTTCTTTTTCGGGGAGCCTTGCCATAAAAATGAGTTCATTTGGTATTTCCCCCCCCACGGCCATCTTTGGTGTTTTAAAAACCGGAGATAAAATCGTGATTCATTATCAGGTAAAATTTGTTTCCAAAAAACCTGTTCGATAACCAAATTATTCATTTAAAAAAATTATTGTTATGAAAAGATTGTTTTTTATTTTCAGCCTGTTGTTTCTGTCATCTGCTATGATAGCACAACAATTTGAGGCCCCCAAGTTAAAAGGGTCAAATTTCACAAAGGTAAAAGTAAAAATAGGTGCTGATTTTGCAATGCAGTATCAGGCTATAAGCTGTACTGCTGACAGTGCTTTGGTTCCTTTGGGCAAAGGTGTTAACCTTCCGGAAGCGAACTTGAATATTGGTGCCATTTTGGCTCCTGGTATTCAGGTACATTTAACTGTCTATCTCTCGTCAAAGCATCATCTTGATACCTGGGTGAAGGGTGGTTACCTGTTGGTTGATGAACTCCCTTTTATTAAAGGTATGAATAAAATTATGAAGAATATTACCATAAAAGTAGGAACAATGGAAATTAACTATGGTGATGCCCATTTCTTACGTTCCGATAATGGTAATATCATTCGCAACCCGTTTATTGGGAATTATATTATGGATGCTTTCACCACTGCCCCTGCCGCTGAGCTTATGTTTCGTAAAAATGGCTTTATACTGATGGGCGGTGTGAGTACGGGATCTTTAAAACCTTCACTGGTTAATTATGGCTATGGAACTTATACTCCTCAAAGTTCTTTGAAACAATTGGCTTTTTATGGAAAAGTGGGTTTTGACAAACAAATTAACCCTGATTTCAGGGTAAGGGTTACCCTGTCGGGATATCATTGTAAAAAAAATTCTTTTGGAACCTTGTATGATGGTAACCGTAGTGGCTCCAGGTTTAATTTAGTTATGGTTCCCCAAACCAACAGTAGTTCTGATGTTAATCCTTCATCAAATCCTTTCACTGGCCGTTGGGGACCCGGTTTTACCAACAAGGACAATGATTTAATGCTTTTTACACTTATTGACTACAAAGGACTTGAATTTATTGGAACTTATGAAAAAGCAAAAGGAACTACTGCTTTCGGAGGTGCAAATTTTGATTTTACGCAATACGTTGGAGCACTAACATACAGATTTGGAAATGTAAAACAGTATTATGTCGGAAGTCGATACAACAAGGTTTTCAATGATAATAACCAAAAGGTATCTCGTGTAGAGGCCGGATTGGGATGGTTTCTTACAAAGAATATCCTTGTGAAAGCTGTTTATGTAAACCAAAAATATTCTAATTTCAGTCAATATGGCAATAATGCAGGATTTAAAGGTGTAACCCTCGAAGCGGGTGTTTCGTTCTAAGGATTTTTTTAAAAAAAGGACACAAAACAAAAGACCTGAAGAAGCTTTTCAAGGTAGTTCTGTCTGCAGTTGGAAGTAAATTGATGATTTAAAATAAATATAGCAACAGGTTCAATATTTGTTTTCCATCTTTTCCACCGATTATCAAAGACAGAACTGCCTTTTCATCATATCTTTCCCTTGTTTGCCTTTTAATTGTATTCCTTTTTCCCTTCTCATTTCTTTAGTTCAAGGGAAAAAATGAAATACGATTATTTACCAAAGCAGGAACTTTCAATTTCGTTATATCTTTGTAAAAAATATCACTAATTTTTTTATAATGCGAGTCAATACAAAAATGCGCTATGGTTTACGAAGTATGATGGAAATTGCTGCTGCCGGAGAGGAGGGAATATTTCAGAAAGAAATTGCAAAAAGGCAAAGTATCTCCGAAAAATATCTGGATACGATAATAGCGTCTCTTAAAACAGCCGGTTTGATACGGAATAAGAGCGGGAAAAAAAGTGGTTATGTGTTGGCGAAAAGTCCAGAACAAATTCGTATGCTTGATATTATCAATGCCTTTCAATCCGGAGTTTGTATTATTGATTGCCTCGAGATAAATTCAAAATGTAACCGAAAGCAAAAATGTACAGCAATAAAATATTGGAAAGAATTGAACAACCTAATAGAAAATTATCTCGCTTCCAAAACATTAAAGGAGATGGTCGCTCAGCTCAAGATTGATTTAAAAACAGAATGAGGATGAGGTTATGGACTGTTAAGGATTGCGAAAACAATTCTACGAGGGATTTTATTCCGGAAAAATTTAATACACTCTCTTTTCCCTTTTTATGGGCTAATTCCTATTTTAATGCGCCAGGGATTTCAGGTTAAATTATTTGTCCCGTCAGGGACAAAATCTTTATGGCAATAAAATACAAATCCTCTCACAAGTCCCGTCAGGGACGATATGTGTTATTGAATGTCTTTTAGCAGGTATCTCCTGTCGTATTCAATCTTAAATTTATCCAATAGCTCCTGATATTCTTCCTGA
>Ga0256829_1000985_pt1 | contig 24757 bp, 26 predicted proteins | sample 131447metaG_FD_185979 | JGI IMG/M metagenome (GOLD analysis project Ga0256829, IMG submission 185979) | Hydrothermal vent microbial communities from Lau Basin, Pacific Ocean - 131-447 | ecosystem: Environmental > Aquatic > Marine > Hydrothermal vents | place: Pacific Ocean: Lau Basin | collected...
CGTGAAATCCAAACACTCAAAGCCCAAATCAAACGCCTGGAACGGGAGAAAACGATTTTAAAAAAGGCTACAGCGCTCTTGATGTCGGAGGCAGCCAGCGTTTGATGCTGGTGGACACCTTGAGCGCAAGACGCATCAGCTCGGGATTGGCCTCGGCGTTGGCGTTGGCGAGATGATCAAGATACTTCTGGCCCGTCTTTCCGATCTGTGGAGCTACCTCGGTCAGCCAGATGGCGGTCTCAACCGCTTCGACCTGGCAGAAGAATGGCCGAATGCTGCTGTAGTTGTGATGACGCCAGTGTTGGAGAAGACGAGCAGTTTCCGGTGTAACTCTCCATTGGGACAGAGGGAGCTCACGCCACCGATCAATCTCCTGGCGCACTCCATTGATGATGGCAGTATGGATATATTGCTGATCCTGGGAAGAAAGATCGTCGAACAACAGGTCGTCCTGTTTGGGAGCGCCCTTTTGGTGTCTCGGCCGGGGGATGGGTGTGATGAATTGAGCCGGACGCCTGCTCTCGATAATCTTTTGTGTCGGTTGCCCGCTGTCATCCAGCTCCCAATGGCGCGACGGATATTCATACGGCGAGTTGAGAACAGGATGGTTGAAGAAAGGATTGGACATCTGTTCAATTCATAAAGAAAACAATCAAACGGCTGCGCCAGCGTTTCCAAAAGATGGTTTTCACGCGCAGGAGAGAGCGACGAGACTCAGCCTCCATGCTGAAAAAACGTCCACGCACCCATACCCACCGCCAGCCAGAACAAGCCTTTGACGGTATAGAAAACCAATGCCGTCCAGCCAAAGCGTTTGGCCCATAGTTTTACCCGCTCGCGGGTCAATGCTTGCATCATCGAATCACTCCTTCAGTTCTTTGGTAAAGGCCGTAGCAATTTTTGCAATTGTCTCTTCGAGGGTATTATCCTATCGTACTCATCCTCCCAGGATACCGAGCAGATCATCGGCCGACATCACTTGACAATAGATGTTGTTGATCACTGTGAGTTCGTGATCATGTATTTCTTGGCTGATGGCAGCGCAACCGTCCTCGATCAATACCACGTCGAAACTTTCATCAGCCAGACTTCGTACCGTGGAGGAAACGCATTGATCCGTGAAAATACCGGCAACCACCACATGATAGATCCCCATATTGTGCATCACCAGGCGCAGATTGGTGCCGGTGAGCGCTGAGTCAGTGGTTTTGGTGACAACGATCTCGCCTGGCGCAGGCGCCACTTCCGGTGCGATTTGCGAGGCCGGAGAATCCTTGGGCAGCAATACATTATTGAAACCGGGTCGGCGCTGACTTAATGAGCGATCGCGCCCATCTTCGGTCAGGCAAGCGATGCGTGCATGCAACACGTCCCTCCCCTGCCTGCGAAAAGCATCCTGGAGGCGGCGAACAGTAGGCAGTACAGTTTTTCGCATGCGCTGGTCGAAATACTGCCAGCGGCCCCATTCATTCCGCTGGCTTTCAGGAACATCCAATCGTCGTGGCGGACGATCGAAATAGGCGTTCTGGATATCTATCACCAGCAAAGCTGTACGCGCCGGATCCAGCTCGAGATCCGGAATCTCGGCATCGGCGTAATAAAGCGAACGATAAGCATTTTTCCAATCCATTGAAGTTCCTCCATGCTTAAGCCGAATGAAACATTCAGCCCATGGGATATTCCTATAAAATCGGTGGCTGCATACTCGGCTCGACGCGAGTAAAGACCGAGCGTCAGGCGGTCTTGTGACTCTGAGAAGTCATGGCGAACTTTTTAATTTCACTGAATTTCCCGAAGTCGGCAAAGAACGATTACGCGCCTTCTTTACAAGCATATCAAAAAGGCGTTGTTGCAAAGGATCTTCGCCGGCATTAAGTTCGGGGTGCCATTGCACGCCGATCAGAAAAGGATACGTTTCATGTTCATATGCCTCCAAAACGCCATCCTCGGCCCAGGCAACGGCGCGGAGTCCCTCACCCAGTCGGGAAATGGCCTGATGATGGCAAGAGCAAGCGGTTTGCAAATGTTCGACCTGCAGCCAGCCGGCCAGACGGCTGCCAGGCTTCAGCCTGACGCTATGTGGCACGGTGCCCCATTCAGGCAAAACATGCGGCAAATGCTCACCATAGATATCCGGAAGATGCAAATATAAACGTCCTCCCAGAGCGATGTTGATCACCTGCATGCCTCGACAAATACCCAACATGGGCAAACCGCATGCCATCGTATGCCGCACCAATGCAAGTTCGGCCCGATCGCGCTCCGGACTAAGCCTGAAAAACGGGCGTTGCGGCATGTCGCCCATCAAGGTGGGGTCCATATCCTCGCCGCCTATAAGAATCAATGCATCGAGTCGATTCATGACTTCCGGTTGGGGGCGACGTTGAGCCGGCAAACCCACGGCCACGCCACCGGCACGCGTTACTGCATCGACGTAACCCTGCGGCAATTCGTAGCGGTTCGATGGCCGCGGGCCAAACGTGGTAATTCCAACCAACGCACTCATGAAAACACACCGATCCAGATTAGCCAGCGCTGCTCAGACGCAAAATCATTCCCCTGCTGAATCTCCGTCTATCATGGATGATCACACGGGCTCGAGGCAATGATGAGGAGGCGCGGGCGTGCGCACAGCAATGCTGTCGCCGACAGAAACGAGGCCGCCTTGGACGACAATTCCCATTACTCCCGCCTTTCTGGTGATTTCTCCGCCTTCCCCCCGCTTTATCAGAGCGTTTTTGAGCCCGTTTTGAAACTCATCCAGAAGACGGCAGGGATTGCGTAATCCTGTTAGACGCACGATCGCCTTCGGTCCCAGCCGCAATTCGGAATCGACTGGAAGGGAAAGCAAATCGATGCCGGTCGTAGTAATGTTCTCTCCCAAGTCTCCAGGGCCCACCACAAAACCCAAGCGTTTCAACTCAGCGAACAATTCCGCCTGAATGAGATGGACTTGCCGCAGGTTGGGTTTATCCGGATTCCGAGCGGCATGGGCTCGATGCTTTACCTTGGGGCCACAATGCGCATCGCCTTCCACGCCGAGTCCCTCGAGCAGCCGTATCTGTTTCAGGCTGGGTTTGGAAAAAACATGCCCGGCGGCGGCCGATACAGATAAAATCCGCGCATCCGGAAACTCCAAAAGCCGGTTCTCAAGCATGCGCATTGGCCTCATGTTTCGGGGCGTTCAGCGATTCTGCCTCTATAAAGATTTTCTTGACTTCCGGATAGTCGCGTTTGATGGCTCGGTCGATCCTGGCGATAGTTTCTTCAATGCTCGGAGCATCCAGCGCATCCCTGAAATCAACGGCCATAGTCACGAGGATGAAATCCGGCCCCATGTGCAGGGTGAGCAATTCTTTGACGCCAACCACACCCCGATCTTGGCTCACAATCTGGCGAATACCTGTGAGGATTTCCTGGCTGGCGCTTTCGCCTATGAGCAGGCTTTTGGTTTCCGTGGCAAGCAGTAGGGCGGTGAAAGCCAGGATTAAGCCGATAACGATGGAAGCGGCTCCGTCGAACCAGGGTATTCCTGTCATCTGGGCCAAGCCGATGCCTAGCAACGCCACCAGCAAACCTACGATAGCGGCCGAATCCTCGAAAAGCACAACAAACATGGATGGATCCTTCCCTCTCCGGATCGCCTCTATATAACTCAATTTCCCCTTGATTTTCCCAAATTCCCTAAATGCCACCGTCCAGGAAAACCCTTCGAACAATAGAGCGGCACCCAACACGATATAGTTGATCAAAGGATCGCTCATATGCTCGGGATGCAGGATGTGATCAATACCTTCATAAATCGAAACACCCGCGCCCACAGCAAAAATCGCTATCGCGACCATAAAACTCCAAAAATAGATTTCCTTGCCATAACCAAAAGGATATTGCGGATTGGGTGGCCTCTTGGCGCGGCGGATGCCATAGAGCAATAAACCTTGATTCCCCGTATCGACCAAGGAATGGATGCCTTCCGACAGCATGGCGGAACTTCCAGTAACGAAAGCCGCAAACAGTTTCGTCACGGCGATCGCCGTGTTGCCGGCCAGGGCGGCGAATATCACCTTGGTATTGGATGCTGCCACAGGAAAACCGGGGAAAAGGCGGGTTCAATTATTTTCCAAGAGCAAGAAGCAAGCGGCTTGGCCATTTCATTGTTTCGCTAGCGGAGTAAAATCGCCTATTGCTTTCATCTCTTCCTCGGAAAACAGCTCGCTTATGGCTGGCAACAATTGCTCTTCTTCTGTAATGGAATGCGCTTTCAAAAGTTCCAAAAATTCATTCACTTCCTCGACAGGCGTGTTCGCGTCGAATAATCTCGCGAAAGAACGCATGCGGCCATGTTCCTGCAGGAGTTGCCGGGCGAGCTCCTGATGCGCTTTGTAATTGCGGAACAAGGGGGCAAACAGCGTCATCTCTTCATGCTGTAAATGTTGCTCCAACTCTAGGTCACAATACGCTTTTATCTGCATGAAGGCCGACTCAGCCTCGGCGTCATTGGCCCCGATCATAGCGAGCATGCGCTCGGCGAATTCGATTCCTTCTTCATGTTCTCTATGGATTTTTTGCGTCTTGTCTTCATTTAACATGAGATCATTTCCTTGTATTGAAACAGTAGGGCAACTCGAAAAACCTGCTGCGCGAGCCGATTGCTGCGGTTTTTCGAGTATCCAGTGGCCTTCAGCCGTTGCGCGCTTTTTTGATAGCTTCGTAGGCTTCCTTTATCTGGCGGGTTTTTTCGGTCGCCAATTGAATCATTTCTTCTGGCAACCCCTTGGATACCAGCTTGTCCGGATGGTTTTGACTCATCAGCCGCCGATAGGCGCGTTTTACTTCTTCATCGCTGGCCGATTCATCCAGCTCCAGCACTGCATAGGCTTGGCTGAGATGCAGCTGCGGGGTACCCACGCCTTCGGCGCCTTCGGCGCCTTGGGACTGCGAGAATACGCCCTGCATGCTCATGATGGCGGCGACACGAGCGAACAAAATCTGGAATTTGAGCTTGGAGACGCCCATCCGTTGGCTAATGTGCAGCAAAATGGAACGCTCGGGTTCATCCAGAAATCCATCTGCCAAGGCTGCGCTGATCTGGATTTCAAGAAACATTGGGATCAAGGCGCTGCGTTTATGCACCACCCCCAGAAACTGATCGAGTACGGCCTGGAGATCGAAATCCGAAGATTTGCCCAGGTTGAAAAGTTCGATGGCGGCCTGGCGTTGAGCTTCGCTCAGCTGCATGCTCTGCATCACCTGTTGCGCCAGCAGGATTTCGCGCTCGCTTACGCGTCCGTCAGCCTTTGCAACATATCCCATGACTGCGAAGGTCGCCGTGAAAAAAGCGGCCTGGGTGGTTTCCTGCTGATCGGAAATGCGTGCTTGCTGCAGATCGTGCTGATTCTTTTTCTTGTCGACCTGATGACCGATAGCACCGCCTAACATCGCGCCCAGAGGACCGCCCAAAACCAGCCCGACGGCGGCCCCAACCCCCTTACCCCACCAACTCATCGCTTTTCCTCCATATCACCATCGTCCTTAGCCCCTGACCCTGATGGAAGCGGATCCATAGTGTTTGAAACGATCGATGATTTCATCCATCTCTTGGGGATCGAGCAATACTGGCTCACCGTTTTGCTGTGCCAGCAAATATTGCCTGGCCAGGGTTTCGACTTCCAGAGCCAGATCAATGCCCCGTTCGATATCATTTGAATAACACAATATACCGTGATTTGCGAGCAGACAGGCAGTGCGCCCCCGCAGCGCCTTGATCGCATTGGCGGACAAGGCGTAGGTGCCAAACGTGGCATAGTCGGCGCAAGGGATATCCGCTCCGCCAGCTACCGCGACCATATAATGGAAGGGCGGGATAGCCTCGCGTCGGCAGGCCAAGGCTGTGGCGTGCGGGGGATGGGCATGGACCACGGCTCCTGCGCGGGGAAAAGCTCGATAAAGATCACGGTGCATGCGCCATTCGCTGGAAGGCGGCAAATCACCTTGGGCATGCCCATCCAGATCCATGATCACCATATCCTTTGCATCCAAATGTTCCGCAGGAATGCCCGAAGGCGTGATCATGAATCCGCTGGCAATACGCACGCTCAAATTACCGGAACGCCCCTGGGTCAATCCCAGATCCGCGAGCCGCCGCATGCCTTCAACCAGGAGGCGGGCGGGCATCATGTGCCTTTCACCAAGGTTTCGAAAGCCGCTTCGTCCAGGATCGGAACACCCAGCTGGCGCGCCTTGTCGAGCTTCGATCCAGGATCCTTGCCCATGATAACCGCTGTCGTTTTCTTCGATACGGATTCACTCACATGGGCTCCCAGGGATTCCAGGGCGGCCTTGGCTTCATCGCGGGTCCAATGATCCAGCGCACCGGTCAATACATAAGTTTTGCCAGTCAAAGGCCCTTCTCTTTTGGCCTTCACCGGTGGCCAATGAACGCCGACATTGAGCAAATTGGCGATGATCTGGCGATTCCGGTCCTGGGAAAAGAAATGACAGATATGCGTGGCTGCAGCAGGACCAATATCAGGAACAGCCTGTAAACGCGGATAGCGTTGTTCGGGTTTTAAGGATGTATCCTTTTCTGTTTTTAAATCCTCCAAAGCCGCTTTCTCCAAGGCTTCGAGCGTACCGAAATGCTCGGCCAGCAGTTTGGCGGTCGCTTCCCCTATCTCGCGGATACCCAATGCGAACAAAAAGCGTGGCATAGTCGTGTTTTTACTACGTTCGATCGATTCGATCAGATTGGCGGCCGATTTAGGGCCCATACGATCGAGCTTGGCAAGCTGGCTGGCAGTCAAACGGTAAAGATCATCGACATGCTCAACCCATCCTTTCTCGACCAGTTGATCGACTAATTTCTCACCCAGTCCTTCAATGTTCATGGCGCGACGGGAGGCGAAATGCAGAATCGAACCCTTGCGTTGGGCAGGACAATACAATCCGCCTGAGCAGCGGGCAATGGCCTCGCCCTCGCCGCGCACCACATCGGAACCGCATACGGGGCATTTCTTTGGCAATTCGATCTTGCGCGCATCGGCGGGGCGCCGTTGCTTGACCACGGCGACGATTTCCGGAATAACGTCACCGGCTCGCCGCACGACTACAGTGTCGCCTATGCGAATGTCCTTGCGCTCGATTTCGTCCATGTTGTGCAAGGTCGCATTGCTTACTGTCACACCGCCTACAAACACTGGCTCGAGACGAGCCACGGGCGTCAAGGCACCCGTGCGGCCGACTTGCCACTCGACATCAAGCAGGCGCGTCATTTCTTCTTGCGCCGGAAATTTGTGAGCGATGGCCCAGCGCGGTGCCCGGCTCGTCATCCCAAGTATTTCCTGCTGAGCGAGCGAATCTACTTTGAAAACGACGCCGTCGATCTCGAAGGGCAATTCAGGCCGGCGTTTTTCCATGTCCATATAATATGCAAGGCAGCCCTCGATTCCCTGCACTACCTTCACTTCATGACTTACTGGAAATCCCCACTGCCGCATCTGCTCCAGCATTTCACTATGAAATTCAGGTAATTCAATCCCTTGATATTCTCCCCAGCCATAGGCATAAAAGGCCAAAGGCCGCGAAGCGGTGACCGCAGGGTCAAGCTGACGCAAGCTGCCGGCCGCCGCATTTCTTGGATTGACGAAGGTTTTTTCACCACGGGCGGCCAGTTTGCGGTTCAAAATCTCGAATCCGGCTTTGGGCATGAATATCTCTCCGCGGGCCTCAAAAACGGAAGGAGGAGACTCTCCTCGAAGCCGCAAGGGAATGCTGCGCACCGTGCGTACGTTCTGAGTAACGTCTTCGCCGACATAACCGTCTCCGCGTGTGGCCCCCATCACCAGATACCCCTGCTCGTATCGTAGGCTGACGGCGAGGCCGTCGAATTTGGGTTCCGCGCAATAGCGCACCGCTCCCGTCCGCCCGAGACGCTCTTTCACACGACGATCGAATGAACGCAATTCGTCTTCGCTGAAACAGTTTTCCAGCGACAGCATGGGTATGAGATGGCGGACTTCTCCAAAGCCTTCCGCTGGCTTCGCGCCTACCCGTTGAGTAGGCGAATCCGGGGTAATGAGTTCGGGATATTGGGACTCCAGGCGCTGCAGTTCGCGCATTAGACGATCGTATTCGGCATCCGGTATTTCCGGTTGATCAAGGACATAATAGCGGTAGTTGTGATAGTTGATCTGCTCCCGCAATTCCGCCGCCCGTCTGGCGATCGATTCCGGCACACTCATCGCCTGCCCCCCCTCTCTCTAGCCTGACGTTGAATGAAATGGCGCACTCGTTCTTCATAGAAACCCAGGGTTTGAGTGGTCATGGCGCTATGCGTGTCGTCTTCAAGATGTCCATCCAGAGTCTGTGCCAGACGGCGCGCGCATTCACTCATCTTGCGAAAAGCGAGCATGGGCTGCTCAGGCCCTGGCAATTGCATAAACAGGCTAACGCCGGGCGTGATCAATGTATCAAAAGCTCCTGGATCAAAGGTGCCTGGCTTGATCATATTGACGACCTGAAACAGCGGCTCACCCGAAACGGCATCACGTTGAAAGATGTGCATGTCGTTGAAGCGCAAGTCACAGGACTCAAATGCCCGCGCCAATGCGTCCCCTTCAATACCGTCGCTTTCCGAGTTGGCAACCACATGAATGATCAGCAACTCTTCCGGCGCTTTTGCATTTTTGTGAGCTGATGAAGTATTCGCTGATTCATGGGAACGCATATCTGACGTTGCGGAGGGAAAATCATCCTCCGTTTCTTCTTCTGTGTGGGATAACTTCGCGGCTGGAAGAGCGTTTTCTGCTTCAACCTCATTGAAAACCGGCTTGGAAAAAGGAACCGTTCGACTTTCAGAGGAAGATCTCAGTAAGATGTCGTCGTCCTCGACATCCACATGCGACATGGGCTCATATGATTCAAGCGGCTCGTCTCGCGATTTTCGCTTCAAGCCGGCGACAAAAGAACGCACGCGGTTTTCGTAACGTTCGAGCCAACTGAGCTCCTCCTTTTCTGGACGGCCAGAAACGTTTTCATCGTCGAATCGAGGCTTGGCATGCTCTTTTATTCCAAAAGGCGATGATTCCACCACGGATTTCGCCCCAGCATCTAAAGACAGGGTCGGCGGCTTGCCGCTTTCCTGCTGTTTCGTTTGCCTTTCTGGCATCGACATTATCCCAGTCGCATCAGGGCATGAAGATGCCTTCTCCAGTCGCTTGTAGAGGCCGCTAACGAAGATCCGCACGCGCTTTTCATATTGGCTGAAGGTCTGAGGAGTCATCGGCTGCCCATATTCATCCAGCAAGCGCCCATTCAAGCGCGCCCCCATCTTTCGGGCACAATCAATCATCGCCCGAAAAGCAACCATCGGTTGATCGGGACCGGGGAGCCTCAAAAAGAAACTGATCCCTGGCGTTTTTACATTCGCGAAGCCCGCGGATTCGAACGTCCCGGGCTTGAGGCGATTGACGACGCTGAACATGGGTTCTCCCGCGCCCGCTTCGCGGATGAATGTACCTTTGGGGGTAAAGCGGAGTCCGAAAAAATCGAAAGCGGCTGCCAGCGCATCGCCGGAAAACATCTCGTCCTTTTTAGCAGGCACCAAATGCATGATGAGCACATCGACAGGTTCGGGGGCCTCGTCCCGCGAAGCGATTTCTTCAGCGGTACCCAGTTTTTCAGCAACGGCCTTCGGTATGTCATCGAGTCGAATTTTGGATGCGCGTTCTTCCAATTCCGTCTGGCTGCGCTTGAGTGGCCGCACATCGTCGATCCACTCATCATTATTTGTTGTCTCCAGGCCGAATGAAGGCGGTTGGGGTTCGTTTGGGGAAAAAACCGTTTTCTCGGGCACAGCTCGTGGCACTTGTGATTCTTCCTTCATTTCACAGAAATGCAGCTTTTTTTCTTCGCCAGCCAGAGCAGGGATTTTTGCATCGTCCCCAATAGACACGGGCGCTGGTTCATGCTCATCGTTTTCGAACATAGGCGTATCGAGACGCGGTTCGAGTTCCCGATCGGTATTGGTAACGTCCTGGGAAAGTCCCTGGTGTAACGAACGTCGAACGGGCCTTACGTCGTCGATCCAGTCCACTTCGTTTTCAGCGGAATCCTGATCGAAGCGGGGCTCTCGATGATCTTCTTTCGCTTTGCGGCCGTGTTGCCCGCCTTCGCTGCGGCGGCCCCACCAATAGATGCCCGCCAATATCAGCAGACCGATAATCAAAAGAATCCAGCGTAAGGTATCCATATTCAACTCATTGCCATTTTGGCCGCTGCGTCGATATCCACTGCCACCAGGCGTGAAACACCGGCTTCTCGCATGGTAACGCCAATCAGATGTTCGGCTGACTCCATGCTGACCTTGTTGTGGGTAATCATGATGAATTGTACCCGTTCAGCCATTTCTTTCACCAATTGGATGAATCGCCCGACATTGGCTTCGTCCAAAGGGGCGTCCACTTCATCGAGCATACAAAAAGGCGCTGGATTGAGTTCGAATATCGCGAACACCAGAGCCACTGCCGTTAACGCCTTTTCGCCGCCCGACATCAAGTTGATAGTCGACAAACGCTTGCCGGGAGGACGCGCTAATACGGCGACCCCTGTGGTCAGCACGTCGTTGCCGGTCATTTCAAGGCGCGCCGCGCCGCCGCCGAACAGGCGCGGAAACATATCTTGCAGGCGTTTGTTGACATGTTCGAATGTTTCCCGAAAACGATTTCGGGTTTCCCTGTCTATCTTTGCGATGGCTGATTCCAGAGTGCTCAATGCTTCGGTTAAATCGATGAACTGCGCCTCCAGATATTCGGCACGCTCGCTTTGCGTTCGATATTCATCTATGGCGGCCAGGTTGACGGCTCCAAGCCGCTGAATTTGGCGCTCCACGTTCGCAATTTCGCTTTCCCAACCCTCAATGGAAGCCTGTTTTGGACGTTCCTGAGATAAGGATGCGAAATCGAAGCCAGTTTCTGCGAATTTCTCGCTTAAAGTTTGGTGACGCACGCGTAATGACTCCTGAGCCAGGCGGCGATCGTTCAGTTGTTCCCGCAAGTATTCGGCTTCGCGTTCGAGCTCCATTCTTGAGCGGTCCGCCTCGCGCAAATGGGTTTCAAGCTTCTCCACGAGGATACGAGCTTGGGCCATTTCTTCATCCGCCCGCTTGCGTTGCTCGAGCAGTTCGGCCAACTCTTCCTGCAATTTCGCCGTCGGCATCGCCTCTTGCACGTCTTCACTGCCAAGACGATGGATGCGTTCTTCAAGCTCTGCCACTTGGGCGCGGTCACGGTCTACGGCTTGCTTGGCCGCTGCCAGTTCGGCGCGCAATCCTTCGAGGATGATTTCGATGCGATGATGCGCATTGCGTTTATCCTGTACGCGCCGTCGCGCCTCGTCTAAGTTTTCGAGCAATTTTTTTCGCCGCGCCTCCAGCCTTTCGCGCTCCTCGGACAAACGCTCCATTTCAATGAGCGCGAGATCGCGGTTTGAGCTCGCCTGGGCAAGAGCTTCCAGCTCTTCGGACATACGCCTTTCGACTTCCTCGATGTCCTGGTGTATCGCATCTGCGCGTTGGCGTTGCCGTTGCACTTGGCCACGCAGTGATTGCAGACGAGCTTCATCCGTAGCCAGACGCCGATGCGACAGATTGACTTGATTTTGCTGCTGCGTCCGGGTGGTTTCGTGTTGCCTTAACAGGTCACGCGCATGATCCTGGCGCGCATTCAGGTCGGCAATCTCATCTTCCAATTGGGCGCATTGTCGTCGCAAGCGTTCGATTTCTTCCCCTCTGGCCAGGATGCCGCCTTGGGTTTCTTCCTCCTCTGACAAGCTCAACCATGTTCGCCCCACACGCTCGCCTTGAGTTGTGATAAAGAATTCTCCAGAGCTCAGCGTATTTCTTGCATCCAGGGCCTCCTCCAATGTGTTGGCAACATGAATGCCCACCAGGAATTCTGCGACCGGGTAAGAACTTTTGACATGCGTATCCCATTCATCTGCCGTAATCGCCTCTTCGCCCTTGACGATGAAATGACGAGGCGCCTTGTCCTGCGCTAGCGCTGGCAGCAATGATTCCAAATCGTCCACGCACACGGCGCGCAGATGAGCGCCCAATGCCGCTTCGACCGCGCGTTCCCATCCCTTTTCGACTTGAAGACACTCACCAAGACGTGGCGCTTTGTCGAGATTTTGCGCCACAAGCCAGGGATGCTCATCATGCTTGCCAAGCGCCGATTCCTGCAGCGCCTCCAGAGAAGCGAGGCGTCCGTTCAAACCCTGCAATTCGCGGCGAGCCGCATCAAGACGCCGACTCAGTTCGCGCTCTTGGTTTTTATCTTTCTCGAGACTTCGTTGCGTGGCTTCTAATGATGATTGCGCCTGCTGAAGCTCTTTACGAGCCTGATCGACAGCTATCTGTAAGCTCTGGATTTCCTTTTCCAGTGTCGCTGTATTGAGGGTGGAGGCTTCATCGCGAAGCCGTTGCAGGTTTTTTTTCGTGCGGGCGATCTGAAGTTCGAGGTGATCTATTCTGATGCGTTCCACCTCCGCCCGCTTTGCAGGCTCGGTAGCGCGCTGGTTGAATTCATTCCAAGCATTCTGCCATTCGCTCATTTCTCCTTCACATTTATCGAGGCCGCGTAAGGCTTCGGCTTCTGCTTTGGCAGCCGCTTCAAGCCCGGGTTCTCGTTCCTTCAGTGTGACAAAAAGACGCGCGAGGGTGGCCTCGTCTTTGTTCAACATTTTGCTCGCCTGTACCCGCTGGGATTCAATCTGCTGCAATGCCTGCGCCCGCTGTTGGCGCAGGGTTTCGGCATGTTTGATAGTCTGTTCAGTACGAGTGATTTCGCTTCCTATCCGATAAAATCGGCTTTGTGCCTCGGAAAAATCCGCATTGGAGACGCGCAATTGCTCGCGTGCTTTTGCAATTTCATTTTCGCGGTCGCGAAGGCGGGTGATGGCGGCTTCGAGCTTGTCTTGAACTTCATCGATGCTGGTTTGACCTTGCCCAAGGTCGGTCTCCAACACCTCAAGGCGCAAAGTAATCAATTCGGCACGCAAGCGATTGCGTGTCTTTTTCAAAGCCTTGTATCGCTCGGCCGTTTGCGCCTGGCGTTTGAGATGGGCGATGCGTTTGCCAAGTTCGTCACGCAGGTCGTTCAAACGGTCGAGATTCTCCCGCGTATGGCGGATGCGGTTTTCGGTCTCTCGGCGGCGTTCCTTGTATTTGGAGATACCAGCCGCCTCCTCTAAGTAGACGCGCAATTCCTCGGGTTTGGCTTCTATCAGGCGGGAAATCATGCCTTGCTCGATAATCGCGTAACTGCGAGGACCTAAGCCTGTTCCCAGGAACAGGTCGGTGATGTCGCGGCGTCGGCAACGGCTGCCATTCAGGAAATACTGCGACTGGCCATCGCGCGAAACCACGCGCTTGACCGAAATTTCTCCGTATTGGGCGAATTGTCCTCCGAGGCTGGCGTCTGAATTGTCGAACACCAGCTCCACTGAGGCCTGGCCAACGGGTTTGCGCGCCGAAGAACCATTGAAGATGACATCTTCCATGGATTCGCCGCGCAGATATTTGGCAGAAGACTCCCCCATCACCCAACGAACGGCATCGATAGTATTCGACTTGCCGCAGCCATTCGGGCCAACGATCGCTACGCGGGATCGATTAAGATGGATTGTCGTCGGATCGACGAACGACTTGAATCCTGCCAATTTTATTTTGCTCAAGCGCATGGAGTGCTCGCGTCGCTCATGGCATAAATTAATAATAGCTATACTATTTGGTTTTGGATGAACTCTTACTAGGCTGGATATATTATCCTGGGGGCGCAAGGATCTGGCGAGATGGGCGTTCTCGATAGTCCGCCGACTTATCGTGTCATAATGTAGCAAGATCGCCTGCAGCCGGCCTGATTGGTACGGGGCGCATCCACCATCAGCCGGGATGTGTTTCTCGTTACCTGCTGATATACAAATGATTTCCTTGTACAACCAGCATATGGGCAGCCGCTATCAGCGAGCAGATATCATTCGGGCCTGAGTTCTTCGATTTGATGGATCGTTTGGTCTCAAAATCGGTCGAATTTCCCCAAGACGCGGAAGATTCATCCTGAACTCGATAGGCTCCCGGTTTTTTCCATCAACACAGGATCAATGCAAGAATGCCAACCCAGCCAAGCAAAACCCTGGAAACCTTTCCCAATCCGCATCCGGCGCGCGATTATACCATTCGCATTCGAATTCCGGAGTTTACCTGCCTGTGCCCCAAGACCGGCCAGCCTGATTTCGCTACGCTTCACTTGGAATATGTACCGGACGAGCGCTGCGTGGAACTTAAGGCGCTCAAGCTTTATATCTGGTCCTACCGCGATGAAGGCGCCTTTCATGAAGCCGTCACCAATCATATCCTGCAGGATCTTGTCGAGGCATTGAATCCGCGCTTTATGCGCCTGACTGCTGAATTCAATGTCCGCGGCGGCATCTATACTACTGTAGTTGCCGAACACCGTGCCAAAGGCTGGTCTGCACCTGTGCCGGTTCAGCTTCCCTGAATACGGAATATCCAGTCGTATCGTTTCCGGTTTATCTGGGCGCCGACATCGGAACTTCGGGCGTCCGGATTATCGCTATGGATGATTATGGCCGGGTACGCGCCGAATCCGCCGTCTCTTTACCGGCTCCCATCGTCAGGCAACCAGGTCATGTTGAACAGACGCCCAACCTCTGGTGGCAAGCGCTTGTTCAGGCGCTACGGGTGATGAGAAGCCGCCTCCCAAATGGCGGCCTACCCGTCTCGCTGGCATTGGACGGCACCTCGGGAACGCTGCTGCTGGCGGATACGGATGGGAATCCCTTATTACCTGCTCTGCTCTACTCGGACCAACGCGCAGTAACCCAAGCTGATAGGATTGCCTCTATTGCCCCTGCAACCAGTGGCGCCCTGGGAGCCACTTCCGCTTTGGCCAAGCTGTTGTGGTTGCTCGAGAAGGTAGAAAAAACCGGCACGCTGGCGTTGCACCAGGCTGACTGGTTGTTAGGAAAATTAGGAGCGCCATGGGGAATATCTGATGAAAACAATGCATTAAAGCTTGGTTATGATCCGATTTCTAGAACATGGCCGAGATGGATCGACGCACTCGACATTCCCCGCTACATATTGCCGGAAGTGGTCGAGCCTGGCACACCCATCGCAACAATAAATAAACAGGTGGCCATGGAATTAAGACTCCCTTCCGATTTGGTCCTGGTAGCGGGTACTACCGACAGTGTGGCGGGATTCCTGGCCACTGGCGCATCCGAGTTCGGCGAAGGTGTCACCTCCCTGGGGAGTTCATTGGCGCTCAAAGTTCTCAGCCATAGTCCCGTATTTGTTCCCGAGATGGGAATTTACAGTCACCGGCTGGGGGGCCAATGGCTTGCTGGCGGCGCTTCCAATACAGGCGGATTGGTCCTCAAAGCCTATTTCAGCGATGAACAAATAACCGCCTACAGCAAGGGAATCATGCCCGATCGACCCACTGGATTGAATTATTACCCCCTGCTGACCCCCGGAGAACGTTTTCCCGTCTCGGATCCCTATTTGCCTCCCCGATTGACGCCGCGCCCCGCCGATGATGCGCGTTTCTTTCAGGCAATCCTGGAAGGGATTGCCTCCATTGAAGCGCTGGGATATACCCGCTTGGCCGAAGCTGGTGCCGATAGAATCATTCGCGTACGCAGCATGGGTGGCGGTGCTGCGAATGGTAATTGGACCCGTATTCGTGAAAGGCTGCTCGGCGTACCTGTTCTGCCTGCCCGTTATCCTCAGGCGGCCTACGGCGCCGCCCTGCTCGCACGGACAGGCTATATGAGTCTCTCTCATCAATCATGGACGGGAGGCTGGGGAGCTATGAAACTTGCCATCAAACCCCCGTCCTTGATGCCGTGAGTGGTACAAAAAGCCAGTCCCTTGCAAATGAGCGAGATAATTCTTTTGTCTTTTATCAGGGAGTTATCGCATGTTCTTCCAGTAGCCAGAGACGAATTTAACAAGACGTTGCAAGGCCGCTGAGAGGAATGTAGACCCATTGTGCCCCATCACTGCAGAACCACTTGACTCCTTAGCGGGCGATTGGAGGACGGCCGCGCCGCAACAAGTTACTCAATTGCGTACGCTGGTCTTTGGTAAGTACAGCCAGAGCCCGATTCCACGATCGTATCCGCAGCATGAACAGTTTCTTTTGTACCTGGCTCATTGCATCGTAGACTTGCGAGGCTTGCTGAACAGGTATGAAGGTACCGGAATGAGTCAAAACCCAGAGTTTTCGCGCATCAGGTTCGGCTTGTTTGAACAGCGCCAGCATTTGCTGGTGGGTTTCCTTCTGAATGGCTTCGATCTTGGCCTTCTGCTCGGCAGTGAGCGATAAAGCGTTGAATGGATAACCCAGAGTCCTAACGGCTGATTGCGCATGCGGTGAACCGGCATAGGGCGCATTCAGTGCTGGATGGCCTCCCTGCCGTCCATACGGACCATAGGGTGGTGGATACTTCTGGACGCTTGGCGGGGGGGAGTTGGGTTGCTGGGCCGTATTCTGGGCCGTCGCACCCGGCGGGAAAAGCCAACCCACAAGAGCGGTTCCTGCCAAAAGAGCCAAAAATGTTTTTTTGACCATAATCTATCCTCCATGTGAATACGAGTTTGGGTGCGTTTGAAAAGAAAGCGGTTCAATCAAACGAAAGCAGGTTGGTTTTAGCTAACCTGCTTACCACCCGCATCGGCGGATCTCTCCGCAGTGTCTTCATCAGGGTGATGGCTCTTCTTTTCCAACTGGCGCATCCGTTCCTCGGGATCGCAGCCGGGCGCACAGCCGAACAAGCTAGAGCAGCACATCAGAGCAATAGCAACGATCAGAGCGAACATCAGCATCGCGAGAAAAGGGTTCATTGCAATCATCGTATCAGGCCTCCTTTCGGTTCTCCTTTTTTATGGGTTCCGACTCATGGGCCTGCATTGTCAGAGGCTCTTGGTCGGATTTATCGATAGGTTCAAGTGTCTCGGCTTTTTTTGTTTCCAAAGATGGCGTAGCGGCTTCGCTCTTGGCGGCAGGCCCCGTATGCAGGTCATTCAGCTGCCGCACTAGACTTGAACAGGCGCTGCGGATGTCGTTGAGGCGACGACGGGTCTTGGCGCTCCATCCGGCTGCCGCAGAGGCTGTCATGCTGCGCCAGAAACGCGTGCTTCGCAGGAAAGCGCGCCTTGGCTTGTAACCCAGCTCGTTTTCCTGCGGGAGGCGGCGCGCGGTCAAGTTAGCCATCCAGTAGCGTACGCTGTAATGTACGGCGAGAATAATCGCTATTACGACGCCGACGGCAACGCCTATCGCCAAGGGGCCGCTGTGCGCGTTCATTGCGCCGTAAGCTATTATTTTTACGCCGCCAGCCGCCGTATCTAGCCGGACTGCGCCGGAAAAATAAACAGCGGCGCCAAGCCCGGCATAAGCCAGCGCATCGAGCACATACACCCGCCTCGCCCAGCGTTTGCGTTCACGGGCAAGTAAAGGCACCACATCCTGTTCTAGCTTGCGGGTCATTTCGTCCAGATATGAAATCAACCGGTAGCTGCGTTCTGTGCGCAGTGATTCCAGGCGTTGGCGGATTTCCTTAAGATCACGATCGCGCCGGCGGGCATAGCGGGCGATGAGTTCCGGCTTGTCGGCCGGAAAACGGGCCGCCTCATCCGAATACAGGCAATAGAAGCGATGACCACCCATGCCATGCTGGACAAGCGCGCGCTGCCAGGCCGCCACTACTTCGTCCAGGTTGTCTTCAGCGGCAGTGGCGTCGATCTGGTTGAGTACGAAAAGGAACTTGTCCACGTCATGGCGGGCACGAATGGATCCGACCAAATGATCGAGGGTATCCCGCATTGCGCCCGGTTCGGGATGGCGAGCATCGAAAAAGACCAGCACCAGATCGCCTAAGTCCATGATGTAATCAGTCAGGCGCAGGATCGTGGTTCGGCTTTCGTCAGCGTCGAATCCGGGTGAATCGACTAGCAGCAGATGCTTGAGCAAGGGGGAGTCGACTGTCTGCATTTGCAGGTAACTGTTGACTGGTACCGTATCTCCACGGTGACCGCCTTCCAGTTCAAGAATACGTTCGCTCACACCGTAGAATGGAAGACGAGGATCCGCATCCAGGGCAATGCCGGGAAGACGTTGTTCCTTGCCATGCGGCGCATAAGCGAGCACAGTGAAATGGTCATCCACAGCCTGGTTACCCGTGCGCTGCACGGATTTACCCACCAGCGTATTGATGAACGTGGACTTTCCGCTGGAGAAGGTACCGAGAATCGGAACCACCGGCCACCAGGCGATTGACCAGGCATGGCTCTGCGAATCATCGAATAGTCCCATGCGGCGAACAATCCGATCCAAAGCGATGTATTGATCGACCAGGCCGCTTAGCTCCGGATGTTCCTCCTCGAGGCGTTTTTTAAGCTCCTTGAGACGGGTTTTGCGGGCTTTGCTCTGGGGGGACTGAAACATGTAATTTCCTATATTGTATTCAATGACGGGATGAAGCCGGGTTCTGTGGGGATGGGCGATAATAACGCATACCCTTTGGCGGAGGGTAATAACCCGATCCCTGCGGCGGAGGACCCACGCCAGAGGGCGGAGGCAGAGGCCTGGATGGGGCCGGATAAGGCCCCTGATTGTTGCTCCACGGAACGAACGCGCTGAACATCGAAAACGGTGTCGAGATATTCTGGTTCATGCTCCACATATCCGCTTGCAGTTGCGCGACGGCCCAGGCCATATAGGTGATCGACGCATTCATTTTACCCATCTTGGCATCGATGTCATCCACGATAATATTCATTTTTCCCATTTTGGTGTCTATGGCACTCATCTCCACCTGCATGAGGTCGATATTCTTCGCCATGGCCTGGATGCTGCCGCGCATCAAGCTCATCTGCGCCACCACCTTGTCCATGTTGGATTGAACGTTGGGACTCATGGCCGTCATCGCACCGGCCATGATATTCATGTTGCGCCGCACATTGCTGCTCATGGCCGTCATTTGTTGCTCCATGGCATGCATATCCCGCGTCAAGCTAAATATGAGATAAAACCCATAGGCGGCAAGCAGAATGAAGGCGATCAAGGCGGGAATCACGATGAGCCATACTCTTCGTTCGACCACTCTGACGTAGGTATGGAAATCCTCGTTAGCCCTCTTCCCCACTCCTTCCTGAGAGTCACCTGGAAGCGAACCCTTATCGTTCATCTCGTATTCTCATTGGAGCCTCCTGGTTTTTCAGTTTATTCGCCAAAGCTGTTGCGGCGGCTGGATCGAGCCGCCGCAACACGGGCAGCAACTGAGCCGCTCTCATGATGCGTCCCTGAGCAGTCAAAAGCTCGCCTGCTTTCAGATATTCCTTCGCCGCCGCTTCAGACTTGCCCTCAGCGAGCAGGACATTGCCCAGCTCGCCATAAAGAGTAGGCATATCCGGCGTTTGTTCTAGCAATTTGCGATAGTCGCTTACGGCCTGGCTGTAATCTCCATGCCAATAGGCCTGGCGCGCCTTGACGAGCAACTCCAGTTGCGCGGCTACAACCGGTGGCTTCCTGGTTGCTCGGCGCATAGGAAGCGTGGGCCGTTTTGCTTGCGCCGAAATCAGTTTTTCCTGCAGGGCCTTAGCTCGCTTGGGTGCCAGTTGGCTCACGATTGGCAACAAGGCCCGGGCAGCGGGAATGTTGCCTTGAGCGAAATACAATTCAGCCGCCTTGGCGTATTGTTCACCCGCCGCTTTCCGCTGACCGCTGGCGTATAAAACATTCCCCAATTCACCATACAGCCGAGGCTGCTTGGGATCACGTTTGATCAAGTTTCGATAGTCGGATTCGGCTTGTTGGTAATCTCCATGCCAATAGGCCTGGCGCGCCTTGACGAGCAACTTCAGTTGCTCATGAACAACGGGTGATTTCTTGACTTCCGGAGGCATGAAGGGCGCGGGCCGTTTTGCGTGAGCAGCGATCATATTCTTCTGCAGGGTTTCCGCCTGTTTGGGCGCCAGTTGACTCACGATCGGCAACAAGGCTCGGGCGGCAGGAATGTGGCCCTGGGTGAAGTACAATTCAGCCGCCTTGGCGTATTGTTCGCCCGCCGCTTGCCGCTGGCCGATGTCATAGAGAACATTTCCCAGTTCTCCGTACAGCTCGGGGGAATTCGGATACTGTTTGATCAGGACCCGGTAGTCAGCCTCAGCCTTCTTGTAATCATGTGACCAAAAGGCCTTGCGGGCTTGCTCAAGCAAAGCCTGCCGTTTCGGCATAGTTTTCGAAATCGCGGCCGCCGGCGCCGCTGTCTGTGTCGTGCTGGCTGCCGGTTCCGCCACTGTCGCTGCGGCATGGGTGCTTGCGGCGGCAGGTGTGGCTTTGACCGTCGTCGCGGGCGCGGTGGCCGCAGGCGCTACGGCGCGTGTTATGCCAGTCGTCGGTGCCGCCACTGTCGCTGCGGCATGGGTGCTTGCGGCGGCAGGCGTGGCTTTGACCGTCGTCGCGGGCGCGGTGGCCGCAGGCGCTACGGCGCGTGTTATGCCAGTCGTCGGTGCCGCCACTGTCGCTGCGGCATGGGTGCTTGCGGCGGCAGGCGTGGCTTTGACCGTCATCGCGGGTGCGGTGGCCGCAGGCGCTACGGCATGTGTCGTGCTGCTCATTGGCGCCGTCGCCGTCGCTGCGGCGCGGGTACTCGCGGCGGCAGGCGTGGCTTTGACCGTCATCGCGGGCGCGGTGGCCGCAGGCGCTACGGCATGTGTCGTGCTGCTCGTTGGCGCCGTCGCCGTCGCTGCGGCGCGGGTGCTTGCGGCGGCAGGCGTGGCTTTGACCGTCATCGCGGGCGCGGTGGCCGCAGGCGCTACGGCATGTGTCGTGCTGCTCGTTGGCGCCGTCGCCGTCGCTGCGGCATGGGTGCTTGCGGCGGCAGGTATTGTTTGAGAAGCGATCCGCCGTTCATTACGAACTGTGCCTGTTTGAATGAAAGCCAGGTATATCTCCAATCCAATCAAACAGAGAACTAAAGTAAGCATAATCGGATGGCGTAGCAATCCTTTGAGGAATTTCATGTTCTTGGCTCCGGCTATTCATTGACTTAATCAGTAAGAAAGAATTTATATTTTTATTCCACAAACTCCGGGAACAATTGACTGGCGAGTGCCTCAATCTCCCGCGAGGCTTTGCTCCTCGGCTGCAGTTCAAACACCCCCAACCCTTCACTCAAGGAGCGGCGATAGGCGGTACGCTGATACAATCGAACATCAAGCACTTCAATGCCTTCAAGTTGGTGCAGCGCCTCTGCAGCCTGATCGGATTCCTTGATCGCATGATGCGTGTCGGCGCGATTGATGAATGCCTTGATGGGCATATCGCTATTCTTTCCTATCAGCTGAAGGTAGCGTTGAGCTGACCAGACGTCGGCCTGGCTGGGGCCGACTGGCAACAGGGTCAAATCGGCTTTTCTCAAAGCAGCGTGCAAGGCTTTGGGATTGCTGAAGCTGGTGTCGAATATCGCATACGCCTCTGCGTCCATACTCTGCTTCGAAAGGGTTGTATGGCATTGCAAGCTAGGCTCGTATTCAAATTCTTCACGCAATTCGCACACATCGTTGAGTGTCGATTGTGGATCGAGATCATAGAGTTGCAGAGGTGAGTCAAGACGATAGCTGAGCCATACGGCGAGATTGAAAGCGACAGTGCTTTTGCCAGTTCCCCCTTTCATGGAGGCTATCACGAGACGCATGCCACACACTCCATATCTGGTGAATTTCGATCGCTTGATGAAGAAGCTTTTCACCCGACCCGGTTCGACGGATCACAGAGAATAGCGATTGAATTGCTCTTTAAGAAGCAATATACAATATATAATCAACAACACCGCAGCGAAATTCGCTGTCTCAATTATTTTGATTACAGACAGCCAATCTCCCTCCATGCCGCAAAAGGCGCATGGAGGAAAATTGGCTTTTCAGTGCCAAATAATCACCCTATCTGCCAGCGGGAGCAGGACCCTTCGGCTTGACGGCGCTCGGGGGACGATTCCCGTAACTCGAATGGTAATTTGGAGCGTTGCCGTTCCTGTAACCAGGAAAGGGACCACCATAACCATATCTGGGGTAGCCATAATAGCCTGGGTAGCCGTTATAACCGCCGGGGTAGCCATAATAGCCCGGATAGCCGCCATACTCGGAACCATTCCACGGACCACCATAGCCCGACCATGGACCACCGTAGCCATTCCATGGGCCGCCATAACCCGACCAGGGGCCACCTGAGCTGGACCATGGACCGCCGCCGAAACTCGAGCCACCACCACTTGGGGCGTTCATGCTCATCCCGCCCATATTCCAGGGCCCGGTATTTCCGGTAACCGGTCCGCCGTAGCCATTCCAGGGCCCACCATAACCTGAAGCCGGACCTCCATAGCCGGACCAGGGGCCGCCACCACCATTCCATGGCCCGCCTCCCCAGTCTCCCCATGCGTAACTCGCACCGGCCATGCCAAGGCCGGCCAACCCAATGGCCGCAGCCAGCAATGTCTTTCGCAGGCGCAAACCATTTTTGCGTCCAACTCCTTGTATCATTTTCATCTATAGCTCCTTGCGGGTGTTCCGCATGTTTGTTAATGCTGCTTTGAAACAATTACTACCTCTTTCGGGTGGCGAGGGCTCCGAGCGGAGCAAGTCTCAATCGGAGCCTTCAGGGCATGGATGATTACCACCAGCCCCAGGGACCGCCACCCCAGCCCCAGGGCCCAGGCCCCCCACCCCATGGGCCGCCCCATCCTGGATAAGAATAGGGCGGATAATACGGGTAAGGGCCATAGGCTGGATATGCCGGATATGCAGGATATCCGTAGGGTGAATAACCATAGCCTGGATAGGCCGGTGGTGGAGGATACGCCGGATATGCATACGCGGGTGGTGGATATGCAGAGTAGTAGCCGCGTATATTCCCCGCGGTCGCTTGGCTGGGCTTCGAGTTCGCGACCTGACCAGTCGTACCAGTTGCGCCAGCTTGGGTGGTTTGGGCCATAGCAGTCGTGGCCATGCCCAGCGTAGCTGCTCCCATCACGACCACCAGCAGGGCTGGACGCAAAAACCGGCTTTTATCCTGACGGAGTTGCTGTACAAACGTCATAATGAAAGACCTCCTTGCGTATGTCTCACTTCGCGTGTGTATGAACAATCCAACCGCAGGCTTTGCGAGTGCTCGCTGCGATCAGAGCCTCCGGAGCCTTGGTGATTACCACCCACCCCAAGGACTTCCCCAAGCCCACGGACTCGACCAGCTGTTCCATGGGCCACCCCATCCGGACCAGGGACCACCATAGCCATTCCATGGGCCACCATAACCGGACCAGGGACCGCCCCCGCCGGACCATGGGCCGCCGCCGAATGTCGACCCCCCCCCGGAGGGGAAATTCATACTCAATCCACCCATGTTCCAGGGGCCGGTGTTTCCGGTGAAGGGACCGCCATAGCCATTCCATGGGCCGCCATAGCCATTCCATGGGCCACCCCATCCGGACCAGGGACCGCCCCCGCCGGACCAGGGACCTCCGCCCCAGCCGGACCATGGGCCGCCGCCCCAGGGCCCCCACCAAGCATAGGCCGAGGACAAAGGGAGCGCTGTGGCCGCCAGCACCCCGGCCAAGGCCAACGCCTTGAGGGTTCTTCCTTTGGTTTTAGCTTTTCGCATATGCATTACCTCCTCTTGTATTACATTTCCGGTTTCATAGAATCCTTCCCGACCCGGAAGCATCGGAAAGGCAGCTGCGTGGCTCGGCGTGATGCGGCCACTCAGTATTCATCGATAATAGCCCCATGGCGTTTGAGCCGGATGGGCATAAGCGCCGGTTCTGAGGAATCGGGGCCGTGGGTACGCCCAAACCGAAGGGCGGGGTGCGTAAGCCGATTCAGCCAGCCGGGGCGGAGGCATGACCGGCCGCCCCCATCCCATGGGTCGATACCCATAGGGGCGGGCTCTCATCGGCCCGGAGGGCATGGGCCCATAGCGATAAATATCGCGCCGATAGGTCATGGGGGCATATGACGGTGTGCCGTCAGCCGCTCTTCGATAGGCCGCCTGTGCAGGTGCGGGATAGCCGGGCAAATGTGGCTTTACTGCATGCCGGGAAGGCGCAGCGGCCGGATTGCCGCCCTGCCCGCTTTGCGAACCGGAATGAGTCTGCGGCTGATTTGCCTGCGGCGGCTGGGGGCCATAGTAGCCCGGCCTGCCATAGCCATAACCCAGCCTTGGGTAAGGATAGGGGTAAGCATATGGAGGCGCAGCGTATCCATAGCCGGGCCATCCATAACCGTATGCCGACGGCGGGTATGCGTACGGTGGCGCCATGGGATAGGCAGCTCTGCCCCGGCTATAGGCGGGTGGCATCGGGGGAGCCGCTCTCCGAGGCGTCTGCGCATGAAATTTCTGTGTGGCTTGTTTTTTCGGCGCCTGAGCCGGTGGCTGCGGTGCCGAACCATAACCCCACGGGCCATAGTGCGGCGTGGGTGGCGGCGCGGGCGGTGTAGGCGCCTGTGGCTGGTAGTTCGGTGCGCTGGGCGCATGGGGCGGCTTGGGCGCTGCCGGTGGCTGCGGTGCCGAACCATAACCCCACGGGCCATAGTGCGGCGTGGGTGGCGGCGCGGGCGGTGTAGGCGCCTGTGGCTGGTAGTTCGGTGCGCTGGGCGCATGGGGCGGCTTGGGCGCTG
>Ga0256829_1000986_pt1 | contig 24755 bp, 23 predicted proteins | sample 131447metaG_FD_185979 | JGI IMG/M metagenome (GOLD analysis project Ga0256829, IMG submission 185979) | Hydrothermal vent microbial communities from Lau Basin, Pacific Ocean - 131-447 | ecosystem: Environmental > Aquatic > Marine > Hydrothermal vents | place: Pacific Ocean: Lau Basin | collected...
AAGCAAACTACCTTCAAGGAAATTCCCTTGAAGTGCTCTTTGAAAATCTGTTGTTACTTTTTTACACATCCTTATTGGCTTTTTAGTGATTTTTTGCTAAAAACCTTTATTTATTATAGGATTGCTTCATAGGTACTAAAATAGTTTTAGCCTGAGTATATGATTTTTCTATACTGCCATTTTCTAGAATTTTTCCATAAACTTCTTGTTTAGAATTTAATTTTATTACACTCCCACTATCGCATAAAATAATAGGTTTTTTAAAAGGATTTTTTGCTCTGTTTAATCCATATTTACCAAATTTTACATAAGGCTCATAATAAACTTTATCGTCTTTTTCTTTTACAAAAGGAGAAATTGCTAAATATGTGCTCGTTTCAATATCATTAAACTTAAACTCTTTTATTTCATCTATTCTAAATAGTCCTTTTCCAATAGATGATTTTTTTCCAAATCCATATTTTCCTATTTTCTCAATCGTATTTAATAAAATTTCTTTTTTATTTTCTTTACACATTAAAAACATCCACATTTTTGTATAATTTATCTCTTCTATTGAAAATGGGTCAAATCCATTTGAAGTAGTAAAAGTCAGTCTGTTAATAGAGTTTTTAATCACTATATCTTTTTTTTCAAAATAAACTTTTTCAGGAATCAAATCTGTTTGTAAAGATTTTAAAGTAATAAATTTCTTTTTTCTTAACTCTTTTTTATACTCTTCATTAAAATGCTCTAAGGGCAAATTAGGTCTATAAAAATAATTAAACGGCATCATATCTGAAATAACAAAATCTTCTTTGAATTCTTCAACATCTTTTTTAAAAGCTAAAAAACTTAAAATTTGTCCATATAAAATATCACCTTTTGGAATAGTTAAAAAAGAAGATAAAGGAGTGATATTTAAAGAATATAGTTTCATACTCTTGCCTTAATATCATCCATTCTTTTTTTAATTTCTTCATTTATATCTACAATTTCATCAAAAATATTAAAACAAATTCTTCCATTTCCTCTACTTCCTCCTCCACCTAATGCATCATTTTGTAAAAGTAAAAGACCAAGCTCTATTGTATCTTTAAATAACTTAACTCTCTCTTCATTATCTAAAAAATCTCTAATAACATAATCTACTTCAAATTCAACTCCTGCTGGCACTCTTTCCATAAATCTTGGATTAGCCATTGAAGTTACTCTATTTATTGTATTTTCTGCTTTTTCTTCACTTAAATCAAATCTTCCTTCAATAAAAGATTTTCTAATCTCATTAGTAATAAATGCATCTCTAAAAATTACTCTTGTAATTTGAAAATCTCTGTTTTCATTTCCTGCACTCTCTCCAAAAAGTTCAATTATAAGTTTAGCTAATTTCTTTTCAATACCACAATCATTACAATCATCTATAAACTTAGAACTAATCACTTGACCTTGCTCTTTTTCATCTTGATACATAGTCTTTTGTTTTTTGATAAGACCAAATGAATACTCTAATAAACTTCTAACTTTCCCTTTTAAACTGCTTCCTGGAATAAAAGGCTCTTCAATTTTTTCTATTCCTTCTTTTAAATCTCCATTTTCTTCAAATTCAGGTTTATAACAAATTTCTCCACTATTTTTATGAACAAATACATTTCTTTTTACAACTTCACTATCAATTCCACCTATTTTCATACTATCATTATTTCCACCGATATGAAGACCAGTTAAAACTCTTAATTTCATTTTCTCTCCTTATTTTTTATAAAATCCAATAAATGCTTCAAAAAATAGTTTAAAAATCTCCATTTTCTCTTTTGTTTTTGCTTCAACAATACATTCATTAATCATAGTTTCAAATTTTTTACTGACTAATTTCCTAGCTTTTGCATGAGCAACTTTTGATTTTAACATTACAACAAAAGGATAAACTTTTGTTTTATATTCGCTTTCTCTTATATTTTGAGCTTTTTGATTTAATTTCAAAACAGCATCATAAAATTTTCTAATTTGTGTGCCTTTATTTGTTTGTCCTCTTCCTTCTTCTGCTATTTCATCCGCTAATTTTTTAGCCACATCACCAAACAATTCTACATTATTTTCATTTAATTCTAAAACAATTTTGTTATTTTGTTCTCTTTGACTCATTTCTCTCTCCTTTTGTAGATATATTCAACTAAAAATAGTTTTGCTTCTTGAGGATATTTTTCTATATAAGAATAAATATTTTCTAAAATATCTTCTTCATTTTTATCTTTTGAAATATAAACAAGTTTTGATTTCCACATAGTATCTTTAATAGAATTATTAAATTTAACTCTTTTTGACATTTCGCAAATATCTAATAATCTATAAAGATAAACTGTATCAAATTCCTTATCTTCAAAAATTTTTTCTAGCTTTTCAAAAACTTCTAAATAACTTTCCCATTTTACACTTTCATCAAACATAGTTAAAGCATCTTTTTCTTCAACTTCTTTTGATTTTTCTAAATATTCTTCACTTATCTCTGCTAAATATTTAATAGGAATACTCGGTTTTGAAATAACTATCCCAAAAGAAATAGTTAAACCTTGATTATTTTGAAAATCAATAAAATCATTTCTAATAACTCTTGCAAAATCCAAAATTTCATTCCAAGCCCCAATCAAAAATAAATCATCACCACCAGCAAAAACTGTATAAATGTTTTTAAATTTATCTTTATATTTACTTTTTCCTCTTAAAACATCAGTAACATAGCCGGAAAAAAATGCATCAATCTCTTTTGAAAATCTATCAAAATTAACCAAATTTTCTGTTACATTACTATTTTTTATAAAATTTCCCATTCCATCAACATCAGCCTTTAAAACTCCTAATGCTTTTATACCAGTTTCTAAATTTTTACAACTATTATTTGCGATTTCTTCTAAAGTTAAAGGAGTATTTTCTTTTTTAGGAACATAAGATTTTAGATTTTTAAATACTTTAACCTTAAAATTATACTCTTCAAAAATTCCTAAATCTTTGTTACTTATATAAAAAGCTTCTTTATAAGTTAATTTTTTACCTAAATCCACAAAAATATTACAAATTTTACAATATTCATCAACTTTTTTTCTAATGTTACAAATTGGACATAAATTTTGATTATTTATATCCTTATCATATTTTAATATTGCTTTTTTCTCATTCAAATCAAATTTATTAAATTTAATTTTTTCTACTTCTTTTAAAATTTTTTCTCTAAATTTTTTATAATTATTTTCAAATTCATTTTTACTTACTTCAACATATGCTAAACTAACTCCACTTAATCCATAAAAATTTGTCAAAAAATAATTATCAACTTTTTCTTGAATATCCATAAAGATTTTTTCATCAAATTTATCTTTAGGAAGTAAAATTTCAAATTTACCGGCATTTAAAGATATTCTACTATTTTTATCTACATCAAATTTGTTTATTATATATTGACTCAATAAATCCATATAAATTAAAATAAAAGCTGATTTACTTCTTAAAACTTTTGCAGCATATTGAGTAGTTAATCCCTCAAAAATAAATTTTTGTATTCCCCAAAAATCTCCGCTAATTAATATATTTTCATTAAACAATTCAATTTTTTCAACAAAATCCATTTTTTCATTTTTTATATAATCTTTTTTGAAATACATTTATTCCCTTTCTTTTCTTTAAAAACAATTAAAGAAATAAATTATTTAATAATACCTTAATTTAATAATATTTTCTACTTCTCCCATGTATTTTTTTCAAAAATATCCTAAATAGTTACATTTAAATAACAATTAATGAACTATCCCACATTCAACAAATCCTACACCAATCCCTGTTTTTGCATAAAATTCTCTTATACAAAATTTATTTAATTTTTCTTGAATTTTAGTTAATTTTTCTTTAACTTCATCTGTATTATGAACTAATATTTCAAATTTCCCGGCACTTGTAAAAATTATAGAAAACTCACTTATATTAAGCTCTTTTGTAATATATTTAGAAATAGTTTTTGTAAAAATTTCTATATAAGCAGATTTTGCTCTTAAAATTTTACTTGCATATTTTGCTTTTAGATTATCAAAAATAAAGTTTTGAATTCCAAAAAAATCCCCAAAAATTATTAAAAACGGCTCTTTTTCAAAATCTTCTTTTTTACGGTATTTATAATAATCAATTACGCTTTTATCTCCATTTTCTACTAGTTTAGCAATAGCACTTGCAAAAATTGCAGTTGTTTTAGAATGCTCATAAAGAGGAATATTTGCTTTTACCGGGTCATAGTCTTTAAGCTTAAATGAAGTGGAAGAAGGAATAAAAGAAGTATATTTTTTATAAAGGTAATCAATATTTTCAATAGATTTTTCTTTTAAGTTTTTTAAATCTTTGATAAAATTTTCCCATAAAGTTTTATAATCTCCCTCTTTTGAAGTAAAAATATTCTCAGGGGCAAGTTCTTTTAGAGGATAAACTTTGTTTTCATCAAAAACTGATTTTAAATGCTGTTTTTTAAAATTTTCAAATTTACTTTTTTGATTATATTCTTCAAATCTTTCTCTCTCAAAACCGCTTGCAATCCTATCAGATGCCGCTATAATCCAATACTCATCATCCATCTGAGGATTTAAATTATGGTGCATTGCAGCATAATCTATCTCTTCATCTGTTAAATCAAAAATATTTTTATATCTATCTAAGACTTCTGAAGTAAAAGCAGCATGTGTATAATTATAATCTTTAATTTTTTTAGTAAGCGTAATTTCCGCCCTTTGCGCAAATTTACCAATATCGTGCAAAAAAGCTGCGAGAGATAATTTATCTATATCTATCATTTCAATCCTTTAAAAACTATTATCTAATTTTACATTAATTTATCAATTTTTCATCTTCAACACTAAAATTTGTTTAAAATTTATAAAAACTGTTACTTCTTATACTTTTAAATTGTTGGTCAATCCATAAAAATTATGACACTGACCTAATAATCACCTGGAATATGAGCTTCAGCTGAGTTTTTTTATAAAATGGAACTAAAGTCCCTACTCCTATTCCCTCAGTGACAAAATTATTTTACACTTTTCATTTGAGAAGTCCCCTTAATCGGGCGAACGAGGTACCGAAGGTAGGAAGCAAACTGCTTTGCTTCCGTGCCTTAGGAGGAGCGGTTTTATATCGCTTGCGAAAAAACCTGGCTGGGCACCTTGAAAGTCTATGCCGTATTACGGTGCTCACTTCGTTCGCATATCGGAATCGTCGTGCGAGCCTATAAACGACAAGCAGTTGTCGTTTTATTAACGGCTCTCCTCCCCTCGGCGGGTCAATAGGTTTGTAACGATTATAGACCACATTATGGCGGGAGTTCCCGCAAAAGAGTCTCAATCCCCTCGGCGGGTCAATAGGTTTGTAACTTATAAGATGTTTAAAAAGTTATTTGAACATAATAAGTCTCAATCCCCTCGGCGGGTCAATAGGTTTGTAACTGAGAAAGAACAGGTTGATTGGATAGAAGAATACAGTCTCAATCCCCTCGGCGGGTCAATAGGTTTGTAACTGCAAACTTTATCGCAATTTCAGTAGTTTTGAGACTATTAAGATTCTTAAAGTTTGCTTAAACGCTAAATTTTACACTCTCTCAAATTTAAAAAGCCCTAAATCTCGGGATTTTAATTTTTGAGAAATCCTTAAAGGAAACTTAAACAAAAAAATTTCAAACATCTTTAGAAATTCTACTTAATTATAAATAATTCGTCAATTGACATACTCCCCACGCATAAATGCGGGGGATTATGGCTTTAAAACGATAGCTGCTGACAAATAGCCAGTCTTACGCCATCTATGCCAAAGGTTGATGCCCCAACCTTATATATTAAAATTATATCACAACAACAAAAGAGTTTCAAGGAAGATAAACTCCCTATCAACTCTTTTATCGCCTTATATCCCTATGCCTAAAGGCAAGGGCTTTACGGCGATTTTTGGTAAGAGTATGAAATACCCCTTATTTTTGCCCTCCTCTTATTGTCAATAATATCATAACCAATCAAAAATATTTGTTTACTCAATCTCTATATCCCCAAGTCCGAAAGTTACCTGTTTTCCAACACCTATGAGTTCTCCAAGTTTTAGTAATTTATAGCTCTTTTCATCTACATTTTTATAAATTATCTCTCCTGATATACCTCCAAGGTGCATTTTTGTTTTTTGTCTGTTTGAATAACGGGTTAAATCTTTGAAACTCAAATTTTTATAAACAGTTTCATATTCAGGAATAAAATCTAGCTGTTTTATCGGCTGATTTTTTAATTTTGAAAATCTGTGATTTATTGAACGAAGCAGAGTTTCAAGTTTAATATCATCTCTTACAAAACGGTTATTTTCCTTAATTCTAACAGGAGTGTTTATTTTAAGCGTAAAATCTTTTTTGTAATCATTCACTTTAAAAGTTAAAGGCTTATTTTCAAACTTTTTAAATTCCCCGTCAAACACCAGCTGGTTATTGTATAAAATTACAAAATTATCAATTTTAATTCTCTTTTTTGTAATTCCTATCTCTTTTAAAGATTTATAAACAGCGCTTATGATAAAAGGGGCTTCTTTTATAGATTCTTCAAATAAAATTATCTTAAAATCAAGTCTGGGGAAAAGTTTTATTTTAAGCCTAAATTTTGCAAAATCACTCTCATAAAAATCATAATAAACGCAGTTTTCTTTTGCAAAACATCCTTTACACTCAAATGAAGGATTTATACAAACAACTTTTTTTAAAGCAACGCCTAAAACTCCTCTTATGGTAGAGCCTGTAAAATCATAAGGCATTACAAAACCGCTTTTAACATCTATTACCGAATAATTTAATTCCATTTTTTCTCCTCAATCTCTTTTTTAGGTTTAATCCCCGCTTTTTCTTTGAGAATTGCAATTTGTCTTATTACATTTCCCCTGCCGGTTGAGAGTTTGTTTTTGGCTTTTTCGTAGGTATCTTTTGCTGTATCTAGGCTTTTGCCTATTTTTTCAAAATCTTCCAAAAACCCTCTAACTTTATCATAAAGATTTTCAGCAGATTTAACTACTTCTTTTATGTTTTCAGCCTGTCTTTCGTATCTCCAAGATGCTTCAATAGCCCTTAGACTGACTAAAAGAGTAGAAGGTGAAACCAAAACCACCCTTTTTTTAAATGCATATTCAAACAAATCACTGTTTTCAAGCGCTAAATTTAAGGCATTTTCAATAGGCACAAACATAAAAATAAAATCAAGTGAATTAACACCGTTTAAATTTTCATATTTTTTATCAGCCAATGTATCAATATGTTTTTTTATTGCCTGAATATGTCTTTTTAGAGCTTCTTCATTGTTATTTTTTACATATTCGCTATAGGCATTTAGTGAAACTTTTGAATCAATAATAATATCTCTTTTATTTGGAAGATGAACTATTACATCTGGTCTATATGTTTGATTTTCGTCATTTTTTAGGCTCACTTCCCTTTCATACTCAATTCCCTTTCTAAGTCCGCTCATTTCAAGCACTCTTTCTAGCACAAGTTCTCCCCAGTTTCCCTGAAGTTTTTTTTCTCCTTTTAGCGCTTTTGTAAGGTTGTTTGCATCATCTGAGAGTTTTAGAGATAAATTTTTCAAATCTTCAACTTCTTTTTTAAGAAGATTTATACTTAAATGCTCTTTTTCGCTTAAATTTTCTATTTTTTCCCTAAAACCTTTAAGCTCATTGTTAAGCGGATTTAAAAGAGTTGCTATGTTTTTTTCCGCTTTTTGCTGGGTGGATTCCAAAATCTTAGCGGCTAAATTATCAAATGTTTCTTTAAGCTCTTCTTCACTTTTTTTCAAAATCTTAAGTTTTTCTTCAAAAGATTTTTCATTTTCAGTGAGTTTTGTTTCAAGCTCTTTTATTATAGCTTTATCTTTTGCGTTTATTTCCTGGAGTGTTTTATAATCCTGCTGGATGTTTTCTAAAATTTCAAGCTTTTGAAGTGATGAAGCAAAGGATTTCTCAATCTCGTTTTTTTCGTTTAAAACAGAGTTTTTTTCATTTTCAAGTTTTGAAAATTCTTGTTTTATTTCTTCAAACTGTTTTACAATCTCTTCGTTTTTTGCATTTTGCATATTTGCGTAATTTAGCTTATTGTTAAGTTCTTTATTCTCTTTTGATTTTTTTATTAATAAAACAAATAAAATCAAAACAACCGCCCCTAAAATTCCTATGACCAAATAATACATCAAATCTCCTTTTCAAATTTTCTTAATTTTTTTCTTAATTCCATAAAATCCGGCAAAATTTTACCCACCTCATCCCAAAAAGGCTTTTGGTGGTGTTTGTGTTTTATGTGTGAAAGCTCGTGAATTACAACATATTCAATCAAATCAGGAGGAAGTTTTGCAAGATAATAATTAAAAATTATTGAATTTTTAAAATTGCAGCTCCCCCACCTTGATTTATTAAATCTAAAACTAACTTTAAAAGGATAAAGTCCCATAACTTTTGAATATTTCTCCACTATAGGCAAAACAATTTTTGGAGTCTCTTTTTTGTAATCAGGCTCTTTTTCGACAACTTTACCTAAAAAATAGTGCTTTTTATTAAGTTTTTTTAAAATTAATTCTTTATGTTTTAAAATAAACTTTTTTATATATTCTTCATCTACAAATTTATTGCACCTTATCTCTATATAACTCTCTTTTACTTCCATATAAAGGTGTTTTATCGACTTTCTTATAATTTTATATTCAATGTTTTCAATTTTATATTTTTTATTTTCCATTTTTCATATACTCCACAATCTTCCCGTGAAATCTTGCAAAACATAAATTCAAATTATTTTCGTAAAACTCGGCTATTTTATCCCAGTTTTCTTCAATCCCTCTTTCGCACCACTCCCTTAATTCATCGTAACTTTCAAATTCATAGCCGGCTTTTTTAGTAAGTTTTTTTGTATAGCTATCAACCACCATTATTTCACGAGAGCACGCATAACAAAGAATTGAATCCGCCGTTTCAAACCCAACTCCCTTTTGAGCCAAAAGCCACTCACGGGTTACATTTTCCTTAAAATTTTCAAAATCCCCAAAATCTTCTAAAATATTTTTTGCTAAAAGTTTTAATCTTTTTGCTTTTTGCTTATAAAATCCAGCAGGTTTTATAAGCTCAGCTAAATACAGTAAATCATAAGTTGCAATCTCTTCCACTTTTAATTTTTCATTTTTCATTTTTAAGTTTTTTAAGGCTTTTTGTACATTTTCCCATTTAGTATTTTGGGTTAAAACAGCTCCTACAACTACTTCAAAACTTCCGTAATTTGGCCACCAATATTTAGGAGAATTTTTAAGCAGATTTTTTTCTCTTAAAAACATCAAAAGCTCATAAGAATTACTAAATTCCATTTAATTCCTTTGGTACATTTGTTATTTATATATTGGTTATACTCATCCACTCATCCACCCATCCACTCATATTCCCATCAACCCTTTGCACCACTTCATACCCATTTTCATCCGCCTTTATTTTAAAAACCCTTTTTGGAATCTTCCCTTCACTTTCAATTACCAGACACTGCATTATGCTTTTACATTTATCAGGCACATCAAAATGTTTTTTTAGTCCTGTTAGCATATGAAAAATAGGAGCGTCACTTTTCATCCCTATTACATTATCCCTGCATCCCGTAATTCCAATATCTGTAAGATAAATCGTATTTTCATCTATTTCCAAATCATCTGTCCCTATATGCGTATGAGTGCCGACTATCGCTGAAACTCTTCCTTTTAGCATATGAAAAAGCGTTCTTTTTTCAGCCGTAGCTTCTGCGTGAAAATCTATAAAAATAAATTTGTCGGTATCTTTAATAAACTCATTTAGTTCAATAAAAGGGTTTTTGCCATAAGGCATAGAAAAAATCCCCATTGCACTTATGACAATAATATTTTCATCTTCATAATACCAATCTCCCGGAGCTTCAAAAAAATTAAGAGGTCTTAGAATCTTTTTTTCTTCAAGCAGCTGAATTGCTTCTTTTTTTCTGTCAAATGTGTGATTTCCACCGGTAAAGATATCAACCCCTGCGTTTTTTATTTCATTATAAACTTTTGGGGTTATTCCAAATCCGTGTGCTAAATTTTCATAATTTGCTATTACATAGTCTATATTAAACTCTTTTTTAAACACGGGAAGCCACTTTTTCACAAGTTTTCTACCCGGTTTTCCTACAATATCCCCGATAAAAAGTATATTCATAAATTTCCTTTGATATAATTTTAAAATGAAAAAACTATTCTTTTTTGTAATTTTATCAGAAGTGTTGTTCTCTCTTACTATTTCTATAGAAAGAAATAAAAATTCGATAATTCCTTATTACTTGAAACTTGGAAATAATGAAACTCTTTTGAGTATTTCAAATAATTATGATACATTAACACATAAATATTCCATTTCAGCCAATTTGCATTTATACATAAAGCTGTTTTCTAAAGAAAAAATAATTAAAAAACAAAAAAAAAATTTAAATTTACATTATTATCAATTTAAATCAAGTTTAGGAATAAGATTAATACACAAAAAACCTGCCATAGAATTAAAAAACTCATATAAATTGCATTATAAAAATTTTATTTTATATGAATCAATAACACCAAGCATTCCAATATTTTATAAAGAAAAAACTATATTTCAATACAAACGCAACAACAAAATTTTTTTTATAGATAAATCATTTATTTATAAAAAAAGCGGTATGGATTACTCTTTTGGAATTAATATTTATAAACTTTATTTACCTAAATTTGTAAGGACTATTACATTTAGCCTAAACGGTAATACATCTATCAAACCTTTTATATATTCATATATTATCTCAACTTCATACAGATTTTCAATAATGCATAAAAAAGATTTCTATCTAAATATTAATCCATATATCTTAATTTCAAAAAATTATAATTTCAAAATAAAACCTGCCGCCAAACTCTCACTTAATTACGATTTTTAGATAAAATTTCATAAAAAAGGCTCTTTATGATAAAAGCACCAAGAGGAATGAAAGATATATTTGAAAGTAGATTTTTAAAAATTTTTGATACAGCTAGAAAAGTAGCGGAAAATTACGGATTTGATTATATTGAAACACCTATTTTAGAAGAAACAAATCTTTTTAAAAGAAGTGTGGGTGAAAGCAGCGATATTGTAAATAAAGAAATGTATCAATTTACTGATAAAGGGGATAATGATGTATGCCTAAGACCGGAAGGCACAGCCGGAGTTGTTAGAAGCTTTATCGAACATAAATTTGATAGACAACAAACACCAAAAAGATTTTGGTATTTTGGTCCGATGTTCAGATATGAAAGACCTCAAAAAGGACGACTTAGAGAATTCCATCAATTTGGAATTGAAAGTTTTGGAGTTGAAAGTATTTATGAAGATATAAATATTATTTCTATGGCGGCAGATATTTTTAATAAATTAAATATCTCTTACACTCTAAAAATAAATTCCCTGGGATGTCCTACTTGTATGCCAAAATATAAAAATAATCTTGTAGAATTTTTGAATAAACACAAAGAAAATTTATGTGAAGACTGCCAAAGAAGAATCAATCAAAATCCAATAAGAACACTTGATTGTAAAAATGCATCTTGTCAGGCAATTTTAAAAGATGCTCCCAAAATCACAGATAACTTATGCGAAGTTTGTGATAGTGATTTTGAAACACTAAAAAAAGGTCTTAAAAATCTAGGAATTGATTATGAAGTGGATAAAAATTTAGTAAGAGGACTTGATTATTATACAAAAACAACATTTGAGTTTATATCAAACGAAATAGGAGCTCAAAGCGCAATCGCAGGTGGAGGAAGATATGATAGACTAGTAGAATTTCTTGATGGAAGGTCAACACCTGCAGTAGGATTTGCAATAGGAGTTGAAAGGATTTTAGATTTAGTAAAAGAAGAAAATGAAAGAAACGGGATTTATATGGGGGCCTTAATTGATGAAGCAATTCCTTTTATTTTAAAAGAATCAAAAAAATTAAGAAATAACCAAAAAGTTTTTATAGAACCTAATAAAAAATCTCTAAAAGCTCACTTAAAAGCAGCTGACAGGGGAAATTATAAAAAAGCCCTAATTGTAGGAGAAGACGAACTTAAAAAAGGCGAATTTTTTACTAAAGAACTTTAAGGAAAAACTATGAAATATGGAATTGATATTTGGGGTGCTAATAACTTTTTTATAGAAAATGGTGTTTTAAAAATAAATTACGCAAACCAACCCTCACTTATAGATATCGTAAAAGATATTGAAGAAAAAGGTTTTCAAGGACCTATTTTAATCCGTTTTCCCCATTTAATCAGAAAACAGATAAATTCCCTGTATAACTCTTTTAAAAAAGCAATTAAATTTTTTGATTATAAAGGAGAATTTAAAGCTGTTTTTCCATTAAAAGTCAATCAGTTCCCAACATTTATAAAACCTCTTATTAAAATAGCAGATAAATTTAATTATGGGCTTGAAGCAGGAAGCAAAGCTGAACTTATTTTGGCAATGACTTACAATAACAAAAAAGCTCCTATTACCATAAACGGATTTAAAGACAAAGATATGATAAGAATGGCTTTTATAGCCGGCTTTATGGGATATGATGTAACTATTACAATAGAAGGGCTTAATGAACTTAAATCTATTATTGAAGTAAAAAGCGAATATGACTCAATGCCTGTAAATATCGGTATCAGAATAAGACTTCATACAAGCGGTGTAGGTATCTGGGCAAAATCAGGAGGTATTGAATCTAAATTTGGATTAAGTTCCACTGAAATAATAGAAGCTATTGAAATTATGAAAACAGAAAAAATATTAAATAAACTTAAAATGATTCATTTTCATATAGGAAGCCAAATAAACGATATTTCTCCTCTTAAAAAAGCAATAAGAGAAAGTGGAAACATTTATGCGGATATTAGAAAAATGGGCGCAAAAAATTTAAATGCCATTGATATTGGAGGAGGTTTAGCAATTGAATATTCCCAATGGGAAGATAAAAGAGACAGAAATTATTCTATTGAAGAGTTTAGTAATGATGTTGTTTATCTTTTAAAAGAAATTGCAAACAAAAAAAATGTTCCTATGCCGGATATCTTCACTGAAAGTGGCCGTTTCATAGCTTCTCCTTCTACTGTTTTAATAGCTCCTGTAATTGAACTTTTTTCTCAGGAATATAACGAAAAATCTTTAAAACTTAAAGACAAAAATCCTGATTTGGTTGAAGAGCTGATAGACCTTTACAAAACTATTAATGAAAACAATTATATAGAATTTTTCCATGATGCACTTGACCATTTTGAAAGTTTACTTACACTTTTTGATTTAGGATATATTGATTTATTAGATAGAAGCAATGCTGAAATTTTAGTACATCTAATAATTAGAAAATCTATCAATTTTGCAAGTTTTAGAGGATTTAAAAATAAAGATTTAAAATCAATTAACGAAAAATTTCAGGAAAAATATCTGGCAAACTTCTCCATTTTCCAAAGTCTTCCTGATTTTTGGGGACTGGGCCAAAGATTTCCTATTATACCTTTAACCAAACTAAACAAAAATCCAAACAGAAGTGCCACAATATGGGATATAACCTGTGATAGTGATGGGGAAATTCCTTTTAGAAAAGAAAACCCGATTTATCTTCATGATGTAGATTTAAATAAAGAAGATTATTATTTAGGATTTTTTTTAGTAGGTGCTTATCAAGAAATTCTTGGAATGAGACATAATTTATTTTGTTTTCCAAACGAAGCTATTGTAAATTTTGATAGTGATGGCAATTACAAAATAGATTTTATTGAACCAACTCAAAAAATAAGAGAAATTTTAATAGATTTAGATTATGATATGGATGAAATAGAAAGAACACTCAAAAATAAAATTGAAGCTACTAAGCTTAACGAAGAAAATAAAAAAGAAATTTTAGGAGAGTTATTCCTGCTTCTTAATGATATGGTCTATCTAAAAAGAGATTAATCTCTCTCTGGAACAATATCTTCTCTTTTTATAATATTATCTATTTTTAAAATTGTAATAATCCTACCGTCATCAAGCCTTCCAACTCCATCAATAATTTCATCTTCATTTGAATATGTATCAGGAGGTGGTAAAATATTCTTTTTTGGTATTCTAAGAGCTGATGTTAATCTATCTATTATAAAAGCAACATCTTCTCCTTTTATTTTCATAACAATAAATCTTGTATTTTCATCTATATCTGAATTTGCAGAACTAAATTTTTTTCTTAAATCAATCAAAGGTAAAACATTACCTCTTAAATTAAACACTCCTAAAACATAATCGGGAACAAAAGGTACTTTCGTCCATTCAATAGGTTTTATAATTTCTTGAATTGAAAGAATAGGAACAGCAAATTCTTCCTCACCAACAACAAATCCTACTAACTGTTCCACATCTTCTGTTGTGTCTTTTTCAGGCTCGCTTATCATTTGTTGCTGTTTTTTTATTACATCATTTAAATTAGCCATTTTTTATCCTTATATATGTAAATTTCTTTTTATAACATTTTGTAAATACTCTTTTGTATAAGGCTTGGTAATATACTCATTCATTCCAACTTCAACACCTCTTACCCTGTCTGCTTTTGTAGTCCTACTAGTTACTGCAATAAGAGGTAATTTTCTGTATTTATTATATTTTCTAACTTCCTGAGCCAATGTATAACCATCCATCCTTGGCATTTCTATATCTACAAGCATTGCATCAACATCATTTTGTTTTAACATATTAAGAGCTTCTAAGCCGTCTTTTGCTTCTATAACACTTACTCCAAGTTCATCTAATGCCTGATGCATAATTTTCCTATCCATTGCAGAATCATCCACTATCATAACTGTATAATCACTTGGTTTTTCTTTTTTCTTTTTAACTTCATTTAATGAATCGGTTGCAAGTTTTTTATTATGTGTCTCTTTTGCTAATTTCATTAAACTCCCCACATCTACGATAAGTGTAACTCTACCATCACCTCTTATAGTTGCACCGGCAATTCCGGAGATACCTTTTAAAAATTCTCCTAAAGATTTAATAACTATTTCTTCTTGTCCTATGAATCTATCTACAATAAGACCTATTTTCGTAGCACCAAGACCTAAAATAACAACATAAAGATATTTTTCAGGCTCAAGAACTTTTTCTATTTCAAAAACATCTGCCATATTTACAAGCGGCAATACTTCATTTCTAAGTTTTAGAACACTTTTACCTTCAATAGTATAAATGTCTTCTTCCACAATTCTAACTGTTTCAATTACATTTGAAAGAGGGATTGCAAATAAATCTTCCTGACTTGCTACAAGAAGTGCTTGAATAATAGCAAGCGTTAAAGGTATTTTAAGTTTGAATGTACTTCCCTTACCCTTAATAGAATCAACTTCTATAATTCCGTTTAATTTTTCTATATTTGTTTTAACAACATCCATCCCAACACCACGCCCAGATACATTTGTAACCTTTGCAGCTGTTGAAAATCCAGGTTTAAATATAAGCATAAAAGCTTCTTTATCACTTATATTTTCAGCTTCACCAGGAGTAATAATACCTTTTTCAATGGCTTTTTGTTTTAATTTTTCAGGGTCCATTCCATGACCGTCATCTTTAATTTCAATAACAATCATATTTCCTTCATTATAAGCTTTTAGCCAAACAGTACCTTCTTCTGGTTTTCCATTTTTAACTCTCTCCTCTGGTGTTTCAATACCATGGTCAACTGCATTTCTAATCATATGTACAAGCGGATCACCTATTTCTTCTATAATGGATTTATCAAGTTCAGTATCTTCACCTGAAATTATCAATTTTATTTTTTTATGTAAATCTCGTGAAAGATCTCTTACAAGTCTTGGAAATTTATTAAATACTTTACCAATTGGAAGCATCCTTGTTTTCATAACAGCAATTTGTAAATCAGTTGTAACAATAGAAATACTTGAAACAACCTGATTAAGCTCTTCTAAAAACTTTTCACCCTCATATCTTTCTTCCACATCATTATAAATTTTAATAAGCCTGTTTTTAGCCAAAACAAGTTCACCTATTAAATTCATAAGCTGATCAAGTCTTCTTACATCAACCCTGATAGTCTGCTCTTTTGTTGAAATAATATTCTTCTTAATCTCTTTTTTCTGTTCTGCCTTTGAAATTTCTTTTTTTTCTTCTTTTACAGGAGCAGTATTTTGAGCTTTTACAGGAATATTTTCTTTATTCTCTTCTGGTTTTGAGCTTTCTTGATTATTTTCTTCATTCTCTTCTACTTCCTCAAAATCTTCTTCACTTTCTTCTGGAGCCGTATTCATATCATCTACGAGTTTATCCAAAACTTTATCAAGATCTTCAGGTGAAAGTTCACTTAAATCAAGTTCATCAAGATTATCAGGTGTAATTTCATCAAGATTAAAATCACCAACTTTACCACTCTCTTCTTTTGTTTCTTGTGTGTTTTGCTTTTCTTCTTTTGTAGTTGTATTTCCCCCTTTTGTAATAGCATCAAGTTTTTGTACAATAGGCTCTACATCAACATCAGGTGCACTGTCATTTCCATTATCACGGATATATTCTAAAATAGCCTTCATTGCATCAACAGATGATAAAATAACATCCATAATATCAGGTGTTATTTTAAGCTCGCCTTTTCTTGCTTTATCAAGGACTGCTTCCATATGGTGGGTTAAATGTGTTAATTTATCAAAATTTAAAAAACTTCCACTACCTTTAACCGTATGCGCAACCCTAAATATTTTATTAAGAAGTTCCAAGTCATCAGGATTATTTTCAAGTTCAACCAAATCCTGGTCCATCTCTTCAATCATTTCAAATGCTTCAATAAGAAAGTCTTCTAATAACTCTTGTAACTCATCCATTTGCCAATCCTTTATGTTCATTTAAAACTTCTGTAATTTTAGTATAAAATCTATTAGGGTCAAATTTTACCAAATATCCTTCAGCGCCAACCTGTTCTCCTCTTATATCGCTAAAAGCATCTGAAATAGAAGAGCTGAATACTAAAGGAATAGAATTAAATCTCTTATCTTCATGAATTTTAGCAGCCATATGATATCCGTCCATTTTAGGCATTTCTATATCGCTTAAAATAAGTTTTAATTTCTTTTTAATATCCTCTCCATATACAGCATAAAGCTCATCAAGTTTTTGAAGACCTTCTTGTCCGTTTGCTGCTTCTATAATATCAAATCCCATTTTTTCAAGTGCGTCTTTTTCTATTCTTCTAGCAGTAGAAGAATCATCAACAAGCAAGACAAGCCCGCTGAATTTTTCTATTTTATCTTCTTCTATTTCAAGATTTGATTCAAAAAAGCCCATCTCTTCAACAATACTTTCTAAATCCAAAATAAGTAAAATTTCTCTACCCTCAATTCTGGTAATTCCTGTAATTTTACTTTTATCAAGTCTTCCCTGACCTGAACTAAATGAGGCTGGCTCAATATCAGACCAACTAATCCTTCTTATTCTTTTTGCATCATGAACAATAAATCCTATTAAAATATTATTAAATTCTGTAATAATTACCCTCTTTTTAATAGGGGCTTCATTTTCATTAGGAATATTTATACCCATCCATTTTGCCAAATCAATTACAGGAACGACTATTCCTCTTAAATCAAAAATTCCCTCTATATAATTCTCACTTCCCGGAAGTTCAGTAAGTTTTGGCATTTTTATAATTTCTCTAACTTTTGCCACATTAATACCATAAATACCCTCATATATTTTTCCATCTAATTCTTTTTTAAATAACCTGAAATCAACAAGTTCAAGCTCATTGGAGCCTACTTTTAGTGTTTTATTATCCATCGATTTCCTTTAATTCATAATCTTTATATGTATAATAACATTTTTTGCAAAAATACGCGCCTAATCCATAATATTCTTTATCACCAAATTTAAAAAAAACATTTTGATGATAATGACCTTCTATAATCATATTATAACTAATATCGGCAATTTTTTTAAAAACTCTTTGCCTAAAATTTAAAATTGTGTTACATTTGATAGGTTTTTTTAAAATTTTTTTAAAAAGCCAATTATTTATAAAATTAAAACTTAATATATTTAATATTTTTATAAAATATTTATTTCTTATAATTTTAAGATAGATTTGATAATATATATCTTTTTCATTCAAATCCCCGTGTGTTAAAAAAATAGATTTTTTTTCATCCAAAAAAGCATCTGCAATTACTATATTTTCAAAAATCCCATCAAGCCCAAAATCGTGATTTCCGTATGTATAAAAGACTTCCGTTTTTTTAGCAATAGAATTTATAAGATCAATGGCTTCTTTATTATATTCAATTAAAAATTTAAAAGGTAAAAGAAGATGAAAAATATCACCAAGTAAAAAGAGCTGAGGAGGAGGATTTTTATTTAAATTCTCTAAAAATTCTAAAAATCTTTTATCACCTTTTTTATAATGAACATCGGCTACTAAAACAGCCCCGTTTTTTAAATTTATATTTTCAATTTGCAAAATTCTCCTCTTTGTATTGGTATATTTGTATATTGATGTATTGGTTATTTGTTAAATTTCAAACTCAACACTCACCACTCAAAACTCGAAACTCAAACCTCATCTTCCCATGCACTCATTTACACATCTATCCTACCAATTACGGTACATAAGCTATTTTTGGAAGTGCTAATCCCTCAGGTAAATCAAATAAAATATTAGCATTTGCCACAGCTTGGCTAGATGCACCTCTTAAGAGATTATCAATTACACTGTTTATAAAAAACATATTTCCATTTTTCATTGCAAAAATATCACAAAAATGAGTTCCAGCCACATCTTTTATTTTAACAGGAGAATTTTTTATTCTTATAAACTCTTCATTTTTATAAGTCTCTTTTAAGATTTCAATAGGGTCAATATCTTTTTTAAGTTTTGCATAAATACTTATTTGCATACCTCTTGTAATAGGAAGAAGCTGAGGAACAAAAGTAACATTAAGCCCCGTTTTTTCAGCTATTTCTATTGAGTGGCGGTGTTTTATTGGATTATAAGCAAAAAAGTTTTCATTATCCGTTACAAAATGAGTTGTTTCACTAAGTTTCTTACCAGCCCCGCTAACTCCGCTTTTTGCATCAACAAAAACATCACTTTCAATATAATCTAAAAACGGATAAAGCCCTAAAATTGTAGCTGTCGGGTAACATCCCGGATTTGCTATAAGTTTTTTATTTTTAATAAAATCTCTAAAAATCTCAGGCAGCCCATAAGCTGAATTTTCTAAATTTGCAGGGTCAATATGAGCGCAGTAATAATCTTCGTAATTTTTTTGATTAAGTCTGTAATCTGCCGAAAAATCCACTATTTTACAATCATATTTTATAAGATCTTTTACATAACTCATTGCCGCTTTATGAGGAACAGCTAAAAATACCAAATCATTTTTTACAATTTCTCTAATTTCAGCCTTTTTAATCTCTTTTTCAAAAACATTTTTTAAAGAAGGATAAATATCGCTTATATCTCCACCGCCTTCAGTTGAATAAAGTTCATTTATTTTAAAATATGGATGATTTATCAAAATTTTTATAAGCTCTAAGCCAGTATATCCGGTTGCTCCTACAATAGCCACATTTATTTTCTTCATTTTGTTCCTTTGGTATATTGGTTATTAGTTATTTGTGTATTTGTAAAATTGACAACTCAAAACTCAAAACTTCACCCCCCCATCTACACATTTACTCATCCACTCACTTTCCGGTGCTTCCAAAACCTTTTTCACCTCTTTTTGTTTCGCTAAGCTCTTCTACTTCCACAATTTCGGCTTGAACAACCGGAGCTATAACAGCTTGGGCTACTCTTTCTCCTTTTTTGATTGTATAAAATTCATTGCTTAAATTAATAAGTAAAACCATAATCTCCCCTCTGTAATCAGCATCAATGGTTCCCGGAGAATTTAAAACTGTAATTCCGTGTTTATACGCTAGCCCACTTCTTGGTCTAATTTGAACTTCATAGTCCTTTTCAATTTCAAAAGCAAGACCTGTTTTTATTAATTTTCTTTCCATCGGTTCTAAAATATATTCTTCAATAGAATGCAAATCCATTCCGGCTGCAAGTTCTGTTTGATATGCCGGAATAATCGCTTCATTATTTAATTTTTTAATTTTTAATTTCATTACTTTTCCTTAACTAAAACAGATATTTTCATAACAGATTTTATCTATTTCATATGCTTTAACTCCTCCTGGAAGATTAATTTCAACCTCATCTCCTACCTCTTTTCCTATTAATGCTTTTGAAAGAGGTGAATGATATGAAATAAGTCCGTTACTTGGATTTGCCTCAGGTGCCCCTACAATTGTATATTTAACTTCTTCATCTGTATCTAGGTCAATTAGATAAACAGTTGAACCAAAAGCGACTCTGTTGTGTGCATGAGATGTAGGGTCTACAACCACGGCTCTAGATAAAATATCACTAAGTTCGGCTAATCTTCTTTCTATATGAGATTGTTTTTCTTTTGCCGCGTGATATTCTGCATTCTCTTTTAAATCTCCAAGCTCTCTTGCCGCGTCAATTTCTTTTGCGACTTCCGGTCTTGCTGTTGTTTTTAGGTGTTCAAGCTCTTTACTTAATTTTTCATATCCGTATTTAGTCATCGGTTCTTTCATTTTAATCCTTTATTAATTTTACTATATTTTTACTGCTTCCGTATTTTAGCACTTCTCTTAATTTATCTGATTTTTGCCTAAACTCTTTTAGGGAAGAATTTTTTAAATCATCTAAAAGCTCTTTAATATCAAAATTTTGCAGATACTCTTTATGAAACTGACCTAAATTCTCTTTTTCAAAAATAATATTTGCCAAGCCTACATAATTTAATTTTACTAACATTTTAGCAATTAAATACTCAATTTCCCTTGCCTTATACATCAAAACAAAAGGAGTTCCGATTATTGCCGCTTCAAGAGTTGCGGTTCCTGAGCAGATATAGGCAAAATCGCTTTTTAAAAGTGCTTTTTTAGTGGAAAAAATTATATCAAATTCTTTTACATCTCCGTATATTTCATCTATTTTTTCTTTATAAATTTCAGGAACTACTAAAATTTTATTTTCTTTTATATTTTTGGCTAATTCCCTAAAAAGAGGCATTAAAGATTTTATCTCACTTTTTCTACTTCCTGGCAAAAACGCTACATTTCCATAAATTTTTTCATCTCTAAATTCTTTTATTTCATCTAAAAGAGGATTTCCTACATAAATTCCGTCCTTCCATATTTCTCTCTCAAAAGGGAAGATATAAGCCTTTTTGTCAATATATTTATTAACTTCTTTAATTCTTCCTTTTTTCCAAGCCCATACTTTTGGTAAAATGTAATAAATTATCTCTTTTTTAGGATATTTCTCTTTTATAGCCTTTGCAAGCCTTAAATTAAAAGAAGGCGCATCTATTAATAAAACTTTATCAAAATTCTCACTCATTTTAACTAATTCTTTAATAGTTCTTTTAGCTAATTTTATTTTAGGTAATACATCAAAAAATCCCATAACATTAAATTCATTGCTGTCAATTATAGGCTTACCTAAACTTTTATCAAAAACACCCTCAATATCCACATCTCCTAGCTCTTTTAAAATTTCTTTTAAATGTAAATTTGCACTTGGTTCAATGGCTGAAATTAATAATTTCATTCAAATTCCACTTTTGATTGATGAATTATCTTTTTTTCTCTTTTTACTGATTTAACAGGCTTTTTTTTATTCTCTTTTTTACCCTCTACTAATTTAACCCCAAAAATTCTTGGCATACACATTTAAACCTCCCTAAATTCCATAATATCCGCATAAAAAAGCTTACCTTTTAATTTTTTGCCCGTAATTGAATTAAGGGCTTTTATATAATTTCTAACCTGTTTAAGATAACCTCTTTCATCTTGTGGTTTTGCTGATTTGTAATCAATTATAACATCTTCACAAAGTAAATCTATTCTTCCAACACTCCCTTCATAAATAAAAGGGACTTCTTTACTTCCTTTTGGCATAATTTTTTTAGCTTTTTCATACATAATTTTTACTTTTTTTATATCACAAAAATCGCCGTATTGATTATTAACTGCTTCAATATCCTCACATTCAAAAGCATAATGAAGAGCATTCCCTAAAAATATAGCCCCATAATCATTTGCTTTGTATTCATCCTCTTTTACTTTAAGCTCTTGTTTTCCGTAATTTTTTAGTTTAATTTTTTTCTTTTTTATCTCTTTTTTCTCTTTTTTATCTTTACTTACAATAACTTCGCCTTTTTTCATAAGCTCTAATTTTGTTACAAAAGCGCTTTTTTCTTCTTTTTTTAAAATTATCAAAGAATCCTCAGCCCTTGTAAAGGCTACATATTCAACATTTTTTTTATCTTCAAAATTTAGTTTTTCTTCTTTTTGTTTTACCAATTTATAATCACTGTCAATAATTTCTCTATAAGGAATTTTTAGTTTAACATCTTTTAATTTTATTCCTTCATAATCAAACAAAATATTACTCTTATCAGGGTTATCTCTATCGCTTAATCTATCTAAAACAATTACATTTTTAAATTCAAGCCCTTTGCTTTTATGAATAGTAATAATTGTAATTCCTTCAAACTCTTTTAGCGGTAACTCTTCTTTGAAATTTTCAATATCCCTTACAAAATCAAACAGCGTATCATATCTTTTTGAATGGTAAAGGAGCTTAAGAGCGGCTTCATCAACTAAATCATACTTATCCATAATCTCTTTTATCATTTTCATAGGTCTATCAATTTTTACATCAACCCTCTCTCCCCATTTTTTGCCTATTAATGATAAAAAATTTAATAATTCTATTTTTTTAGTATTATTTTCCAAATATTTCATAAGTGAAACAATAGCTTTTGCATTTTGCTGAGATAAAACTTTTGCTTTTTTTGCCGTTACAACTTTTTTGCCTTCATTTTCTAGAAACTGGGCTAAATTTAAAATATCATCATTTTTATAAACCAAAACGGCAATATCTTCATCTCTTACGCCATTTTGATTTAAAAATTCAATCTTTTCATAAATTTTACTAAAAGCATCCTCTTTTTTAAATTCATCAACCTCAACATAACCGCTCTCTTTTCTATGGCTTTTTTCATCTAAATTAAATTTATCATTTACAAAATCAACAATATTTTTTGCACTTCTATAATTTACATCTAAATGCTCAATATTAAGTCCAAAAGGAGCATATTTTTTTGCCACTTCGCTAAAAAGTTCTTTTTTACCTCCTCTAAATCTGTAAATTGCCTGTTTAACATCACCAACATAAAAAAAACTTCTAAACTCCCTTCTTCCATATCCACTTGCAATTTCATCAACAATCGGCTCAAAAATTTCCCATTGAGTAACAGAAGTATCTTGAAATTCATCCATTAAAATATGATTTATTTTGCTATCTAATCTAAAATACAAAAAGTCGCTGTTTATTTTTTTACCTTGGAGTAAATCATAAACTAAATGCTCAATATCTTTAAAATCCAAAATATTTTCACTTTTTTTAAATTTCCATTTTTCTTTTTTGTATTTATCATAAAAATAAAAGAGATTACTAAAAAAAAATTTTTCCTGTATTTGCATATATTCTCTCATCAAAGAAATTAATCTCTCAAATTCCCTATCCATCCACTCTTCATAACATTTCTTAAATCCCCTAACGCTTTTTAAACTTCCTTTTTCAAAAAAAGAGGGAATTGTTTTAACTTTTAGCATTTCTTTTATATTTTTTTTAAAAAAATTGTTAACACTCTTACACTCAGTTGTAGCTAAAATAAAGTTATTTTTTATTTTTTCAATTTCTTTATAAATTTCTTCAATTTTCCATTTCCCATTATCAATTTTCAGTTTTTGAAGTTCTTTATCTTTTTCATACAGATTTTCAAAAAGCTCGCTTAAAGAAGTAAAAAATTTCTCCTCTTTTTTTGCAATAGAGATTAATTTTTGCATCTCTTCTTCATTTAAAGAAGCCAAAAAATTTTTAAATATTAAATCTCTGTTATCACTTCCTATATCAAAACTGCTTTTCAAGCCTACAAAAAAACTAAATTTCCTTAAAATTTTATTGATAAAAGAATCAATGGTTTGAATATTAGTATCGCTTAAAAATTTCTTAATAAGATTTTTTTTCCTTTTTAAAAGCTCATTTTCACTTATATTTAATTCATTACAAATCATATTAACTACATTCTCATCATCACCCAAATTTTGCAAAAATTTAATAATTCTCTCTTTCATCTCATTTGCCGCTTTATTTGTAAAAGTAATCGCTACAATATTACTCGGATTATCTTCACTTAAAAGCGCAATATATCTGTTTGCCAGTCTAAATGTCTTACCGCTCCCGGCACTCGCACTAACTGCTAACATTCTTTTCATAAATCCCTCCCACAAGCTACTCTATATTGACAATATTTACAAATATCACTCGCTTTTTTTATAGGTTTATCTTCATTTTCTATAAAAATATCTTCGGCTTCTTTTATTTCTTTTGGAAGATTATTTAAAACATCTTCTAAAATTTCTGTTTTTATAACACCTTCAATTAATTTAACTTCATTTATGTCCCAAATGTATGTTTTTATCTCTTTATTATAATTTTCTTTTGCCCAAAGATAATAAAAGGTAGTTTGAAATTCATACAAATATTTTTCTTTATCCTCAGCACTTTTTGAAGTTTTGTAATCAATTAAAACAATCTC
>Ga0256829_1000987_pt1 | contig 24754 bp, 24 predicted proteins | sample 131447metaG_FD_185979 | JGI IMG/M metagenome (GOLD analysis project Ga0256829, IMG submission 185979) | Hydrothermal vent microbial communities from Lau Basin, Pacific Ocean - 131-447 | ecosystem: Environmental > Aquatic > Marine > Hydrothermal vents | place: Pacific Ocean: Lau Basin | collected...
ACTTGCTTAGTTTTCAATGATCTCAAACAGTCTCTCGAGGCTTAAACTTTAAGTCCCTCTGTTTGTGGATGGGAATTATAGGGGAGGGTTGCTTAGAAGATGCTTAACTATAGAGAAATTATGAAAAGAATTCTCAAATGTTTTCCAAACGTAAAGTTTGTTCAGTTCTGTTGCGTTTAGAAGTTTATACTCTATATATGTATAGCATCTTGTTGCCTTTTGTTTACACTTTATCTATAGAATTCACTTAAATAAAAAAATATCTTATAAAAAGATATGTATATAAGGAATTTATTATGGGACTTTATGATCGTGACTATGCAAGAGGAAACTCTTATGCGTATCAAACACAAAGCCGTAGTGAAGCGCAAATTGTATCTTTTGTAAAAGAGACATACAAACTTTTTGCAGCTTCTATGATGGCTGGTGCTGTTGGAGCATATGTTGGGGTACCGTTAGCTGCGAGCATCTCAGGAATGATTTGGCCGCTTTTCTTTTTAGAGATCGGTCTTTTGATTGGTTTACAATTTGTAAAGAACAAACCAGGTATTAACCTGCTTGTTATGTTTGCATTTGTATTTGTTACGGGACTTACAACTGCTCCTCTTCTTGCTTACACACTTGGTATGAGTGGCGGCGGTGTTATTGTCGGGAATGCGTTTGCTATGACAGCTGTTGTTTTTGGAGCTATGAGCTTTTTTGCTATTAAAAGCACAAAAGATTTTACAGGATATGGAAAACCTTTAATGATTGCACTTTTTGTTATCATCGGTTTTTCAATTCTCAACATCTTTCTTGGCAATCCAATGCTTCAAATTATCATTGCTGGAGCTGTTGTAGTTCTTTTTAGTATCTTGGTAATCTTTGATACACAAAACATTATGAATGGTGCGTATGAGACACCAATTGACGGTGCGATTGCACTCTACTTAGACTTTTTAAATATCTTCATTGCCCTCTTGCAACTATTTGGCATCTTTGGTAATGATGAATAATACTCTTTCACCCGAGCTTTATCGGGTGATCGATGCAAACCTCAACCGCCTCAAAGAAGGCATCCGCGTTGTTGAAGATATCTTACGGTATAAAGAGAACAACAAAGAACTCTCCTCAAAACTCAAATCACTTCGACATCAAGCAAGAATAGATGAGATAAAAGAACTCCTAGAAAATCGAGACAGCATAAATGATGTACTCAAATCATCTACAAAAAGTGAACAAAAACGTACAAACCTGCAAAGTATCATTACTGCTAACTTCAAACGTGCACAAGAGTCTGCACGCGTTTTAGAAGAACTCTTCAAGCTCTCCAATATTGAATATAGTGAAAAATTTAAAACTATCCGCTACGAACTCTATAATATGGAAAAACTGATCAGCTTACAATAAAGGCAACTTCAAATTCTAAATAATCATGTGGATAAGCTTTCATAAGCTGCTTCATCTCTTTATAACTCAGCACATTGCGTGAACCACTCACACCGCTGCGTTTGATATAACGGAACATCTCACGTACACTCTCAAACTTTAACTTGTACTCTACTACTTCAAAATGAACATCGAAATACTTTTTTTGTAAACGCAGTAATACTTCGCGAGAAGGCAAAAGAGGTTCTAGTGAGGCTGTTTTGTAAAGTGTTTGGAAGGTATTTGCCGTAAAAATTGCCAAAGCTATGGGTGCATGAAGTGATTGGATACTTTTAAAAGTCTCTTCTATATTATCAGCCCACTGCAGAGCCGATGCTGAGAGTATGTAGTCAAAGTTATATGCAAGAAGAGTCTCAAAAAGCATCTTGTCATTAAAATTTCCATATATACACTCAATATATTTGGACTTTGGATGGATTTCCAACATTCTCGGAGCAAAATCGACACCAATGAGCTTTTCGTACTTCCAAGATATTTTTTTTGCCAAAGCACCGTTACCACATCCTAAATCCAGTATCTGTCGTGGTTTAGCTTTTACAAAGGAGAGCAGTTTGTCAGCAACTTTTTCCTGTATAATATTATAAGTACCATAACTGTCTGCATACTTTGAAAACTCAGAGCTTACTTTCATTTTCTGTTGATAACCAAGGAGAGAATAAAGATAGCTATGACTGAGAGTACAATCGTCGCACCTGAAGGAAGTGAAAAGTAGTAAGAGAGACTCATACCAAAAACAACACTAAAAAGAGCAAAGAAAAGTGCTATGAACATTGTATTTCTAAAGCCTACACGGAACTGCAGGGCTGCTACTGTAGGGATAACCATAAGCGCTCCAATCAGCAAAGAACCGACCACACGGATAGAGAGCGCTATAATAATAGCTACAACCGTGACAAGCAGAAAGTTTAAGAACTTTACCTTAATACCGCTTGTCTGGGCCACCTCTTCATCATAGGCTATAAAGTAGAGCTCTTTAGAAAAGAGGAGTAAAAAGGCCAAAGAGATACTTCCAAACGCAACGATGGTATAAACATCTGCATCACTTACTGAAAGAATGGAACCAAATAAATACGAAAAGAGTGAATTGTTAAAAGCTCCGCCTAATGAGACGATTATGACCGCTAAGGCTAATGATCCAGAGAGCATAATGGAAAGCACGGCATCACTGTAGATGGAAAAAGCACTTCGCAAGTACTCAATAAGCCATGCAGAGAAGATAGAGACAAGTACCGCTATCCAAAGAGGGTTATAGCCTGCTACAAGTCCTACAGCCACACCAACAAGTGCGGAGTGTGCCAAAGTTTCACTCATTAGTGAGTAGCGCTTCAAAACCACAAATGTACCACTGATAGACGCTAGAGTCGCAATAAATAATCCAGCAACAAATGCTCTTTGCATAAAGTCATAACTTAACATTTCAAACATCCAACATCCTTAATGCTCATGCTTGTGATTTGCAAGTGAGTGCGCAGGAATTCCGTACAGATCACTTACTTCATCACAACTCAGCAGTGCTTTTGGATCATTACATATAGTCGCTTTTCTATTGATAGTAAAAAGACGGCCTATATCATCTGCAATCACCCCTATATCGTGTGTGATAAACAAAATAGTAATATTTTCCTCTTTATTAAGTTTTGCCAAGAGTTCGTAAAATCGCTGTTGTGAGACAACATCTACCCCTGTATTTGGTTCATCAAGAATGAGAATTTTTGGCGAAGATGCAAGTGCACGCGCTATCATCACACGCTGTCTTTGTCCTCCAGAGAGGGTACCGACCATTCGATCTTTCAAATCCAATATGTCCATCTTTTGCATAGCATCATGCACTTTATCACCATCTTCATTGCTCATGCCAGCAAATATGCCTCTTCGTGCGACCCGTCCCATCTTTACAATATCTTCTACTGTTGCAGGAAAGGTCTCATCTACCAAAGTAGCACGCTGTGGGACATAACCAATTTTGTACCACTCTTTAAACTCACCCAGTTTTTTTCCAAAGAGTCTAATCTCCCCTGCACTCGCTTTTTCCAAATTTAAAAGCAGACGGATAAGTGTTGTTTTTCCTCCACCATTTGGCCCAATAATAGCAATGTATTCGCCGGTAAAAATCTCAAAAGAGATGTTGTCTAAAATAATTTGGTCTCTTACTTTGAAGCTAAGATTCTTTACTTCAAAAATGGGTGCTTTAAAATTCATCGACACTGGAGTGCTTCTTGAAGTTTTTTAAGATTTTTTTTCATAATCTCTTCATACGTCGCACCGGCCTTCGCTTCATCAGCTGTAATGTTTCCAAGTGGTTCAAAGAGTTCAAACTTGATTTTTGCATCATGTGCTATTGTCTTTATAAGCTTGTCGTTTACAAAATTCTCAAAAAAGATGGTGTCTATACCCTGCTCTTTTATGTCGTTAAAAATTCTGTTGACATCCTGTGCACTCGGATCTGCTTCTGGAGAGAGTCCACTGAGTGATGCTACCTTAAAGTGATATTTTCGTGCCACATAACCAAGAGCATTATGACTCATCACAACTGTGTCATTTTTACAACCAGTTAAAGCAATTTTATAACTTGCATCGAGATTATCTAACATTGCTATATAACGTCTTTTATTTGCTTCATAAATCGGTTTATTTTTTGGAAGAAGTTTTACCAACTCCTCTGTAATCACGTCTGTCGCTCTTTTCATATTGTCAAAATCAAGCCAGTAATGGGGATCAAGGCCATTTTCATGGTGATGCGCATCTGCACCATGTTCCTCTTCATGCTCTTCTTCTTTACTTAATTGGCGTAGATGAACATACTGACTTATATTGAGCTCTTTGTGTGGAAAATGAAAACCGTGCGTCCATGGTTCGAGTCCTGCACCACTATAAAATACAATGGCACTTTTTTGCAACTTTATCATTAACTCCGGTGTCGGCTCAAAACTGTGTGGGTCTACCCCAAAAGGAAGAATATTTACTACATCGAGTGTATCACCGGCAATATGTTGTGTAATATCATAGAGTGCAAATGTTGTGACCGCTACAGTAGGCTTTGAAGAGGTTTGTGGATGTTTCTGCATTGAAATGAACAAAAACAGGGCTGCGATAGCAACAAACAGTATAAAAAATACAAACTTTAAGTTTTTCAATGACTTACCCTAAAAAATAGTTTTTTATTAATTTGTAATTATACCTTTTTTTAGATATAATTCGCCACTTTTAATTTAGGAAATTATTTATGACTACTAGTCTTTTACTTATCGTACAAATAGTATTGGTTATCGTACTGGTGATAGCTGTGCTGTTACAAAAAAGTTCTAGCATCGGGCTTGGCGCTTACAGCGGCTCGAATGAATCTGTCTTTGGGGCAAAGGGACCTAACAGCTTTTTAGCAAAAGCAACTTTTACTGTCGGCTTACTTTTTGTTATAAATACTATCACTCTTGGGTATATGTACTCACAAGCTGCACAGTCTTCTGTTGTAGATGAGATGGCTCCAGAGACAAATGTTGCAGCACCGGTTGCAAAACCTGCACCGGTAGCAGCTCCAACACAAGAAGCAAACACTTCAAAATAGTTGCATTCCTGCAGCTGTTTTTAAAACTCCCTCCTTTTTACTCCCTCTTAAAATATTTCTCGCTACAATAGCGACATTTATTTTCATACACTGCAAGGAATACAAATGCTAAACGAGATATATGAAACATGCGAAAAGAAGATGCAAGGCAGCATCGAACATATGCAAAGAGACTTTAAAACACTCAGAACAGGAAAGGTAACTACTTCTGTACTTGATAATGTAAAAATTGACTACTATGGAACTGCAACACCACTGGATCAAGTTGGTTCTGTTTTGGCAGCCGATGCGACAACTATCGTTATCAATCCATGGGAGAAGAACCTTTTAGCTGATATTGAAGCAGCTATTCAAGCAGCAAACATCGGTGTAAATCCTAACAATGACGGTGACCAGATCAAACTTTTCTTCCCTCCAATGACAGTTGAGCAGCGTCAAGAGTCTGTTAAACAGATGAAAACAATGGGTGAAAATGCAAAAGTCTCTGTAAGAAATGACAGACGTGATGCAAATGACAAGATCAAAAAACTCGAAAAAGAGAAAGAGATCACACAAGATGAATCTAAATCTGCGCAGGATAACATCCAAAAAATCACAGACAAGTACATCTCAAAAATTGACAGCATCTTGAAAGAGAAAGAAGCTGAAATATTAAAGGTTTAATTTGATGGACATTAAAAAAATATATATGGATGCCGACGCTCTTTTAGAGGGGCATTTCAAGCTTAGCAGCGGGAACCACTCACAATTTTACCTGCAATCTGCGAAGGTGCTTGAAGATCCAAAGACAGCAAAACTTTTAGCTGAAGAACTTGCAAAAGAGATCAAAGCAAGTGGCATTGAGATAGACACGGTCTGTTCACCGGCACTTGGCGGACTCATAGCGGGATTTGCACTTGCAACGGCTCTTGATGTACGTTTTATCTTTGCGGAGCGTGTCAATGGTGCAATGAACATTCGCCGTGGCTTTGAGGTCAAAGAGGGTGAGAAAGTACTGATGTGTGAGGATATTATCACAACAGGCGGAAGCGCTATGGAGGCAGCAAGTGTTGTCAAAAGCTTTGGCGGCGAGATTGTTGGTGTTGCAGCACTTGCAAACCGTGGTTTTTGCCATAGAGAGGGAAGTGATATAGAGACAAAACCAAACTGCAAGCTGCCACAAGACATTCCATTTTTTGCACTTGCTGATTTTACATTTGAGATGTATGCACCAGAGGAGTGTCCACTCTGTAAAGATGGTAGCGAAGCTATCAAACCAGGTTCACGCGGGAATTAAAACCTCCTCCTGCGTTTCGCCTAGCGGTACTGCAACTGACAAGTTAACATTCTCTCCACGAGGACGCGTGCCACTTCCACTTTTCCATCTACTATGGTCGTAATATCTAAATCTGCCAATTTCTGTTTCTCTTCAAGAGAGGCAATTTTCACTATAAGATTTGCATCCTTTGAGTAACGCAAGACTGCCTCACAAATAAGACGTTTTTTCTCGATATTATCCAAGGTTACTATAATGGCTGCAGCCTTTTCAATATGCAGCGCTTCGAGTATAGATGTTTTTGATGCATCACCCAAATACGCTTCAAGGTTATCATGCAGTGCTTCTCTCACATGTTTGTTCGAATTATCAATGACCACAAAAGGAGCATCTAGCTCCTCAAGATGTTTTGTAACAAATTTTCCAACAAAACTATACCCACAGACAATAACATGGTTCTCTCGATCTTCTAGTTTGGAAAGATCTGTAACCACATCTTTTTCCGGCAATATGCGGTTGACAAACTCATTGATGTGGGGAATAAAAAATGGTGTTATCATCATTGACAGGATAACAACAAGTACAAGTAGTGAAGCCAAATGGTTGTCAATAAGGTGTCCAGATGAACTTAAAGCAAAAATAACAAAAGAAAATTCCCCAACCTGAGAAAGTGAAAGGGCAGTCTTCAAAGAATTTGCGCTACTGTATGAAGCACGTAGCAGCAGATAAATCATAAAAGTTTTAAAGAGCAGTATGCTTAAGAACAGTGTTACAATCAGAAGTACATTGTCAAAAAAGAGCATCAAGTCAATCTTCATCCCAACGACAACAAAAAAGGTACCAAGTAAAATATCTTTAAAAGGGGCTATCTCAGATTCAACCTTGTAATGGTACTTCGTTTCAGCAATAATCATCCCTGCTATAAAAGCACCCAAGGAGTATGTAAACCCCATAAATGACGCAAAAAGCGATGCTCCCATAACAATGAAGAGCACAGAGCCCATAAAGAGCTCATCTAATTCACTTGATGCTGAAAAATGCAACAACCATGTCACAACCCGCTTTCCAACAATAAACAAAACAGCAATAACTATAGCCACACTTAAAAGCGTATGCCCCAAAATCACATAAACACTCTCATCGCTCTCAGTTGTCAAAAAGCTAATAAGAATTAAAATAGGGATAACCGCAATATCTTGAAAGATCAAAATTCCTGTCGCATTCTGTCCATAAACAGTGTGTATCTCTTTAGAACTCTTTAAATAACTGAGTACAACTGCTGTAGAAGAGAGAGAAAATGCCAAAGCAACAATAAGCGCTGATTTACTGTCAAACCCTAAAATATAGTACCCTATCACATACCCTACACTTGAAGTGATTACGACTTCTATAGCACCATTTAAAAATATCTCTTTTTTCATCGTTCCCATTTTAGCAAGTGAAATCTCAAGCCCTATGGTAAACATCAAAAAGACAATTCCAAAGTCTGCTATGGTCTCGAGCTCATGGGAGTGTCCTGCTTCATGCAGATTAAAAGCATAGGCAATAATAGTACCGGTCATAATGTAACCAATAATCTGCGATATACCTACTTTTTTCAGAATAATATTAAGGACTATTGAGATACCTAATGTAGCTATGATATATGCAAAACTATTTTCCATTGAGCCTCTCTATCTCGGAGTGTATGCTTGTTTAGCTTTTTTATGCAAAAAACGAAGTGTTTGCTGTGTTGTGGCATCTGGCTGCTCTTGTTTAGAAGTAGCTGCGTTTAGCCCTTGCACTTTTTTGCTCCCCTGCCCCATCTTTTGTGTCGTTGGCACTATGCCTTTTTCTTTATCGACTATTGCCTTATAGTAGTACTTATCTTGCGGATTATAGATGACAATGTCACTCCCGCTTTGGATCCAGTGAAAAGAGGCATCACCCTTTTGTTTTCCTACAAATTGTGTGCCATCAGGCTGTATAAAAGTAATCTCTCTCTGCAGTGCAGGTGCACCAAACGCAGCGATATTGAATAAAATTATAATAAATAGAGTATTTAAAATTTTCATATCTCTTTCCTTATTGTTTTGTGACTTTTAGAGTCATTTCACGCTTCGTATAGTCTTCATTTACTATTTCAACACTATAACCTGTACTACTTCCACCATACAAATTCGTACCACTGATAACATCACCTTGTGTATAAACATCAACAAAATCAGCATCTATACCCACGGTATCTGTCATAAGTGTTGTACTATCTTTCTCTACAATTCCAACCATATAGTGATTGTAGTATGTCTGTCTTCCATCTTCTGTATTATCCGATTTATTCAAATCTACATGGTACATCATTGTAAATAGTTTGTCATTTCCAAACGCAGCATCTGCAGTTGAAAGGCTACTGTCTGAGTTACTCTTGGCTGTATCTCTACACTCAAGTAAAAAGAACTCATTTGACTTAGAAGTCGTCAATTTTATGAAATCTCTGTCACTACAACTAAGAGTTACGGTATCACTTGCCGAGAGTGTCGTAATATTCACATCAAGTGCTGCATCCATTTTATTAAACGCAGTGTACTCTGTCGGTGTCTCCCCTGCATAAGAGTCAGAAGGTTTATATGCCCATGCACCACCACTCATAATGTCATACCAGCCAAGACCTGAGCCACCACCATCATCATAGTAATCTTTTAAAAAGAAAGCTGAATGTCCCAGCTCATGACACATTACTCCGATAGTCGCCTTATGCGTGCCGTGATTTGCACCAAAACGCGCATAGGTTCCAGATGTCGCCTCATCTCCTGTATATCGCATCACATAGACACCATCGACCTTCAAAGTGGAATTACTTCCAAATGACCAGGAGTGTGCCCAAATAGAGTGATCCACAGGATCGCCATAAGACTCCTCTCCACCTGCAACTATGAAAATAATCTGTAGCTCTTTTGCACTCAACGCACCGTCTCCATCCTTATCAAGTGCTGCAAAGTCCATACTATCCACTACCGCTGCGTTTGTAATAGCATTTTTTATCTCTGTATCTCTAAAAGTCGTATCGTTACTTCCTCCGGGATGATTTTTATTCATATTGACCATAATAATACCATCATCCGTAGTGCCTTGTGTTTCATGCACCGGCACAAACTCTATTTGGTTCAAAGTATTTTCTGCATACCATCGATTTACAGAGTTTTTTGCCGCATTAAAAATTTTATCGTGCCAAAGAGCAGGGTCATTTTCTGAATAATCACTCCAGTTCATAACAACTACAAGTGTTGGAATTTTTCGCACCTGAGCCTCGTATATATCATTTATAGTAATATGCACTTTAGCCGCACTACTCTCCCCTGCACCATTTGTCGCATAAACACTTAAGTTATAATCCTGCTGCGTTTCATAATCAAAACTCACCTTGTTTTTAAGTGTTCCATCATTTAAAACTTCAAAGTTTACCGTATCATCAACTCTATAAGATGTAATAGCAGTATCACCGCTCGAATTCACATCGATATGCCCCAATACTGTGCCTACAGGTATATTTTCATTCACACTCAGGTTCATATCATTTACAATAGGTCTCTCTTCGGGAAGATTCTTAATATTCACACGTATTTGTGCTGTATTACTCTCCCCTACACCATTTGTCGCATAAACGTTAAGCGTATAAAAGTTCTTGCTCTCATAGTCAAAACGTACCCTGTTCTTGAGCGTCCCATCATCCAGTACTTCAAAATTCGTTACATCATCTATTGTGTATGATGTTATGGCCGTGCTCCCCTGTGCTGCAACACTTACATGCCCTATAATTGTACCAACGGCCAAATTTTCATCCGTTGTGATTGTTGAATCATTGAGCACCGGTTTCTGTGATGTCGTAGAATTCGTGTCTGTCCCCGGATCCGTAGTTGGAACCTCACATCCGCTTACCAAAAAAACCAAGAACACCCCGCAGAGCGCTTTACTTACACTTTTAAACATTTTTCCCCAATATATATGAATATTTATAATAATAGCAAAAGCTACTCTAAATCCAACTGAAACATTGGACTAAATAAGAACTTAAAGGATTTTATACTATAATCGCGTCTATATTATTGATGGAGATTTTTGATGACAAAATACATTTTTGTGACCGGTGGGGTTTTAAGTTCTTTAGGAAAAGGGATAACAGCAGCGAGCGTTGGAACCTTGTTAAAACACTCCGGTAAAAATGTAGGAATGTTAAAAATCGACCCGTATATCAATGTCGACCCTGGTACGATGTCTCCACTTGAGCATGGTGAAGTCTTCGTTACAAAAGATGGGGCTGAGACGGACCTTGACATCGGAAACTACGAGAGATTTTTAGACAAAGCCTTTCTTAAAACAGCCAACTTTACAACAGGGCAGGTCTACTCAAGCGTTATTGAGAGAGAGCGTGCAGGGGGATACCTCGGACAGACTATTCAGGTCATTCCTCACATCGTTGGTGAGATTGTCAACCGCATTAAAGAGGCAGGAAAAGATCACGACATTCTTGTTGTGGAACTAGGTGGAACAGTAGGGGACATTGAAGGTCTTCCGTTTATGGAAGCGATCCGTCAAATGAAACATGATGATGATGTCTCAGGTACATTTTTCATCCATGTAACGCTCATTCCTTACATCAAAGCAGCCGGTGAGCTCAAATCAAAACCGACACAGCACTCTGTTCAAGAGCTACGCCGTATCGGTATCACACCGCAAATGATCATCGCAAGAAGTGAAAGTGCCTTGCCAAAGACATTTAAAAAGAAACTGGCAATGGGATGTGATGTCTCACCTGAGAGCGTCATTGAAGCACTCGATGCGGCAAGTATCTACGATGTACCTATGTCATTTTTGAGACAAAACATTCTTAAACCAATAGCAAAAGAGCTCGAACTCGGTGCGCTAGAACCAGATATGACAGAGTGGGATTCACTTGTCAAAAAGATCGTACAACCGCAAGGAAAAGTGGTCATCGGTTTTGTCGGGAAATATCTCGCACTCAAAGAGTCTTACAAATCACTCACTGAAGCCCTCATCCACGCAGGCGCACATCTTGACAGCAGAGTTGAGATCTGCTGGGTGGACTCTGAAGAGATAGAAGAGCGGGGTGCTGAGGCACTGCTGAGTGACTGTGACGGTATCTTGGTTGCCGGTGGTTTTGGCAGCCGTGGTGTTGAGGGAAAAATTCAGGCTATCGAGTATGCTCGCGTAAATAAAGTACCGTATCTTGGTATCTGTCTTGGTATGCAGCTCACACTTGTTGAGTATGCGCGTAATGTTTTAGGTCTTGAGGGTGCAAACTCTGTTGAGTTTGATGAGAACACTCCACATCCTATGATCTATCTCATCGACAACTTTCTTGACCAAAGCGGTGGGATGCAGCTGCGCACACACCAATCACCAATGGGTGGCACACTCCGTCTTGGAGAGTATCCATGTGATACAAAAGAGGGCTCACTACTTCGTGAAGCGTATAACGGTGCTTCAACTATTTACGAAAGACACCGTCACCGCTATGAAGCAAACCCTGCATACAGAGCACAGCTTGAAGAGGCTGGAATGGTTGTTACAGGGGAGTCTAATGGGCTTATAGAGACTGTTGAAATAGAAGGGCACCCATGGTTCTTAGGCGTACAGTTCCACCCTGAGTTCACATCACGCCTACAAACGCCAAACCCTTCCATACTTGCGTTTGTAAACGCTAGTTTGAATGCTGAGTAACATTCCCACACTCACTAAATCAGACCTCTATGAGATGCTTCTCAAGAGGTTTGATACCGAAGAAAAAAAACTTTCACAAATTCCTAACCCCGCACTCCTTTTAAACGCAACAAAAGCAGCAAAGAAAATCGCTGAAGCGATACAAACAAACAAACGCATAACACTTGTAGGTGATTATGATGTCGATGGTGTCAGTTCTACAGCTATTATGGTAGATTTCTTCCGTCAAATTCCCTATCCCCTCGAGGCTATCATACCAAATCGTTTTCGTGATGGCTATGGGGTAAGCCCTACTGTCTTAGAGCGTATAGATGCAGACTTAGTCATTACTGTTGATAATGGCATCTCTGCCATAGAAGCAGCGAAGGTATGTAAAGAGCGTGGCATTGACTTGATCATCACAGATCATCACACACCCTCTGAAGTGCTTCCTGATGCCTATGCCATTGTTGATCCAAAACTCCCAGAGGATAGCTATCCGTTTCAGGAGATCTGCGGAGCGGAGGTTGCATGGCTACTTTTAGGACTGCTCAAAAAAGAGCTTGGCTTACAAATAGAGATGAAACAGTTTTTAGATATTTTAGCTATTGCCGTCATCGCTGACATTATGCCGCTTGTCAATATAAACCGCACCATAGTCAAAGAGGGCTTAAAACTGATGATGCATACAAACAGACCTGCATCAGTCATTATCCGAGACTTTTTAAACAAATCAAACATCACAAGTGAAGATATCGCCTTTCAGATAGCACCACGTATCAACTCCGCAGGACGTCTTGAAGACGCTTCCATTGCCTTAGAGTTCTTTACAGCCACAGATACACACACAGCCTACAAACAGTTTGAACTTTTGGGCAAGCTCAATGAGTTTCGCAAAGAGACAGAAGCCCAAACAACGCAAGAAGCAATGCAAAGCGTCAATGAAGATGACAAGGTCATCGTCGTAGCAGGGGAGGGCTGGCACGAAGGTGTTGTAGGTATCGTTGCAGCACGTTTGGTTGACAAGTTTGGTCGTCCTGCCATTGTACTGAGCACAAAGGAGGGCATTGCCAAAGGGAGTGCGAGAAGTATCGGAGATGTCAGTATTTACGAGCTTATCAAAGAAAATGAACACTTGTTAATAAAGTTTGGCGGGCATAAAATGGCGGCAGGACTCGGACTCAAAGAGGAGAATATCGCTGCGTTTAGAGAAGCAATAAAGGCAAGTGCAGCAAAGATTCCCGATGAGGACTTTTTACCAAAAGAGCCCATAAGCGGCATACTTGAGAGTGAAGATCTCGATATGGAGCTTCTTGGACTCTTGGAGCAGTTTGAACCTTATGGAGAAGCAAATGCAAGGCCTACATTTTTATTTAAAGATGCCGAAATAGTTAGTATAAAACTTATGGGTGCAGATAAATCACACTCAAAAATTGAAGTGCGCCAGTATCCACATCAGCGTAAGACAGTGGAGCTCATCGCTTTTCGGCAGGTATTTGAGATGCCCCAAGATAGAAAAATAACCTGTAGTTACAGTGTGGCGAAGAATGAGTTTAACTCAAAAGTCTCACTGCAGCTTTTGGTCAAGAAAATTTTCTAGCAAGAAAGGAAATATAAAATGGATGAGCTAGCAGAGTACAATGCTATCTTTAAACTGCTCGATTTTACTCTGTTACAAGAGCATCGTAGTGCCTTTCATCTTCAAAAAAAACTTCTTGCAATCGCTGAGAATGAGAACATCTATATCTATAACACCCAAACAAAAAAAAAGATTCACAATATCCAAAGTTATGATGGTGCCATTACACAACTCTATTTTTTACCTGATGGATTACACATTCTCTATGTAACAGAAAATGCCCGCATACTCATCTCTAACTACAAAGATTCACATTATAATGCACGCCTCTACTCCACTATAAAAAAATACAAAACACAACTTCCAATACGCATTACGGCCTGTGCTTTTTACAAACACCTACTCGCACTCGGCAGTGCTGATGGAAAAGTTAGCCTCATCAACCTTAATTCGTATGCCCTTATCAAAGAGTTTCATAACACCCATGCACCTATTTCCACGCTCTGTTTTAGCGAAAAAAGTGAGCTTATCACTATTGATGCACATGGTGAAATCCTCACCTATGATTTACAAGGCATACAACAAGACAGAAGTACAATAACACACCTAAGCCAGACAAAACAACTCCTGCATATTCCCAAAAGTGATTTCTTGCTTATCAATTCCCAAAAAGAGTTTTTGACTCTTTTTGATTTGAGAACAAATAAAATCATTTTAAATGAGTATCTCCATTTTTCACATCCTATTTCATATATTGCACTCACACAAGAGGCTAATCTTCTTGTCGTATTACAAAACCGTGAAGTACTACACATCACTCTTGATAACAGGGCACATCTCAAATCACTCCTACTACACAATATGCTCGATGATGCCTATACTTTCGTAGAACAAAATCCTCAACTCCTCACAACACAAGAGTACAAAGAGCTTGAAAAAGTTTATAACATTAACTATCTCAATGCACTCAAATCCCTCCAGCAAGGTGATACCACAAAGGCAAAAGAGCTTCTTGAGAGCTGTATGAACATCAAAAGCAAACAAGAGGATATACAACTGCTTTTTGAGGCCTATAGACACTACGAAAACTTTCAGGCTCTTGTCAGGGAGCATAAATTCACTCCTGCGTATGCCTTGGCAAACAGATATCCTCCGCTTCAATACTCTAAAGAGTATAAAACAATGGAAAAAAAGTATAAAACAAGCTATGCAAATGCGCAAAAACAGGTACTGCTCTCAAATCCAAACGCAGCCAAAGAGATACTCAGCCCCTATTTGGGTGTTCTCTCTAAAAAAGAGAGTATCAACCTTGTATTGAAAGAGAATGAAGACTTTTTAGCCTTTTTAGATGCTCTCAAACGCAGCCAATATAACAGTGTTGAGAAACTTTTGGCTAAACATCCCCATTTCACAGAACTTCCACCATATAAGGAGTTTCTTCACAATACAAAAGAGACAATCCAACAGATTAATAGACTCTTAAACACAGCCTCTATAGAAGAGGCGCATGAACTGATACATAGCATTTATGCACTTCCTTTCATCGCTTCTGAAATTTCGACTCTCAAAGAGAAAGAGCACTCCATAAAAACGCTTCTCTCGCTTTATAAACAAAACAAATTTCACGAGTGTTATACCCTGCTTGACGAAAAACAAGAGATATTCTTAGAGCTCAAGCTTGCTAACCTGCTTGAAAAACACTGGATGAAACTCATCCAAAGATGTGAAAAATATGCACTCTATGGAAATATTAAAGGGATAAAACAGACGCTTAAAGAACTACTAACCCTCAAAAGCCGTTCTAAAAGAGTAGGGGAGTTACTACGTACAGCGTTTTTAGTCAAAATAGAAGAGGACATTACACAGAAAAAACTTGCAAGTGCGGAGAATTTTATCTACTCCTATTTGGACATCTTTGGTAGTGATACCAATATCGAAAGAAAAATGCAGCAGTATGAGCGAAAAACCAATAGACAACTAGCAATAGTACAAAAGGGCACAAAAATTCCACGTGACGCCTGGCTGCACAATACGCTAATCATCTCTTAAAACTACTCCATCAGCGCTATAAGATCCTCAACCGTCTTTTCAAAAGGAACGTAAAAGTTCGCACCCTGAGAGATAAACTTTTGCATTGCCTCTTTCTTTGCTATTGCCTCATCAAGCTCCGGATCAGTACCCTCAATATATGCACCAATACGAATAAGTACTTCATTCTCTTTTAAGAGTGTATAGAGTCTACGAAACTTCATAACTGCTCGAAACTGCTCCTGGGAGATGATGTCGTTCATAACCCTTGAAGCGGAATTTAAAATGTGAATAGGAGGATAAATTCCAAAGTCTGTCATCTCACGCGAGAGGACTATGTGTCCATCTAAAATAGAACGAGACTGGTCAGCAATGGGGTCACTCATATCGTCACCCTCTATAAGCACTGTAAAAAATGCCGTGATAGAACCCTTGCCTTTCTCTTTTCCGGCACGCTCCATCAACTGCGGCAGAAGTGTCAAAGAAGAGGGTGGATAGCCCTTGGAAGTAGGGGGCTCACCAAGAGCAAGTCCAATCTCACGCTGTGCCATAGCAAAACGTGTTACCGAGTCCATGATGAAGAGAACATCATCCCCTCTGTCTTTAAAGTACTCTGCTACACTCATTGCAGCAAAAGCACCATACTTACGCATCAGCGGCGAATCATCGGAAGTTGCGACAATAACAACCGTATTTGTCAAGTCACCTCCGAGATTTTTCTCTATAAACTCAGGTACCTCACGCCCACGCTCACCAATGAGAGCTACAACTTTTATGGGAGCATCTGCCCCACGAACTATCATGCCCATAAGCGTTGATTTTCCGACACCACTTCCTGCAAAGATGCCAAGCTTTTGACCTTTACCACAGGTTAAAAGACCATCTATACTCTTCACCCCAACACTAAAAACTTCATCTATCATACCGCGTTTCATTGCCGCTATAGGCGCTTTTATAATAGGGCTGAGTTGTGAGTCATTGATGGGATGTTTTCCATCTACAGGGCGCATAAAAGGGTCTACCACACGTCCAAGCAGTCCATCCCCTATGGGAATGTTAAGTCCGGTGGAGTCTAAAAATACCTTATCACCTGAGCGAAAGCCCTCTACAAAACTAAAAGGAGAGATATAAAACAGATCTCCATCTATCTCGGTGACCATTCCCACAGTCTCTTGTTCTGTTGCATTTGAGACTATTTTAACAATATCACTGATGCTTACATTAAGACCCTTGGCCATGATAACCGTTGCGTTTATCTTGACCACTTCGCCAAACGCAACGGAGAAGTTCTTATTTGCAAATCTCTCTTTTAGTGATGAAAACGGCATGTTTTAGTATCTAGATCCCGTTGGTGAGTTGATAAGTGAAAAAAACTCACTTCTTGTTTTTTCATCTTTTTTAAACAGACCCCTTAGAGCCGAAGAGGTCGTTGTAGAGTTTATCTTCTCCACTCCACGCATCTCCATACACATATGACGTGCCTGAATAACAACTGCAACACCTTTTGGTGCAATCGTATCCATAATAGCATCTGCTATCTGCTCCGTGAGCTGCTCTTGAATCTGCATACGACGTGCAAAAACATTGACTACGCGAGGAATTTTCGAAAGCCCTACTACCTTTCCATCAGGAATGTAGGCAACATGTACCCGTCCTATAATAGGCAGTAAATGGTGTTCACAGGTAGAGTAAAACTCAATATCCTTTACCAAAACCATCTCGTCATTAGAGGTCGTAAAAAGAGCTTTTTGAAGTATCTCGGCAGGATCTTCTTTGTAGCCTCCGTAGATAAACTCATACGATTTTCTTACTCTCGATGGTGTGTCTAAGAGTCCCTCTCTGCTTGGGTCCTCTCCAATATGTTCCATCATTGTTCTTACTGCATTTTCAAATTCATTGTTTTTATTTTCTGACAAACTTTTACCCTTTATATTTAATATCTATAACTTAAATTAACTATTAAACCTGCGAGACTATTCTCCACTTCATAATCTACACGTTCACCTTTGCCTTCAAGATGCATTTTACTTGCACTAAAGCCTGCACCAAGTGAATAATGCCCTGAAAACTTATACTCCATACCCAAAGTATTACTGATAAAAACACCTTTATATGCATCAAATTTTAAGGCGAAGTATTCACTTTTATACTTCACAAAAAGACTCTTATTAATACTGTACTCACCCTTAAAGCCAAACACAGGCAACGGAATAGTACCAGAGGCACTCTCTTTGTAAACACCTGCAACGAGAGCACCATCTTTATCTTTTACATTACCACTTGCGGAGAGTCCTAAATCAAGGGTCGTAATATGCAGACCTGCATTGAGCATCAACTCCACTTTATCGTTGTGATAAAATGAATAGCCATAATTAATTTTATAAATTGACATATTAAAATAACTTGCTACATCTGCTCCTGCACCAATGGTATAATCATCTCCCCAAATAAATTCTTTCTCTACAACTTTTTTTCCGTTACTTGTAACACGGTAATAGGAGAAATCTATACTATGTACATCATCAAACCGGTATATACCATCCAAGCGAAATACTCCGGTTTCATATTGCATACCAAGATTTTTATCTGTATCTACCAATAAAGAGAAGGGAAGGGGATGTTTTGTGATCTGCATTTGAGTTGAAAAGTTTGTAACAAACATACCACCAAAACTCAGCTTAAACTTATCGGTGGCTGCTGCCGAAGTGACACTTCCAACAAATAATAAAGCCACAAATACTCTTACATACATCGGATTCCTAAAATACTCTTTTTGGACACTTACACAGTTTATAAAGGTTATTATAGCATTTATTGGGAAGAAAAAGAGGCTGCTTCAAAAAAGGAGCCTCCTGTAAAAAAAGTTTTAGTGAATAAAAATAGTAGGAACAATCAATGGATAACGCTTCATTTTACGGTAGATATGTTTTCTCACCACTTGACGCAGATCACCCTCTAAACTACGAGGATTTCCTATCATACCCGGTTTCATATTAAGAAGGAAATTCTCTACAATCTCCTCCATCTCTTTAGCAAAGGCTTTATCTCTTTTATCAGGAACAAGTCCAAAAGTAGTCACTTTTGGTTTGTCCATCATCTTACCTGTCTGCTCACTCACTTGAACAACCATCATCACAATACCATCAGAGGCAAGTTTTTGACGATCCATAACGATGTCATCTTCTATTTCATGATTGTTCTGGTTGTCAATGTATGTTTTACCTGTTTTTACAGTCTTCACTTTTCTCATATACTTTGGTGCAATCTCTATCTGCTCACCATCTGTCATAAGAAGAATATTTCTCTCAGGAACACCACACATCATACCTGTCTCTTTGTGTTTCATAACGTGGTTGTACTCACCGTGAATCGGTAAAAAGAACTTAGGATTCACTAAACGCAGCATCAGTTTTTGCTCTTCCATAGATGCATGTCCTGAGACGTGAATATCTCTGTCCATTGCTACTTTTGCACCACATTTCTGGAGGTAATTCAACATATTAGAGATAGAACCTTCATTTCCAGGAATAGCACGTGAAGAGAGTACAATTAAGTCCGTTGGCTTGATTTTAATGTGTCTATGCTCACCGATACTCATTCTAAACAGAGCTGAATTTGCTTCTCCTTGAGAACCAGTCGTCACAATAAGTACATCTTTATCACTCATATTTCCAACATCCTCAGGGTCTACAAAGATATTTTTCGGGAATTTAATATAATCATATTGCATAGCTACTTCAAGGTTACGCTCCATCGAACGCCCAATAACACATACTTTACGTCCATACTTAATACCATACTGAATAGCCTGATAGACACGGTGAATATTTGAGCTAAACGTAGAAAGGATAACTCTACCTTCCGCCTTTGAGAAAACTCTGTCAAGTGCAGGAGCAACGCTGAGTTCCGATGGGGTAGGTACCGGATTATGAGAGTTTGTAGAGTCACTCATCAAACATAAAACACCTTTTTCACCATAGTGGGCAAGTCTGTGTAAATCAGCAGGATAACCATCAACAGGTGTATAGTCTATTTTGAAATCACCTGTATGAATAACAGTTCCAGCTTCTGTTGTAATTGCAATAGAAGATGAGTCAATAATAGAGTGGGTCATATGCATCCACTCTATCTCAAAATCATTTCCTATTTTATACACTTTTCTTTTTTCAATTGGATTAAAATATTTGCGTGCTTCTTTAAGATGATGCTCATCAAATTTATTGCCAATCATTGCCAATGGAAGTGGTGTTCCGTAAATAGGAAACTGCATCTCTTTAAAGAGATAAGGAACCGCACCGATGTGGTCCTCATGCGCATGCGTGATGATAATACCCACAATCTTATCTTTAATTTCACGAATATACGAAAAATCAGGAATAAGAATATCTACACCATGCATCTCCTCATCAGGAAAACTCATTCCAACATCGACGAGAATTGCCTCGTTATCTGTTTCAAAAACAGCAATATTCCCACCGATCTCACCGAGTCCGCCAAGCGGAGTAACACGAATTTTCGCTTTGGAGTTTAAATCAAGTTTATAGTGAGGATTTAAACGCTGCTTATGTGACTCTTGGTTCTTTGCAACAAATGACTTTAAATTATCGTCTATTGGGGAAGGTCCTCTTTTATGGCGATTGCGATTTTTATTTCTATTATTGTTAGACTTGCCACTCGGTTTGTTCCCGCTGCCTGCTTCATTTTTTTTCTGATTCGGATTTGGTCTACGATTGTTGTTATTTCTTCTGTTGTTATTTGGTTTGCGTTGTTCTTGAGGTTTACTTTGAGTAGCCTCTTTTGTCTCTTCTGCCATCCAAACTCCTTATTTTTATATTATTTTATAGAGTTGGTGATAGTCCTTCGTGCTTACTTGATGAGGGCGAATCGTTAATGTAAGGTCTAGCTCTTTAAAAGCCTCTTGAAGCCGTGGTTTTTCATACTTTGCTGAGAGATTTTTCATTAAGGTTTTTCGAGGCTGCGTAAATGCAACTCTGAGCATATCCTCAAAACCTTTATCACTTCTATCAGCAATTTTTTCTATAAGAAAAACTGCAGAGTCTACTTTTGGCTGGGGGTCAAACGCAGTCGGCGGAACTTTGACAACTATTTTTGCCGTTCCAACACTTTGGGCTATAATACCCAAAGAACCAAATACTTTTTCACCTGTCACCGCACAGAACTTCTCTGCAACTTCAAGCTGTACCATTACAAGAATATTTTTACACATTGGATCTGCGAGTGCTTTGAGTATGATGTTCGTAGCTATATAGTATGGCAAGTTTGCCACCAAGTCATACGGCTCATCTATCAGAGTACTCTTCCAAGCTTCTAAAACATCTCCACAATGTAAATGGAGTCGCTTGGTATCAATCTCTTTTTTAAAAGTATCTTGTAACAGTTTACATAAATCGGTATCTACCTCAAAAGCTTCTACACTTTTGACATCAACTAAAAATTTAGTTAAATCACCTAAGCCAGGCCCAATCTCAACAACTTTGTTTTCATTCTTGGGCATCGCTTCGACGATTTTTCTTAAAACAGATTCATCTTTGAGAAAATTTTGTCCAAATTTCTTCTTTGCTACAACACTTTGGTTATTCATCCGCTTAGTCTATCTTAACTTTACTTATAGCAAGGTAATAGAGTCCTAAAATACTATAAATAACCCTTATCTAAACCAAAGATTTTATCTTCTCCTCTGAAACAGCCACTAAACGTCTCTCAAGACGGTTTATCTCTTCAAGAAGAGCTTTTGAAATATTTTCCATCTCTCCATAATATACTTTGGATTTTTCTACTTCCTCTGCAGAAAGTTCTTTTTTTCTCTTAATACCGAAGAGTTTTGCAAAGAATCCCGCTTTTTTCTCTTGGGAAAAATATATATTAAATATCTGTAAATATTTATCATGCAAAGAGAAATGCAAATTTTCTATACTCTGCATACACTCCATTGGATTATTTGAAAGACTGTTTAAAATCTGTCCATCACTGTAAAACCACTTTCCAAATTTACATTCCGTTGAATCTATTGGAATTGCATCCTCTTCAATATCTATACCATTTATCAATAATTTAGCTTTTTGAACCCATTTAATATGTGCTGCTTTAGCAGAACGTAAATGTTCTAAAACTTCTTCTTTTTCCATAAGTAATCCAAATAATTAAATCTGTAAATATTGTATCTTAAATCCAACAATTTTACAATGTTTCACGTGAAACACGTAAAGAAAATGATGATTTCTCATCATTTTTAGTGTTGGAACCGCAGGCGATGTCCGGAGGACCGACGAGGACTTAACCATAAACGCAGTGATAAACCACAGCTGTTGTCCGAAGGACCAGCGAGGACTTACTCTAAACGCAGTATCAAGCCGAAAGCATAGTCCGCAGGACAAGCGAAAATTCAAATCTCAAACACAACAACAAACCAGAAAGCAATATCCAAAGAACAAGCGATAACTAACAATCCAAAAGAGAAAAGAAACCTAACACATCCCCCTTACCAACATATAAGCCTAAAAAGATATAATTACACCATATTAATAAAGGTATAAAACTCTCCCAATGAACTATTTTGCAAAAAGAATTATTCCCTGTTTAGATGTAAAAGACGGACGCGTTGTCAAAGGTGTCAATTTCGTAGGACTCAAAGATGCAGGTGATCCTGTAGAGGTTGCCCGTCGTTACAATGAAGAGGGTGCAGATGAACTTACATTTTTAGACATCACAGCATCTTCTGATAACAGAGATACCATAGTTGACATAGTTGCAGAGGTTGCTCGCGAAATCTTTATACCACTTACAGTTGGTGGAGGTATCCGTAAACTTGATGATATCTACAAACTGCTCAATGTTGGATGCGACAAAGTAAGTGTCAATTCTGCAGCCATCAAAAGACCTGAACTCATTGATGAGGGTGCAAAACGCTTTGGTTCACAATGCATAGTGACTGCGATAGATGTCAAAAAAACAGGCGATGTCTATAACGTTTACCTAAACGGTGGAAGAGTGGACACTGGAATAAACGCAGTAGAATGGGCAAAAGAGGTCGTCTCCCGTGGAAGTGGAGAGATACTCCTAACATCAATGGATGCAGACGGTACAAAAGCAGGATTTGAGCTTAACATTACTGAGCAGATATCAAACGCAGTCAATGTACCCGTCATAGCAAGCGGTGGTGCTGGAACTATGGAGCACATCAAAGATGCATTTGAACATGGTGCTGATGCAGCACTTGCAGCTTCGATTTTTCACTACAAAGAGATAGACATAATGGACTTAAAACATTACCTGCATGATCAAAACATTCCTGTGAGACTTTAAGATGATTATCTGCGCAGGAAACAGTGAAAACTTTTCGTTTGCTACGCCTATGGGTATTGGCCTTATTGAGAGTGCCATGAATATAACACGACTTTGTTTGTTTGACAAACCAGAGTTTTTACTCTTTGTCGGTACAGCAGGAAGTTATGGAGAACATGAGATATTTGATATAGTCGAGTCAAAAACTGCGGCAAACATAGAACTTGCATTTTTAAATAATGATGCCTACACTCCACTTGACAATGTTGTGAGCACTAACACCACTAACCAAAAAGATATCATCGTTAACTCTTCAAACTACATCTCTACAAACGCAGCACTTACAAAAAAGTTTTTAAAATTTGGAATAGGCATTGAAAATATGGAATTTTTCTCTGTTTTAAAAGTTGCCCAGGAGTTTGACATACCTGCGGGTGGTGTTTTTTGTATAACAAACTACACAAACGAAACGGCTCATGAGGATTTTTTGAAAAACCATAACAGAGCAAAAGAGCTGCTCGAAGAGCATGTCCAAAGACGCATAAAGGAACTTACTGCCAAATGAGCGAACTAAAACCTTCACTACTTGATTTCACACAAAAAGAGCTAACAGAGTTAGTCAAACCCTCTTTTAGAGCAAAACAAATTTACGGCTGGTTATACCACAACTATGCCCAAAATTTTGATGATATGAAGAACATTCCAAAAGCAATGAAAGAGGAACTTGCTCAAAAATACCTCATAAATCCTATGAAAATAGTGAGAAAAGAGGAGTCAAGTGATGGGACGATCAAGTATCTATTTGAACTTCAAGATGGCAAAACAGTAGAAGCTGTTTGGTTAAAAATGAAAGATGCTCAATATGATGCAGACGGTGCACTCACACAAGAGGCAAAATATACCATCTGCGTTTCAACACAGGTAGGCTGTAAAGTAGGCTGTGCGTTTTGTCTCACTGCAAAAGGTGGTTTTACAAGAGATCTCACAGCCGGAGAGATAGTAGCGCAAGTTGTGAATTTAAAACGTGACAATAACCACAAACATAACCGTAAGATAAACATTGTCTATATGGGTATGGGTGAACCCCTTGATAATCTCGATAATCTCGCTAAAGCTATAGAGATATTTAAAGAAGAAGAGGGCTTGGCAATATCAGCAAAAAGACAAACTGTGAGTACTAGTGGACTGAGCAATAAAATCGACCAACTTGGTAAGATGGACTTAGGTGTACACATAGCCATCTCACTCCATGCTGTCGATGATGAGCTTAGAACCGAACTTATACCTATGAACAAGGCACATAACATCAACTCTATCATAGAAGCGGTCAAACGCTTTCCTATAGACACACGTAAACGTGTTATGTTTGAGTATCTTGTTATTAAAGACAAAAATGACGACCTTGGCAGTGCTAAAAAACTTGTCAAACTGCTCTCTGGCATCAAAGCTAAAGTAAACCTCATATACTTCAATCCTTATCCGGGAACACCGTATGAGCGGCCAAGTCATGAAGATATGGTCAATTTTCAGGATTATCTCATTAAACACGGTCTGCTTTCTACAATTCGTGATTCCAAAGGCATTGACATCTCTGCAGCTTGTGGACAACTAAAAGAAAAAAATCAAGACGAGATTAACGCTTAGCAAACAAATTGGGGAGTATAATTCCGTCAAAATAGTTTTCTTGCATAGTTTCTTGGGATCGGGAGATTTTGCAAGAAGTCTAAATTTTGCTTAAAGGACTATATATGGGTGATTTTACCGGCGTAGATATTGCTGAAGTGATTCTACTTGTAATTGTATTTGCTGTTGGAGTTGGTGGGTTTATCTGGGCAGCTACAAAAGAGGACTAAAGAGGAGACGACCAACACACCAGGGAGGTCGTCTATGAGTGTAATAATAC